>Ga0114959_10001642_pt1 | contig 19193 bp, 19 predicted proteins | sample C_130625_EF_Meta_FD_87317 | JGI IMG/M metagenome (GOLD analysis project Ga0114959, IMG submission 87317) | Freshwater microbial communities from Lake Croche, Canada to study carbon cycling - C_130625_EF_MetaG | ecosystem: Environmental > Aquatic > Freshwater > Lake | place: Lake Croche, Canada... | reverse complement strand
CCGTCGTAGACTACGACGTTGATAGGACGGGTGTGGAAGCGTGGTAACACGTTAAGCTTACCGTTACTAATAGCTCAATTGGCTTGATTTATGCACTGAAAAAATTTTTAGATACAAATTGCAATGTTAAAATATCTTTTCCTATTATCAATTTATAATTTTTAAAATAGAATAATTTAAAAAATTTATTAAAGATTAAATTATAATTAACAACTTATTTTAATTTAAATAAATTTTTAATAAAATAATTTTAATAAATTAATTTTCACAAATGAGTCGCTGGTCATTTTTTAGTAAATATAATAAACCATTAGTGGATATATACAAAGATATAGCCCCATCAAATTTTGTTTTAATCGACGGAGGAGCTGCTGGGCAGTTGTCAGAACCGTTTAATATTATAAGATCAGTTTTAACAGCAATACGTTTTGAGCCACGAGGTGTTGACAAAGTTTTAATAAACGACTCTGACATATATATTAATGGAGGCCTATGGAGTCATGATGTCAATAAAATCTTAAATGTAGCTTTCGATCCATCTACAAGTTCGATTTGTCCACCGAACTATGAATTCTTAAAATACTTTGATGATAATTATGGATTCCCAAAACGCAAAACAGTAAAAAAAATAAGAATAGGCTTAAGGTCTATTGATTCTTGTGTAAAAAAAAAACAAATACCCTTGCCCAACTTTATAAAACTGGATGTTCATTCGGCAGAGTTACCAGCTCTTATTGGGGGAAAAAAAAGTTTAAAGAATTGCGTTGGTATTTTGGTTGAAACTTGGAATTCAGAGGTACATTCTAAGCAGGGCCTTCATTATGAAATTGAGGAGTTTGCAGTAAAAAATGGATTTGAGGTTTACGATTCTGTTTGCGCAGCTAGATGGCAAATTAAACATAACAATCAGATTAGCTCTGTAGATAGAGCTAGGTATATAGGTTCTGAAATTCTTTTTATTAAAAAAAACATAAATAAAAATCTTAGACTACAAAAAGCTCTTATCTTATCATTATTTGGCTTTTATAATGATGCTAAGAATGCTCTAGGAACCGCTATACAATCGGAGCATAAAAATTTTTATCAAACTATAACGAAAGTACAAATTTCAATAAAAAAAAATCCTATGTATCAATTAAAAAATGCGATAAAAAAAATAATCTATTTTTTTGGTCGTTAAACAAAATTGACATATTAGATACCGAACAGTAGCAAAATATTGAGTTTATTATTACCAATAGATCAATTAGCTTGATTTATTCACTAAAAAATCTTTTGATATAAATTACAATATATAGTGAACTTAATATATTAAAATCAGAGATTATTTAATTGCCCATTATTTTATGAAAAAGTTATTTTTGATACCTGCAAAAAAAAATTCTAGAGGAATAAAGAATAAAAATTCGATAAAAATAAATGGAAAAAGTTTAATTGAAAGAACATTAAAAGAAAGTTTTGCATCAAAAATAGCTGATCTAATTTATGTTTCTTCTGATAGTGAAGATATCTTAAATACGGCAAAAAAATATGAGGCAATACCAATTAAAAGACCAAAAAAATTTTGTACTAATAAGGCAAGTGCTAATTCTGTTATTTTGCATTTTATTTCAGTTTTGCCGGATAATTTGATTAGAGCTAATCCATGGATTTTTTATTTGCAACCAACTTCCCCCTTAAGAAAAAAAAGACACTTAATTAAAGCTTGTAAGTTATTAAAAAAAAATAAAGCGGTAATTAGCGTTTATGAAACAGAATCGAATTTATTCAAAGGATTATATAAAAAAGGCAATTATCTTTTTCCGTTGGTTAAAGAAAATCTTTTAACAGAAAATAGACAAAAATTAAAAAAAACATTTTATCCAAATGGAGCTATTTATATTTTTAAAATAAAAGATTTTCTTAAGAAAAAAAAGATACCAATATTTAGGTCAGTACCCTATATTATGAATCGCAAAGATAGTTTGGACATAGACGGCGTATCTGATTTAAGAATTTTAAAAAAATTAGAGAGATAGTTATGAGAAGCTTTAAAATAGGAAATATTTTAATTGGAGAAAAATATAACCCCATCATTATACCTGAGATAGGCATTAATCATAAAGGTGATATTAATCTAGCAATTCATATGGCTGATAAAGCTATAAAGGCTGGCGCTCAAATAATAAAACATCAGACGCACATAGTCGATGATGAGATGTCTTGTGAAGCAAAAAAAATAAAGCCAGCAAATGCTGATATATCGATTTATGATTTAATAAAAAAAAGTTCTTTAAATGAAAAAGATGAAAAAAAACTTATGAATTATATTAAGAGTCGTAAAAAAATATTTATAAGCACTCCTTTTTCTAGAAAAGCCGTAGAAAGGTTGGCAAATTTTGGAGTCCCAGCTTTCAAAATTGGCTCCGGTGAATGCAATAATTACCCCTTGATTGAATATATAGCAAAATTAAGAAAACCTATAATTCTTAGCACAGGAATGAATTCTATAAACACAATTAGGCCCAGCGTTAAAATTTTTAGAAAATATAGAGTTCCTTATGCTTTATTACATTGTACAAATATTTATCCGACCCCAACAAGATTGGTCCGTATAAATTGTATAACTTCACTAAAAGATAATTTTCCCGATGCCGTGATAGGTTTGTCGGACCATACTGAAAATATTTATACTTCCGTTGCCTCTATTGCTTTAGGAGCTTCAATAATTGAAAAACATTTTACCGATTCTAAAAAAAGACAAGGTCCAGACATCTCTTCCTCCATGGATTCAGTTGAGCTTAAAGAATTAATCAGAGCAACAAGAGAAGTTTATTTATCAAGAGGCAATTCAAAAAAATCTTTGCAAGAAGAAAAAAAAACAATTAATTTTGCCTTTGCATCCGTTGCTGCAATTAAAGATATTTTAAAAGGTGAAATCTTAAATTCAAAAAATATATTTCCATTAAGACCAAATAGCGGCTATTTTAAAGTTAAAGATTATAAAAAATTAATTGGAAAAAAAGCAAAGAACAACATAAAAAAAGGTTTTCAATTAAAAAAAACTGATGTTTAAAAAAAAAATTTTAATAATTACCGAGAGAAGAGCTGACTACAGTAGATTTAAACCAATTTTACAATTAATAAAAAAATCAAAATTTTTAGATTATGTTTTAGTAGTAACCGGAACTCATCTTTTAAAAACTCATGGTTTAACGATAAACGAAATTAAAAAGGATAAATTTAGAATTAATTACCAAATAAAAAGTTTTTTTTCATCAAATACCGATGATGGAGAAAATATGATAAATGCAATTGCAAATGTTTTAAAAAAAATTTCTCTAATAATTAAAAAATCTAATCCTAATATTATTTTGACAGGATTTGATATAGGTGCGAATTTTGCTTTGACCGTTGCTGGCGCTCATTTAAATATACCCGTGGTACATATTCAGGGAGGGGAAGTGACAGGCTCAATAGATGAGAGCTTAAGACATTCGATGAGTAAATTTTCAAATTATCATTTAGTAGCTAATTTAGATGCAAAAATAAGATTGATAAAAATGGGTGAGCAAAAAAATAAGATATTTATAGTAGGATGTCCGTCGCTAGATGCTTTATTTCAAGAACCGTTTTTAACGGATCGTGAAATTAATATAAGATTTAAAATTAATTGCAAAAAAAAATTCTTTATAGTGATACAGCATCCTGTCACAACAGAACAAAAATTTTCTAAAAATCAAATTCTAGAAACAATTAAAGCGATCAAAAAAACTAGAGAACAAGCTTTGTTCATTTTACCTAATAACGATTCAGGTCATTCTGATATTGTAAATGAGATTAAAAAAAATAACTTAAATTGGTCTGAAAGTTTATCTTTATCAGAGTATAGGTCTTTGCTTGCTAGGGCGTCCATATTAATTGGCAATTCTAGTTCAGGCATACATGAGGCAGCCTCTTTTAAGTTGCCAGTGATTAATATCGGTACTAGACAAAATGGTAGATTGCAGCCTAGAAATGTAGTTAATGCAGATTATAATGCAAAAGACATTTTGAATAAAATAAAATTTTGTTTAAATAACTATAAATATATAAATAGTTTAAAAAAATTAAAAAACCCGTATGGTGATGGTAACAGCGCAAGCAAGATAATTAAAGTTTTAAAAAAAATTAATTTGTTAGAAACGACGCAGAAAAGAAATTCTTATTAAATAATATAATTTACTATGAATAATTTTTTAAAAAATAAAAAAATATTAATTACTGGAGGCACAGGTTCAATTGGAAGTGCCGTGGTAAAAGAGTTACTAAAATTTAAATGTTCAACAATTAGAATTTTAGGAAGCGATGAAAACGGATTGCATAATTTATCATTAAATCTTGCTACCAGTGGTAAGGAAAATTTTTTTCAACTAATGAAAAAGAATAATATTAGATTTATATATGGAGATATCACAGATCAAAACAGAATGATTGTTGCTACAGAAGATATTGATTATGTGATTCATGCCGCAGCAATGAAGCATGTCCCAATATGTGAGTATAATCCTTTTGAAGCTACTAAAGTTAACGTTATAGGAACTGAAAATTTAATTAGAGCATCTATCTATAACAAGGTTTCTAAATTTATATTAATTAGTACAGATAAAGTTGTTGAGCCGACAACATGTTTAGGAACAACGAAATTATTAGCAGAGAAGCTTGTGATAAATACAAATTTAAATAAAGGAAATAAAAAAATTGATTTGTCAGTTGTAAGATTTGGAAATGTGATAGGAACAAGAGGTTCTGTTTTGCCGAAGTTTATAATTCAAGCCAAAGACAATAAAATCTTAACTGTAACTGATACGAAAAGTACAAGGTTTTTTGTAACTATTAAAGACGCAGTTAATTCTATACTAGCATCTTTAGAAATTATGCGCGGTGGAGAAGTTTTTATCCCTAAAACAATTCACTCAATGAAAATTTATGATTTGGCCTGTGCGGTATCTAAATATTTTAGTAAAAAAACGAATATAGACGTAATAGGACTACGTGGCGATGAAAAAGTAGATGAAAAAATATTAACTGATCATGAATTGAGCAGATTAAAAAAACATAAAAATTTATATTTAATTGATAATTTTAATAAACATAAATTTGCTAAAGTAAAAAATATGATGAATTACTTTAGTTCTAATAAAGCAAAAACTTTGAGTTTAAATGAAATTACTAAGTATTTAATAAAAAATAATTTACTTTAATTTTTTTTAATATTTAAAAAATTAAATATTAAACTTTTTTCTTAGATTAATTGTCAATATTATATGAGAAATTATTTTGAAATTTTAAATGAAGTTATTACTAGTTTAGTTAAAAATAAGCACAGCTCTTTCAAAGATGCCTATGGTAGGTTTTTATATCAAGTAGGCGCGAATAGTTTTTTCTTAAACAAATTTTATAATAAAAAAAATAAAAATAATAAATTTTTTTTTAACAGTAATGAATTAGAAATTGCACAAGAAATTTATAAAAAATTTTTTTTTAATAAAAAATTAAAATTAATAAAAATTGAAACAGAAATTGCAAAGAATAAAATTTTAATTTTACTTAAAAATACAATTAATTTAATTAAATTATATTTTTTTCAACTCTTTTTTTTTTTTAAAAAAAATAATAGAGTTAAAATATTATTTTATGTCCATGATATAAAATATATTAATTATATAAATAAATTTGTTTCAAAAAATAAAAATTATTATTATTTATTGCTCACTAATTATAAAATTTTATTTAATAAAAATATTAAATTTAATAAATGTTTAAGAAAGATAGGAGAGAAATATATTCTTTATAATTGTCGGAATGAGAAGGATTTCAAGGATAACTACAGTGTTTTTAGAAAAACTTTTTTAAAGTATAAACCAAAACAAGTAGTTTTTTTAGAAGGAGATTCTCCTGAACACTCAAATATCACAAAGGCTTGCAAGGAACTAGGTATTGAATCCATTTGTTTGCAATGGGGAACTATACCTACCAGCGCACCTAAGTATGGATTTAGATACCTTAAGTGTTCAAAATTTTTATTGCACGGTAGTTATGTTTTTAACCAATTAGTTAGATATAATAATAAAAAAATTTTAAAAATAGTTGGAAATCCCTCTATTGATAATAATATTAACGTTGATATAAAAAAAATAAATAAAAAAGCTATTTTTTTATTGCAAGGTCTTTCTATTTTTTTTACTCAACGCGATTATAGATTATTCTTAAAATTTATTTATTATGTAATAAAAAATAATAAAGATTGGTTATTTATTTTAAGACCTCATCCCTCATCTGAATTAAATCAATTGCAGAAAAATATTTTTAATAAATTCAAAAACTGTAAAATTGTTGATTCTAAAGAAATATCTTTATCTGAATCAATTATTGATTGTGATATTGCTTTTAGTGCTTATTCTTCTTCCTTAACTGAATGTATTCAATGCAATATAATACCATTTGCCTTCAATCCTTCAGTGAATTTAGGTAGATATTACCCAGATCTTAATAGATATAAAATTGGTTATGATTACAAAGATTATAACAAGGCAATAGTAGCAGCAATGAATCTTTTAAATAATACAAAAAAAATCTATTTTTTTAAGACTCAGATAAAAAAAAAGAAAAGTTTTTTATGCAAAGATGTAGGTGAGGTGGCAGTAAATAATATTAAGAAATTTTTAATAAAATAATAATATTTTTATGTATAAAAAATTAATTTTTTTTTTTAATTCATTAAGGGCTTATTTATCTAAAATTCGATCTAATAATTTTATAATAAACTTAAAAATTAGAGAAAAAAATATAGATGAAAAAGAAAAGATAATTCTAAAAAATTTAAAAGAAGAAGGTTATTATATATTAGAAGATTTTTTACCACACAACCTTTGTAATGATATTATTCAAAGAATAGATTTTTTTATACATAAGTATCCTGAATTTGTTTGGAGAGACAAAGAAAAATCAGATTATAGAATATGGGGCTCAGAAAATATTTCAAGTAATATTAATGATTATTTTAATAATCAATTTCTTAAAAAAATTGGTCAATCTTATTTTTCTAAATCTATTGTAAATTATTTATGTATGGCAAATCGAGTTTCGCATAATAAAGATAGTCTGGGTTCAGGAGGTGGTTGGCATAGAGATTCTTTTGGGTCTCAATATAAAACTATTTTATATTTAAAAGATGTAGATGAAAACTCTGGTCCTTTTGAATTAATACTTGATAGCCACAAACCAAAAAATATATTTTATGATTATCTTAAAATTAAAATAGATTACAAAGAGACACGATTTTTAGATAATCAAATCAACTATTTGTTAGAGGGTCAAGAGTTTAGGAAAAAAACTTTACTAGCCAAGGGTGGATCTTTAATTTTTGTTGATACTTCAACTATACATAGAGGATCACCGATTAAAAATGAAAGAAATATTAGGTATGCATTAACAAATTACTATTATTTAGATTATATAGTATCTTCTGACTTGTCCGACAAGTTTACGCCTTTAATTAAAAATAATATGTATTAATAAATATTATTCTAAATTAATATTTCTATATCAAAAATGAATAATATTTTAGTTGCTTATAATAATTTTCTCAAAATTTATAAAAAAAATTTATCAGTTAAAAGTAAATTGAAAACATGCGAAGAAATAAATATTAATTGGGCAAATCAACTTTTCAAAGATTTTATAAATTTTTTAATTAAAAATAATAATTTCGAATCTAAATCTTTGATTAACAATAAAAGTAAATACAGGAGATTCCTCAAAAGAATAGATAATGGTCTGCATTATTATGAGAATCTAAATTTTTATTCATTATATTACGATTTTACACGAAAAATTTTTTTATATAAGAAATTATCTAAAGAGTCCAAAGTCACTAATGTTATAATACCTGAATGCGGAATTTGTGGATTTGATGTTTTTATTTGTAAAATTTTAGGTTTTAAAAAAATTTTTTGTTATGATAAAGACCCCAATGTCAAAAAATCTATAAAAAAGATTTGGGATATAAATAATATTAAAATTTATTCAATGCATTCTAAAGATTTTTTTAAAATTAAATTTAGGAAAGGAAAATATTTAGTTATAGTACCTGATTGGCGGTCGCAAGAGTTAAAAAATATCATGCTTGAAAATAGATTTCTTAATTTAAAAAAAAATACAAGATTCTTACATTATGCAAATCCTAAAAATTTTAAGGATCATCTAAATTGTATTACAAAATTAGATATAATTAAATTTCATGCAGCTATAGAAAATCATGTGCTGTATTCTTAAAAATCCAGATAAATATTCTAAGGGATTTTTGATTATAACTTCCTCTGAATCAAGACTTATTAATAATTTTTTTTCTAAGAATAAAATATTTTTATTAAAAAAAAAATGGTTTATAGGAGTGCATCATAATTGGCATGATTATCATTTTGATAATAATTCATTATATGATTTTCATTTGTCCGGTCAAAATGACATAAAGCCTATAAATAATATTCTTTTTAATAATATTTTTCTTGATTGCTGTAATTTTCCCCCAGATAATTTTTCATTTAATAATAAAAATAAATTTTGGGACATAGTTGCTGTTATTAGACCTGTATATTTTAAACGATTATATTTTTTTTTAGATACAATTAAAAAGTTATTTAAGAAATCAGGACCCAAAAGAGTTTTGTGTATCACTCCATTTGGTAGTGGATTTGAATCTATCTTTAATGTGACAAATTATAATTTTGATAAAGTTATGAAGTATTTTAAAAAAAATTTTTCCGAAGAAGACAGAAGATTTATTAATTTTATAGCTACTAAGCATGATCCATTGCCTTTTGATTTAAAAACCCTGAGTTTTTTTTATAAACATTCTAAAATTTTTATACATACTTCTGCTATTGAGAGAAGACCAAGAATATCAGCGTATGCATTTAGGGCTGGTATGCCGGTTGTTGGTAAAATAAATCCAGCATCAATTCTCCCGCCTTATTTGCAAAAAGAGCCTTTTCTATTTTTGGTAAAGAAAGATTCTGATTTTGTAAAAAAAATCTCAGATTCTTTAAAGTTTGCGGATAGTTCGGATTATAATTTAAAAAAAATGAAGAAAGTTATGCATTACTTTAATGATAAGAAAAACCAAAAAATTTTAATAAAAAAATTAACGAGTACATTTAAAATTCCATTATCAAAAAATATTATTAAATCTTTTAAATTAAATGACTTGAATTTTAGATTAGGACATAGTCATTTGTCTAAAAATAAAAATCATATTTTAATGATTCTAGAGTCTCTTTATTTACAGTTAAAGTTAAATAAAGAACCAAAGTCAGATTTTGATGAAAATCAATTCAATATAAAATTATACAATATGGATTATATTATTTTTATTATTTTTGATTTTTTTTATATGACAAAACATTTCTTTTATCTTTCTGCAATATATCTTGTAAGATTACTTTTAAGAAAAGTAGTTCAATAAAAATGAAAAATATAAAAAAAATTTTTTTTATAATTACTTATTTAAAAAAAAATATTTCCTTTTACTATATTGTTTTTCTAAGTTTTTTATCTTCAATATTTGAAATTATAGGAATTGGAATGGTTATTCCAATCATTGGAATTATTTTAGATCCTATAAACATTATTAACAAAATTCCACTAGAATTTTTAAGATCTATTTTATTATCAAATTCTGATCATTTACTTTTTATTGCCTTACTTTCCTTAGGTTCTTTTTTTATAATTAAATCTTCTTTTTTATATTATGCTATATCTTCCACGTATAAATTTGGCTTTGATACTGATTCTAATTTAAAAAATATTTTACTTAAAAAATATTTAACTCTTAATTATTCATTTCATCTAAGAAGATCATCAGCAAATCTAATAACTACTATTAATAAAGAATCTAGCAATGTTATAAGTAATTACTTATTAAATTTAACTACTTTGATATCAGAAGGTTTTATTTTAATTTTAATAATATTATTCTTGTTTATTATTGATACTTCATTAACATTTTTTACAATTACTTTCCTTTTTATTTCTGTATTAATTTTTTTGAGAATTAATAAGTCCAAATTAGAAAAATATGGACAAGAGAGAATACGATATGAAGAAGTTAATTTAATAAATATTCAAGATATATTTGGTGCAGTTAAAGAAATTAAAATTTTTCTAAGTAGTAATTTTTTTGTAAACAAAAATCTTGAAAGCCTAAAAAAATTAAATTTTTTTAATAGAAAATATCTAACTTATCAACAATTACCAAGAATTTTTTTAGAAGTAATTTGTCTTATTTCTTTTTCTTGCATTATTGGATACATGAAATTTAAAGGCTATAGCGTTATAAAGATAGTCTCTATTCTTGGAGTTTATTTGGCCTCCATTTTTAGATTACTGCCTTCTCTAAATCGTATTATGTACGCTTATCAAGGCCTTACTTATTCATCATCTTCTTTGGACATTATTCATAACGATTTAATATCATTTAATGAAGAGTTGGAAGAAATAACAGAAGAAGAATTCGAAATTTCTTTTAATGATAAGATTATTATTAATAATTTAGACTATATTAATTCTCTTTCTAAAAAATATATATTAAAAAAAATTAATTTAGAAATAAAAAAAAATTCAAAAATTGGTATTTACGGTGAAAGTGGCGTTGGTAAAAGCACATTAATAAATATCATTTTATCTTTGCTCAAACCATCATCTGGATTGATCACTGTTGATGGCAAGGATATATTTACTAATATTTTGGCATGGAGAAAAATTGTAAGTTACGTTTCTCAGACACCCTATATATTTAGGGACACTTTAGAACTCAATATAGCAATAGGTAAGAGTTTAGAAGAAATAGATCGTAAAATTATTAAAGAAGTTGTTCATTATTCAGAATTAGAAAGTTTATCAGATGAACTTTTATTAAGGTCAAAAAATCATCTTGGGGATAGAGGTGCGGGTATATCAGGCGGGCAGGCACAAAGAGTTGCAATAGCAAGGGCACTATATAAACAGGCTGATATTATAATCTTTGATGAGGCGACTAGTTCATTGGACGTTCAAACAGAAGAAAAAATTGTTAACAAAATTTTTGAACTATTTAATAAAAAAACTTTAATATTTATAACCCATAAATTATCAACAATTAAGAATTGTGATCAAATTTATGAGTTAACAAAAGAAGGATTGATATTAAAAAAATAATGAATCCAGCTCCAATCGCTTTATTCGTATATAATAGATTATTTTATACTAAAAAAACAGTCTTCGCTCTAAAAAAAAATTTATTAGCAAAGCAATCAAGTTTATTTATTTTTTCAGATTATGCAAAAAATTCAGATGATTTAAAGAAAGTTTTGTCAGTGAGAGATTTTATCTCTAAAATTAAAGGTTTTAAAAATATTAGAATAATCTATAGAAAAAAAAATTATGGTTTATATAAAAATATTTTATCCGGAATAGATTATATCTTTAAACTTTATGACAAGATTATAGTTCTCGAAGATGACATTGTGACTTCTAGATATTTTCTTAACTACATGAACAAAAATTTAGAGATTTACGAATCAAGTAAAAAAGTTGTGAGTATTCATGGATATAATTATCCAATAAATAAAAGAGGTTTAAATAATTTCTTTTTTATCTTAGGAGCAGATTGTTGGGGTTGGTCCACATGGAGAAAAAAGTGGAAGAAATATTATATTGATAATTCTAATTATTTAGAAAAAAAAATATTTAAATCAGACAGAGTGAAGGAATTTAATTTTGATAATGGTTATAATTTTTATAAAATGCTCACAGATAATAAAAAGATTAAAAAATCATGGGCTATTAATTGGTATGCCTCTACTTTTGTTATGAACTTATTAACTCTTTATCCCGCTAAGACCCTTGTGAAAAATATAGGATTAATAGGAACAAATAATAGTAAGTCAAATATTAATTATAATTCTACTTTAGATAATAAGTTTCGTAATTTTCAAAAGTTAGAGGAGGTAGAAGATTTGTACGCTAAAAAAAGAATGAAAAAATTCTTGAGAAAATGTAGATTTAATGAATATAAAATTAAAATTTTTAATTTATTTAAATAAATATTTAGCAATATTAATGTTCTCTTTTTTTTTAAGAAAAATAATTATTTATAATCAAAAAATAAGAATTCTTTTATCTATTAATAAGCAAAATAAAATTTTAGGAAAATTTAAAAATTTTAATAACGCTGTTAAATTTTCTAAATTTGGTTACAAAGAAGAAAATATTTTTAATAAAGTTAAAAATTCTTCATTAATAGTTAAAAATAATATTTTTCCATATCAGAGAGATTCTATATTTTTTGAAAAAATTCCATATAATAAAAATTTATTTAGAGTTTTTTTTATATTAAAAAAAAAATATCAAACTATTAACGTGTTAGATTATGGCGGTTCATTTGGCAATGTTTACAATCAAGTTAATTCATTTTTTGGGGAAATTGATTTAAATTGGAATATTATAGAACAAAAACATTATGTTAAATTTGCTCAAAAAAATTTTCAGAATAAAAATTTAAAATTTTTTTATGATTTAAATAAGGTTAGACAAAAAATTCATTTAATATTATTTTCTAATTCTTTGCAGTATTTAAAAGAACCTTATAAGACACTTTCTATTTTGGCAGATCGGTCTTCTGATTATATTTGTATTGACAGTATTCCTTTATCTGGTGTCTCGGAATATGTATCCAATGAAATACCGCCTGATTATATTTATAATTGTTCGTATCCTATTTGGATTTTAAATAAAAAAAAATTAATTAGTTTTTTCAAAAAAAAAAATTACAATTTAGTTAATAATAAAATACTTAATTATTATATTTCAGGTATAAGATATTATTTCTTATTTTTTAAAAAAAAATCATAAATGTCTAAAATTATTAGAATCAAGAATATAGCTGATAATAGAGGATGCTTAACAGTTTTTCAAAAAAATATTCCTTTCAAAATAAAAAGAGTCTTTGTTTTATCAAATTTAAAAAAAGATCGTGGAGGCCATAAACACAAAAAAACTACATTAGCAATATCCGTTTTTAACGGTAGCTGCCAGATAGATATTTTTTTTAAAAAAAATAAAAGAAAATTTATCTTAAATAATCCAAACAAATGTTTAATTATTCTAAAAAATGAATGGCATTTATTAAGAAAAATATCTAAATATGCAACTATAGTAGTATTTGCTTCTCAATTTTATAATAAAAATGATTATATATATGAAAAATAGAAATATAATCTCTTATGAAAATTTATATTTTCTCAATAAAAATTTATTAAAAAAATTTTCAAGCAATTTAAATAATCCCAAAAAAATAAATCAATATATTTTAGGAAGTAATGTTATCAGTTTTGAAAATAAGTTTTCAAATTTTATAAGCAATAAAAAAAATTTATTTAATTCTATAGGCGTAGCCAGTGGCTTAGATGCATTGCAATTATCCTTGTCGTCATTAAATTTTAAAAAAGACAGCGAAGTTATAGTCCCAGCTAATACTTATATTGCTTCAATTCTTGCTATTATTAATGTTGGATTAAAACCAGTTTTAGTCGATCCTGATATTGATACTTATAATATTGATTATAAAAAGATCGAAGAAAAGATAAACAAAAAAACAGTCGCTATAATGGTAGCTCATTTATATGGAAAAAGTTGCGACATGAAAGAGATAGTTTTTATCTGTAAAAAAAATAATTTAAAATTAATAGAAGATTGTGCTCAGTCTATTGGTTCAGAGTACTTTGGAAAAAAGACAGGTGCTTTTGGCGATTTATCATGCTTTAGTTTTTATCCAACAAAACAGTTAGGCGCATTAGGTGATGGAGGTCTTGTATGCACTAGGTTCAAAAAATTAGAAAAAACAATAAGATCATTAAGAAATTATGGTTCAATAAAAAGATATAAAAATGAATTGATAGGTGTGAATTCTCGACTAGATGAGATTCAAGCTAATTTTTTACTTTTAAAATTTAAATTCCTAAATAGAATTATAAATAAAAAAATACATTTAGCAAATATATATTTCAAAAATTTAGATAAGAATAAATATATTCTGCCTATTCGCAAAAATGGGTTTAAGGACACTTTTTATATATTTAATATCAGATCTAAATTTAGAGATAAGATTAGAGGAATATTATTAAAAAATAATATATATACCGACATACATTATCCTACGCCTCCACATAAACAAAAAGCTTTCAAACATATTTTTAAAAACGATAGATTTCCTATTTCTGAAAAAATACATAGAACTACATTAAGTTTACCGATATCCTATATTCATTCTGATAAAGATATTCTAAGGGTTTGTGAGATAATGAACAAAATTGATTTATGATTGGGGTAATTTTAGCAGGAGGATTAGGTACTAGGTTATTTCCTTTAACCAAAAATTATTCTAAACATTTGTTACCTGTCTACGACAAGCCTCTTATTTATTATCCACTTGCTACTTTAATGTTAGCAAAGATTAATGAGATCATCATTGTGTCAGATAAACCATCGTCTTTGATGTATAATTCTTTATTAGGCAATGGATCAAACCTTGGGCTTAAATTAAAATACGCAATCCAAGAAAGACCGAGAGGTATTGCAGATGGTCTAAAGATTGCAACAGACGTAACTAAACAAAAAGATCTATGTTTAATATTGGGAGATAATATTTTTTACGCTGAGGGTTTGGCCAAATTTTTAATTAATATTAAAGATAGAATGTCAAAATCATCTAAAAACTTCATTTTTGCTTACAGATTAAATAATTCTAATATCAATGATTATGGGGTTATTAAGTACGATAAATTAGGAAGAGCAAAATCTTTAATTGAAAAACCAAAAAAGTTCATTTCAAATAATATAATTCCTGGATTATATTTTTATAATAGAAATTCTCTTAGATTTTTAGATGAATTAAAATTGTCAAAAAGAGGCGAGTTGGAGATTAGTGATTTTAACAATCTTCTTTTAAAGAAAAAAAAATTAGAAGTTATAAAATTAGGGAGAGGTACAGCATGGTTTGATGCTGGAACAACAGAAAAATTATTTGAAGCTAGTGTTTTTATCAAAACTTTGCAAGAAAGAAATGGTTTTCGATTGGGTTGTATTGAAGAAATAGCTTTTAATAATAATTTTATTTCTAATAAACAGTTTGATAAATTAATAAAGATATCAAAGGGAGAGTATAAGAAATATTTAGAGAATTGCTTAGATAATAAATGATTTATTTTGTTACAGGAGGTTGTGGCTTTATTGGTTCTTGTTTTATTGAAAAAGTTTTGCATGAAGAAAATAATGCATTAATTATTAATTTAGACAATTTAAGCTATTCCTCAAACAAAAAATTTAATAGTTCAATTAAAAAAAAAAATTATATTTTTATTAGAGGAGATATTTGTAATAAAAAAAAAGTTAGATATATTCTTAATAAGTTTAGTCCTGATTATATAGTAAATTTCGCAGCAGAAACTCACGTAGATAATTCTATTAATAAATCCGTTCCATTTTTAAAGACTAATGTAATGGGGGTATATAATATTTTGGAAGAAGTCAGAAAATACTTTAAAAGACTTAATCCAAAAAAAAGATCTATTTTTAAATTTATACAAATATCCACAGATGAAGTTTATGGAGATTCTTTTAAAAAAAATAAACCTTTTAACGAGGAATCGAAATACAAACCTAGCTCTCCTTACTCCGCTTCAAAAGCTGCGGCTGATCATTTAGTTGAGGCTTGGGGCAGAACCTACAATATTCCTTATAATATTACTATTAGTTCAAACAATTTTGGGCCCAGGCAGTACAAAGAAAAAATTATCCCAAAAACTATTTTTTGTCTTAAGAAAAAAAAATCAGTTCCTGTTTATGGAAAAGGAAATCAATTAAGAGATTGGATTTATGTCTTTGATAATGTAAACGCAATAATTTCGATTATTAAAAAAGGTAAGAAGAATGAAAAATATAATATTTGCACAGGAAGATTAAAAACTAATATATCTTTAGTAAAAAAATTATGTAATTTATACGATAAAATAAAAAACAAAAAGAACTCAGAAAAACTTATCAAATTTGTAACTGATCGTCCCGGGCATGATTTTAGTTATAATATTAGTAATAGAAAATTAAAGAAAATTTTTTTTAGAAATATATCTTCTGATTTTGAAATAAAACTTTTTAGTACGATTAAAAGTTATCTATAAATATTAATGAATTTTTGTACTTATTTCGACTCTCATTATCTTGTTAGAGGTTTAGCAATGTATGAGTCTTTAAAAAAAAATTGTAGAAATTTTAGATTATTTGTATTTGCGTTTGATCAATATACGTATGAGTTTCTTAAAAAAAAAAAATTAAAGAATATTATATTAATAAAATTAGAAGACTTCGAGGACGCTGCTTTGAAGAGAGTAAAAAAAGAAAGATCCAATGTTGAGTATATGTGGACATGCACACCCAGTACGATTTTATATTTATTTAATAAATATAAAATGAGTTCTGCTACATATTTAGATGCGGACATATATTTTTATAGAAATCCGCGCATTTTGTTACAGGAAGCTAAAAATGATTCTGTTCTAATAACAGAGCATAGGTTTTTAGAAAAATATGACTACTCTAATAAATATGGAATCTATAATGTTCAATTTTTATTTTTTAGAAATAACCCTTGCGGAATTAAAGTACTTAAAGACTGGAGAAAATCTTGTATAAAATGGTGTTTTAATGATCAGAGTAGCGGCTTAAATGGCGATCAAAAATATCTTGATGGATGGCCAAAAAAATTTAAAGAGATAAAAATTCTAAGTAATTTAGGAGGAGGTTTAGGACCTTGGAATATTCAGAGGTATAACGTAACTAAAGATAATAAGAATGTAAAAATTCAAGAAATTATTACAAAAAAATTTTTTAGTAGAATTTTTTATCATTTCTCTGGAATTAAATTTTTAAAAAAAAATCAGGTTTTTTTAGGCGACTATAAATTATCTAAGTCCGTTGTTAATAATTTTTATATACCTTATGTCAAGCATTTAATTAAAATAAGAAATTCTTTATTTAAAAAAGCTAAATTTGGGAATAAAGATATTTCAAAGATTAGTTATAATTTTAGTTTGTACTACAAAATTACCACTTTGTTTAAAATATATATTATAAAAAAAAATATTTATAATTTTTAGTTCTAACGGAAAAATTAGTTATTCTTCTATCATTATAGATGCTATTAAGATTTAAATATTGATATGAAAAAAAAAATTACAATCATTTGTCCAGTCTTTAATGAAGAAAAAAATATAAATGATTTCTATGAATCTTTTTGCAAAATTTTTGAAAGATTATCTAAATATGATTTTACAATTATATTCTGTGATAACAAAAGCACTGATAATAGTTTTAAATTAATAGAAGAGATTTGTAAAAAAGATATAAGAATTTCACTATTAGGTTATTCAAAAAATTTTGGTGTAATGAAATCAATTTACACTGCCATTTCATTTGTTGAAGCAGATGCTTGCGGAATTTTTGATTGTGATATGCAGGATCCTCCAGAGTTAGTTTTGGGATTTATAGATAAATGGTTAGAAGGAAATAAAATTGTTTACGGAAAAAGAAAATTAAGAACAGAAAGTAAAATTTTACATTTTCTTAGAAAGATACAAAAAAAATTAGAAAGATTTATAAAGGGTTATGAAACCAATATAGAATCTGGAGCGTGGTTTTTAGACAAGGTTGTTATTGAAGAAATGAAAAAATATCCCTACGATTCATTTTTACCAGGTCTTATAAGCAGATTAGGTTTTAAATCAGATCATGTCGAATATGTTAGAAATATTAGAAAAAATGGAATTACAAAGTTTAATTATAAATTATATTTTTTATACGGGATTGATGGTTTAATTAGTGGAACAATTACCCCGCTTAGAATTTCTATTATTTTTAGTATAATTTTTGCAATTTTATGCTTTATTTCTTCTGTATATTTTGTTCTAGCGAAATTTTTTTTAAAAATGGTTTTTCAAGAGGGAATAGCAGCAATTTTGATAATCAATTTATTAAGTTTCTCTATAATTTTTTTTATACTTGGAATTTTTGGAGAATATTTGGGAAGAATCTATATTCGAAATGAAGACCAAAAACTAGCTATTATTGAAACAAAAATAAATTTTTAAGATTGTGGAAATTTTATTTTATTTTTTTTATTTATTAATATTTACTTTTTCAATATTTCTTACTGGATTCTCTTTTTTAAGAATTGTTAATTATAAATCATTTTTTTTTTTGGATTTTATTACAGGAATTTCATTAATATTGATTTTATCAAATTTTTTTTATTTTGTACTAAATATAAATTTAAACGAAATAATTTTATTAATATCATTATATACTATTTTTTTTTCAATATTTTATTTTAAAAATAATCTTATTAAAAATTTTTTTCGCCTCGAGTTATTTTTAATATTTGTGCCAATCTCCCTCGGAATATTAATATCTTTGCTTTATGGTGAGCAATTTTATGTCTTTAGAGGAAATCATTATGATCATACTTGGTATGTTGCAAATAGTATCTTAATAAAAAAATTTAGGTTTTTTGATTATTATAATTTTTTTAAAGATAACAATCTAATGTTTGTTATTAAAAATTTGGATCAAAATCTTTATGAAAGACCAGCTGCTGCTTTATTTATGTCTTTTTTTATTTATCCTAAGTTTGTAGACATTTTTCTCTCAGCTTTTATATTTAAATTTTTTTTAGTTTCATTATCAGGATTATCTTTTATTTATTTTATAAAATCTTATTTAAAAAAAAATATATTTAGTGAAATACTTCTTTTCTTTTCTTTTTGTTTTTCTTTTTGGATAATCTATATTTTTGAGTTAGATGCTTTATCTCAATTATTCTTTCTTAGTTATTTTATATTTTTAATAAAATTTTTTACAGAAATCTACTCAGGCAATAATATCAATAAAAAAAATATAATAGTATTTGTAATAAATATTTCTGCTGCATTTTTAATATATCCGCAGCAGTTTTTAATATTATTATTAATAATTGGAATATTTTTTTTTTTAGCGAATTATAAAAATATTTGTTTTTTTTTTGAAAAAAATTATAAAATAATATTATGTGGCTTATTTTTTTTTTTTTGTGTTTAGCTACGCACATT
>Ga0114959_10001640_pt1 | contig 19208 bp, 8 predicted proteins | sample C_130625_EF_Meta_FD_87317 | JGI IMG/M metagenome (GOLD analysis project Ga0114959, IMG submission 87317) | Freshwater microbial communities from Lake Croche, Canada to study carbon cycling - C_130625_EF_MetaG | ecosystem: Environmental > Aquatic > Freshwater > Lake | place: Lake Croche, Canada... | reverse complement strand
GGGAATCTCAGTGTTGGCAACTTTACTTCAACCAACAGTACTTTTGTTTATGATCCTACTATCTTTACATATCTTAATACTAATGTTACAACAACATCAACAGTTAAGGTTATAGATACAACCAATTTACCAGCTGGTACCATCTATAATGGACCAGTGGTCACCAACAATCCAGTTGGTTCTGGCTATACCGGCGATTATCTACACTTAGAGAATTACCAACAAAGCAGTTACGGCAAACTACATACAGGCATCAGATATATTCCTAATCCTACTGTGATGACAGATCCCGGGCCAGTGGTTGGACAAGTATCTACCATATTAAACGGACACGACGGAATACACTAACAATGGCAATAACCAACGATCAAATAACACAATGGCTGGCTGAGAACCCAACCGCAACGCCAACAGAAGTTGCCACTGCCGCTGTGGCCGCTGGAATACCTGCCGCTCAAGTGGCCGAAGTGTTGACACAGACAAATTTCTTTAACACTCCGGTATCAACTGCAACTGTTAATTCTGCGTATGCGATAGTGACACCTACTCCAACACCTACTCCAACACCTACTCCAACACCTACTCCAACACCTACTCCAACACCTACTCCAACACCTACTCCAACACCTACTCCAACACCCCCGCCACCTCCACCAACACCTGTGTTGACCAGTGCCCAGCAAACCATTACCAGTTATGTCACTGCTGTGGTAAACGATACAACTTTGACTGCTCAACAACAAGCAGATAAGATTGCAGCCGCGGCAGTCTCCAACAAGATCAGTTTAAGTGATATTTCTGCCGCAGTCATTGCCAATGCCGCCATTAACAAGCAAACTATTACACCTGATCAAGTAACTGCTTATTTTACACAAGCAGGGTATGCGCCAGGTAGTTTAACAAAAGTCAGTAGTTCAACTGCTAATTCAACTGCCAGTTCAACATCGTCTGGGTCAACGGCGACATCATCAAATACTGTGGCCAAACCAGTGCTGACTGACGCACAAAAAACCATTACCAGTTATGTGACTGCTGTGGTAAATGATAAAACTTTAACTGCTCAACAGCAAGCAGATAAGATTACAGCCGCTGCCGTTGCTAATAAAATCAAAGCAAGTGATATTTCTGCCGCAGTCATTGCCAATGCCGCCATCAACGGGCAAACAATTACTCAAAAACAAGTCAATGATTATTTTACTCAAGCTGGATATGATCCTGTAACACTAGCAAAAATAACCAGCACAACTACAACAAGCATCACGGGAAATACTGCCACTGCCGGCAACATAGTAGTTAACAGTACCGCTAATGTTGTGGCTAATAGTTCAGTAGTGACCAATAAAGTTACTACCACTGGCAATACCACTACCACTGGCAATACCACTACCACCGGCAATACCACTACCACCGGCAATATCACTACCACCGGCAATACCACTACCACCGGCGGTGGCGGTACCAATAATGGTGTCATTGGTAACGCTGTTGTTGATGTATTGAATACTGGAGCCGGTGTAGTAAATTCAGTAACCAATGCAGTGGGGGCAGTGGCGGGAGTGGTTGGGGGTGTTGCCGCTGCCGCCGCCTCGGCTGCCGCAGCCGCTGCCGCCATATCTAAAGTAACTGACTTGTTAAAAAATGCGTCTCTTGACCCTAGCAATCTAGTTACCAATGCCGCAAATAGTGCAACTGACGCACTAAAAAAAGCATTTAGTTCTCTTAAAAGTTCAGCAACTCCGCCGCCGCCGGCAGACGCTGAGGTAGCCGCTCAAGCCAACTTAAAAGCCGCTTTTGCCGGACCAACTATTCCAGCGCCTGATCCATATTCAATATCGTCAGGCGCCGCAACCAAAGCCCAGTTGGCAGCCGCCAAAGCCGCACAAACTGGTGCCAGTATCAATGGCGACTGGCGAGTAAAATTGAGCCTGGCACCAGGTAGTGGCTATCTATACAACGCTGATTCAGCAGGTATACTAACTCCGCTGATTCTGACCAACGGTATTATATTTCCCTATACACCAGGAATACAAACCAGTTATCAAGCCAGTTATCAGCCCTACGATCTAACGCACAGCAACTATCGCGGATATTTTTACACCGGCAGTCACACCGGTGACATACTGATTACAGCTACTTTCACAGCACAAGACAACAGTGAAGCCGCATACCTGTTGGCAGTGATACATTTCTTAAAATCAGTGACCAAAATGTTCTACGGTGGAGGCGGTGGAACTCCGGATCCGCAATTGGGTTCGCCACCACCCCTGTGTTTTTTATCTGGACTCGGCGACTACCAGTTCAACAATCATGCTTGTGTGATCAGTAACTTTACCTACAACCTACCCACTGATGTTGACTATATAAGAGCATACAGTTCAACTCCACCTACCATAGCCGCAGATGGGTCTGCCACTGCTGTTACAAATTCAACTGCAAGTTTGCTCAGCAAGATTAGTGCAACACTTGCAAGACTACAAGGAGCCAGTTTATCTCAAGGCGGAACTTCTGTTACTGATCCAGGAAAAAATGTCACAGCAATCAAAACACTTGGCCTGGGCACCAGCAATGGTCAACCAACTTATGTTCCTACCAAAATGGAAATTACAATTACACTATTGCCAATGCAGTCACGCCGACAGGTCAGTCAAAACTTCAGCCTACGAGACTATGCCAATGGTAGCTTACTCAAAGGAGGATTCTGGTAATGGCAACCTATGACGCAACCAGTCCTTATTATCAAACACCCATAACCTCATTTGGTCTAGGTACAATGGTCAACAGACCCATTCCCAAGAATGCCAGCGACACACTATTTCGCATCAATGCAACTTATGATCAAAGACCTGATCTACTGGCCTTTGACTTGTATGGTGATCACCGACTGTGGTGGGTGTTTGCTCAAAGAAATCCCAATACACTACAAAACCCGTTGGGTGATTTTGTAGCCGGCACTGACATATATCTACCAACTTTGTCTACATTAAAAACAGCCCTGGGATTTTAATAAATGTCTGATCTATCAGTATTAAAAGCCAATGCACTGGCAGCTCAGGTAAATCTAAACGCCATTGCCAACAGGCCTGGTGTGACTTCTGCAGAAATAGTTGCCGCACAACAAGCCGCCAAATCAGCACAAGGTGAATTAAACACCACAATTCGAGCTGGACAATCCCAGTCAGGCGGTACACTAGGTGACAGCAATACAGTGCCTCCACCACCGGCAGTCAGTGCTGGAGCGCAGGCCATCATAGACAGCACAGCCAGACAAAACAGCCCCGGGCAAAATCCTCCGTTAAAACCCACCACTGAATCCAAACCAACAGCAGTACAACCAACTGACGGTCAGGGCAACACATTATCATCAACTGACTCATTAAATCGTCTCACAAAAGAAACATCAGCTGGTCAAGGCCTTGGTGCACAAGGAACAACTACCAGTGCAAATGGGTCGGTTGATCAAGCCAGGGTAAGTCCAGCCGCAGTTGCCGGACAGGTCAACAACACAGTGCCTGATGATCGATCAACTCCTGCCAGCATCACTGGCAACAGCACTTATGCCAATGGCAAAGTAGTGATACCAAACGCCTTTATTCAAGAAGCTCAAACCAAAGGCAACAGCTTGGATGGATTTGCCAGCATGACCTACGGCATATCTTTGTATCTAATGAGCCCTGATGACTACAAACAAATGGTTTCTACCGGTAAAAAGAATTTGTTGGGTAGCCAACTGCTGATACAAAGTGGCGGAATTGATGCCAAAAATCGCAGTGAATTCTTTGACGTAGATTTTTACATTGACAATCTTGAAATCAGAAGTGCAGTTTCTGGTACCAGTGTGCAAAGCGCACACAACACCTTGGACTTGTCATTCACAGTGATTGAGCCCAATGGTATTACTTTTATACCAAGACTCAAGGCCGCAGTGGACAAACAAATCAATCCTGGAGCCGGACAACGAGTAAATTATTCAGCTATTCAATATCTGTTGGTGATTAGATTTTACGGCTATGATCAAGCTGGTAATTTAATTTCTAAATCCAGTTTGAATGATAACAACACATCTGATCCCAATTCACTGATTGAAAAATTTATTCCTTTTATAATGACTGAAAATAAATTTCGAATTCACAACAAATTAGTGGAGTATCAGGTCAAAGGTGCATGCCCCAATACATCCATAGGATTCAGTCAAGGCACAGCCACTATTCCCTACAATTTGGAATTGACTGGGTCGACGCTTAAAGAAATACTGCTGGGCAGTAGTAATTTAACCACGGGCTATGATGTGGCTCCTGGCAGTAACAATCAATCTCTTGCCGCACTACAAGCCGCACCCGGGTCAGGATCTACCACTGCTCCAGCAACTATAACTTCAAAGATCACTCGTGGATTAATTGATTCCATGAATAAATCTGAACAGGATCGCGCCAAACAAAATGGCATGATACCCAATGTGTACGATATAAAATTTGTTTCAGGATTTAATTTAGAAACAGCCACTGTGGTTGCCCTGGGTGACCTAGACATGAGCAAAAGACCACAGACTGACTCCACTGATCCATCTAGTAAAAGTCCAAAGAAAGGATCAGTTGACACCAGTCGACGCAACTATTCCATTGCCGCTGGCACACAAATAGTCCAAGCACTGGATGAACTGATACGGCGTAGCAGTTATATTCAAGACCAACAGTTGTTTGTAAACGACGAAAGCGGTAAAAATCTACTGCCCAACCCAACACAAGCACCGGTCACACAATGGTATAAAATTAGATCATTTATACAACCGCTAGATTATGATTTTGCTCGCAATGATTACGCCTACAAGATAACTTATGTAATCGGCCCTTACAAGATCAGCAATGCTCCTGGTAGTTCGTATTTTCCAGCCAGTGTGGTCAGAAATCCACAAAAACAATACAGTTATTGGTTTACTGGAGCCAACGGTGGCACCGACAGCGATGGTGTTGCCAACGGCGGAATACTGGAATTAGAACAAGACTACAATTATCTTTACTATCAAATCATGACTGGAGTTCCTTTTCCGGCCAACATCACCACCACAGGCACTGAAAATGTGCGTCGAGTTCCTATGGCCAATAGCACAGAGTCAAAACAAGGCAACAAGAAACAAGTCAATGAAGCTTCGGCCAGCCTTGCCAGTTCATTGTACAGTCCTGGAGATCAAGGTCAAATCAAAATGAAAATTATTGGTGATCCTGATTACATTCAGCAAGGCGAAATATTTTACAACACACAAGCTGACATCACTGGAGCACCAGCTGTTGATGCTTACTTGCCTGATGGCAGTATAAACTACGACAGTCGAGAAGTGTTGTTTGATGTGGTGTTTTTGTCGCCCACTGACTACGACTACACCACTGGCGTACTCAGCAAAGACAGCTTCAGCAGTAGTAATTTGGGCACAGGATCCAAAACCGCCAAAGGTCAATTTAGATATCGTGCCAACATAGTCACCAGCCATTTCCATCGAGGTGCATTCACGCAGACCATAGAAGGTTCACTGATGATTGGCACACAGCAATCTGACATGAACTCTGGTGACCCTGCTGTGGCAGGAACTCCAGCAACACAAGCTGATGTTCGTGCAATTGACAATGCCATTGCCGCTTCACCAGTTGACAGCGGCTCAAGATCTACTTCAACCCCAGTCACAGCAGCCAAAGATGCAGTGACAAAGAACACCACCAACAGTACAACTCCTAGTCCGTTGACCAAATCCAAAGTCAACTTTGTTGATAATAAAAACGCAGATCAAGGTTCACCAGCTAATTACACTACAGGAGTTGTGACATTCACTGCCACCGGACAGTACAGAGATAATACTCCCATCAGCGACCCTATATCAAACGGTCAAGACGTTGCTCCTGTATTTAGAGTATCCGCAGTTGATGTAACTGGATTAAATGGATCAGTTAACAATTTAGTAAAGCCAGGACCTGGCACAGTAATGGACGCATAACATGGCAGAAGACCTACAACGCAGTAAAGGTATACCCGGTAACTATAAATTAGATCGCGGCGGATTGCCAGCCAATCCAGGACCCTACATTGGCACAGTGATAAACAACATTGATCCCACTAGAATGGGTCGACTATTTGTTTACATTGAAGAATTTGGTGGCGACAAAACTGTATCCAACAGCACAGTCAGCTATCTGCCGGGATTTTACGGAGTAACTCCCAGCACCAACAGCAGTCCAACCACACAGGGCACATTCCTAGGCAATAGACACAGCTATGGCATGTGGTTTACTCCTCCAGACATCGGCACCAGAGTTCTTTGCATCTATGCCAGTGGTGACCCAGGAGCAGGATTTTACATTGGTTGTATTCCTGAAGACGGCATGATCAGCATGATGCCGGCCATTGGAGCCAGCAGTAATTTTACTCCAGGCAACGCCGCACAAAAACAATTGTATGCCAAATCAAAACAATTGCCCACTGTGGAAATAAACGATTTGAATCTCAATATCAAAAACGATCCGAGATATTTTGAAAAGAGTCGCCCAGTGCATGATCTTGTGTCGGCCAGCATGTGGCAACAGGGTGTAATCAATGACACAGTGCGCGGCCCTATTACCAGTACCAGTCAGCGAGAAAGTCCCAGCACAGTATACGGCATCAGCACTCCGGGACAACCTGTTTATCAAAGTGGTGTTAAACCTGCAGACCTGCAGACCAAACTGGATCAAAATGCAGTATCAGCCAATGATGTCAAGGTAGTAGGACGCAGAGGCGGCCATACATTTGTCATGGACGACGGAGATATTTCTGGCAACAATGCGCTGGTGAGAATTAGAACCAGCAATGGACATCAGATCATGATGAATGATTCAGGCAACTGTATTCATATCATGCACAGCAACGGACAAAGTTGGATTGAATTGGGCAGTGAAGGAACATTGGATATCTTCACTCAGAACTCAGTTAATATTCGCAGTACTGGATCAATTAATCTACATGCCGACAAAGATATCAATTTGTTTGCTGGTGCAAATTTAACCATGGTTGGCTCCAACAACACTCGTGTTGAAAGTCAAAAGACCATGCAGATCATGGCAGCAACTAATTTTAGTCTGTACGCCAAAAAAGATCTCACGGTGTTAGCCGACGGATCACTGACTATTACCAGCACAGTGGACACAGTACTGCATGGTGGCACACAGTTGGATTTAAACAGCGCCGGAAAAGTTTATCTAGCCACCAACTCCAGTAGACTGGCACCAGTTTTACAGCCCACTACACTGATTAATTTGCCCGACACTGGATTTGACGGCAACAATTGGGCGTCCAAAGACAACCAAATCAAATCTGTGGTCACTCGCGCACCCACTCACGAACCTTGGAAATTGCACAACCAAGGCGTGTCACTCAGCTGATGACAGAACAATATGATCACTTATACCTATCCATTGACCATAACCAATAATGTTGCTGTGACAGTGACCGCAGACGATATTGCTATGGTCAAGCAGTTCAAAGAAAATGCACAAGCAGTTGCCGCAGGCCTGGCGCCTTGGCAGTGGCCCACTACTCCGTTGCAGTATCTGCAGAATCTAGCATCAGCACCACAAACTGTCACAGTCACGGTGAATTTACCCACTGGATCAACTCAAGCACAAGCAGATGCTGTGTTCCAACAACAAAAAGCCAAGATAATTGCCTTGCCGGCTGGACAAAACTTTAAAGATTTATTGACAGTCACTGTTGGGAATACCGCTGCCGCGGTCAACACAACAAATTCTGTTGTCAACAGCACAGTAACAAACCCAATTCACGCTGAAGATTTTGCAGTACAAGATACCACAATTACCGCAGTTGGATCGCTGGACGCCATGCATGTCAGGGCAATACTTGCTCAATTGTCCAAGAGTCAAAATTTATCACTGACTGAAATCAGTGCCAGACAAGGAGTAGGCAAATACGGACTTACCGTTCAGCAAATGGAAACAGTGGGAGTAATACAACCTGGTGTGACCAGTACTTTTTTAACTTCAACTGTGGCCGCTACACCTCCTACTGCAACACCAACGCAAGCTCCTGGAGTTCTAACACAATTACCGCAGCCAGGCTATCTTACTCCGCCTCAAGTGGCCACGGCCTACAGTATTCCAGTCAGCACCGGAGCTGGTATGCGAGTAGCCATTATCAGCGCAGGCGGAGGATTTCAACAAAGTGACCTGCAACAGTCATTTAACTCGCTGTACCAAGCTGGGCTAATATCTACTACGACCGCACCTACTATTAACCAAGTTCTCATTGACGGTGCCACAGGTGTTTTCAGCACCACAGATGGAGATCTGAGTTTTGAAAATACCGCTGACATATATGCAGTGGCCACTGTGGTTCCAGCAGCCAACATAACAATCTATATAGGCAATGGTCGTACCAGTCTCAACAACTGCATACTAAGTGCAGTGGCAGATCATGTAGATGTAATTACCATCAGTTACGGATATGATGAATCGTTTGGTGATTTTTGTAGCACTGGATTGGCTGCCGCCGAAGCCAGTAAAATACCAGTGGTGGCCTGCACCGGCGATTACGGCAGTGCAGTATATTCCAACGACTACAATAAAGTTCCGCAATACCCAGCATCCAGTCCCAAAGTCATTGCAGTGGGTGGAACACACCTTGTACTCAACACCGACAACACCAGAAGTTCTGAAACTGCGGAAATCAACGATGCTAGATTTTCAAATTTTCCTGGTTGGGGCGGTGGCGGAGGCATCAGCACTTTGTTTTCTGCACCAGGCTTTCAAACTGGTTTGACCTACACAACATACAATACCACCACAGGAACAGGTACACCAACTGCATTGACCATGCGTGGAACACCAGACATTTCAGCAGCCATGAATGCCTATGTGTTGTACTACAACAATAAATTGCATTGGTTTGGTGGGACCAGCGTGTCAGCACCATTCATGGCAGGAGTAATAACAAGGCTCAAGCAAATTACCAGGGTCAATGCCGCTTCAGTGGATTGGAATACATTTTTTTACAGTCATCGATCGGCATTTTACGACATCAACACCGGCAACAATGCCACACACATTGCCGACGGATACGCAGCCACAACAGGGTGGGATGCAGTTACTGGCCTGGGAGTTATCAATGGTAAATTACTCTACGGAGATTATGCAGTACCTGCATTGACCAAACCAGCGGCCACTGATGCAAATTATCAATTGGTATTGTCTAGCCCTAATATCTGGACCGGCAAGTTTGGCATCAACAAATACAGTAACTTTGCCACAGATTCTGCACAAAATATCATTATGGAATCACTGTTGCAGACCACCTATAATAGATTAATTGCGATTGGACAGTTGACTGGAAAAGAATCTACAACAGATACTGCCAGCATATTGATCAGTAATATCTACAGTAGTAATCCCTTGCTGGCACAGCTAAAGGCTGGTGCTGTATATGCAATCAATTTAGTTGAGTCCAAACTCACTAATGATCTTAAAAATTATACCACTGCCACAAATATATCCAACACAGTCAGCAATACCCAATTGGCCGTTAATGTAGCTTCAACTGCTTTGATATCAACTGGTAAAGTTGCATTATGAAACGATATTTCAGGTAATAAGTAATACTATGAGCACCTACACCGGCTACAATACAAATGGGCAGTATCGTAAATTCACACTAACAGATGCGGATTTGATCACTCGCGATTTGATCAATGCTTTTAATATAAGACCTGGAGAAATGCCCGGGCGACCAGGCTATGGTTGTGGAATTTGGAACTTGGTTTTTGAAAACTACGACAGTGAGCTTGAGCAGTTGATCAAAACTCAGATAACAGACATTGCCAATAGAGATCCCAGACTGGCCATAACACAGATGGTGGTATACCCTAATGAAAACACCGTCATAGCCGAAATCAGCTTTACCACCACACTCAGTGTAGCAGTCACTACTTTGACTGTGAAATTTGATCAAGCCAGCAAACAAGCCACACAGGTATAACTACGCCGTTTTTTCTTGCCATAAATAATTCAAACACGAATTAATATGGCAAAAACCACTAGACAAACAGCAATTTTTGGGGTAGAAGATTGGCGCAGAATCTACCAAACTTATCGCGAAGCCGATTTCCAAAGCTATGACTTTGAAACTCTTCGCAAGAGTTTTGTTGATTACATTCGCTTGTACTATCCAGAAAACTTCAACGACTATGTTGAAAGTTCTGAACTCATCGCACTTTTAGATCTAATGGCCTTTATGGGCCAAAGTGTCAGCTATCGTCAGGATCTTAATTCCCGAGAAAACTTTTTAGACACCGCTGATCGTCGAGACAGCGTGGTCCGCTTGGCACAGTTGGTTGGCTACGATGCCAAGCGAAATCAAGCCGCTGAAGGCTATTTGAAAGTGGTTGCAGTATCAACCACCGAGTCAGTGACCGACTACAACGGCAACAATCTAGCACAAACAGTGATCAACTGGAATGATCCCACTAATCCCAGCTGGCAAGAACAGCTGACAGCCATTGTCAATGCCAGTTTGATCAACAGTCAAAAATTTGGTCGCCCAGGCGGCAGTTCCAGCATACTGGGAGTCAACACAGATGAATACAGCATCAACTTGCTGAGTGGATATCTACCAATTATTCCTTTTACTGCACCGGTCAACAACATCAGTATGAATTTTGAAATAACCAGTGCCACCACACAAGGTGAAAACTATGTGTATGAACCAGCTCCTAAACCCAATGGGCTGTTTAATATACTGTATAGAAATGATAGCCTGGGCTATGGATCCAAAGACACAGGATTTTTCTTTTTGTTCAAACAAGGTAGTCTGCAGAATCAAGACTTTACTTTGTCTGAGCGAGTTGCCAACCGTGTGGTCAATCTAGGACTCAACGGCGTCAACGACGCTGACATTTGGTTGTACCAGTTGGACAGCAATGGTAATATTCAAACTGAATGGCTCAAGGTTGCCAGCATTTATGACACTGCCAGCACAGCAAACATCAGTAGCACACAACGCAGTATCTACAGCATCACAAGTCGTGCCAATGATGCCATTAATTTAAACTTTGGCGATGGTGTGTTTTCAGAAGTTCCACTGGGTTCATTCCGTGCCTACATGCGACTAAGCAATGGTTTGTCTTATATTGTCAATCCATCAGACATACAGTCTGTGCAGATCCCCATCAGCTATGTTAGCCGTACTGGTCGTACAGAAACCATTACATTCACAGTCAGTTTGACTGGCCCTGTCAGCAATGCACAAGGTCGTGAAACTGCTGATGAAATCAAACAACGAGCACCAGCTAGATACTACACACAGAATCGTATGGTGAATGGCGAAGACTACAATAATTTTCCCTATACTCTTTATGGATCAATTATCAAAAGCAAAGCCATTAATCGCAGTAGTATTGGTATCAGTCGTTATCTTGATCTAACTGACCCCACTGGCAAATATTCCAGCACAAATATATTTGGCAGTGACGGCGTCTTTTATCGTCAGAACAACACCTACAGCTTTACCTTTACTTGGAATGACATCAATGACATCACAGATATATTGGTCAATTCAGTACAGCCGTTGTTGAGCAGTAGAAATGTTCTACAGTTTTACTACAGCAAAGACAATTTTGCTAGACCCAGTCTTGCCCAAACTCCTGTGTTGCAATGGTATTCCAGCACAAGATTGGTAAACGAAACCACAGGTTATTTCTACACCATCATTGACAATGCCACAGTGTGGAATTCAGCGGCCAACTACACCACAGGCTCGTATGTCTACATCGGCGATGGTGTAAATCAAGGCTTTTATGAAAGCTTACAGTATGTGCCATCATCTACACCCATTACCAACATTGGATATTGGAAAAATCTAAATACCAGTACCGGACAAAAATACAAACCACTTGGCATTTATTCCAACAGCAACGAGCGTTATATCACAGTTGGTAGTTTGATTAAATTTGTTGCGCCAGCTGGTCAGTACTTTGATGCTGACAATCGCTTGGCCAATGGAACACCCAACGGCCCAGATCAAAAGCTGGTGTTGTGGGCAACTGCCACCAACATTGTGCTGGACGGCACAAACTACAGTCGTGGCAATCTCAGCGATGGCTCAGGACCTGTGACACTCAGCGTGTATGTGCCCACTGGTGCCATTGCCACTGATGTAGTGCCAATTTTTGCCACAGATTTAACAGCCACTCTAGAGCAACAGATCATTCAGCAGGTTGAATTAAACAGAGATTTTGGCATTGGCTACGATTACCTGAATGCCAAATGGTACTTGATTACCAGCACCAACCTATCAGCCAGCACACAATTCAGCAATGGATTTGCACAAAATCAATCTGGTACCAATTTAGATGCCAGCTGGATTATAAAATTCACAACTAATGGTCAGATCTACACAGTGACCAGTCGTGCACTGGACTATTTCTTTGCCAGTGTACTGCAAACTAGATTCTTCTACGACAACAGCAAAAAGATATATGATACTCGCACTGGATCAGTGATCAATGATTATGTCAATATTCTAAAAGTCAACAACAGTCCACAGACTTCGACACCCATGGGCAGTGATATACAAACCAATATCATTGGACAACCAGTGGAAAGCGATGGCTATGTCAATGACTTTTTGGTCACAGTCAGTTTTACCGACAGCAACAATGACGGCATTGCTGACAATCCTGACTTCTTTGATGATGTGGTGGGTCCTGATGGACAGCCAATCAACAGCCACTTGGTATTTTTCCAATCAACTACGGACTTTGACAACCTGCAGAGATACTTGCCCTTGGCTGGGGGCGTGGTAAATGCCACCTATCCCACAATTGATCGTATTGACATTGTCAAAACACAATATGCCAATGGACAAGTGTTTTATGCCTACACCGATGGTGTTTTCTGTACCTTGTCAGTTGATGCCACAGGTCTGCACAAACTGGTGATAGACACCACCAATCAATATCGTGTGGCCACAGGACGCAGTGATTTGTATTTCCAATACAATCACAACAGCCCCAACACACGAAGAATTGATCCTTCCAACAGCAACATTATCGATCTTTATGTGGTGACCAATGGCTATTATACTGCGTATCAAAATTACATCAAAGACAGCACTGGTACGGTATCCAAGCCTGACATGCCCACCATTGATGAATTAACTACACAATATCAAACAATTCAAAATTACAAAATGATTTCTGACAATGTAGTTGTCAACAGTGTAAACTTTAAACCTCTATTTGGCAACAAAGCAGATATAAGTCTTCAAGGCACTATCAAAGTGGTACCTGAAGTGTCAAACACCATCAGCCAAAGTGAAATCAAGAGCCGTGTGTTGTCAGCCATCAACACTTATTTTGACATTGGCAATTGGGACTTTGGAGCAACATTTTATTTCAGCGAATTAAGTTCGTACTTGCACACCAATCTTGGAGACATCATCAGCTCAGTGGTGCTGGTGCCCAGAGACCCCAGCAAGGCATTTGGAGATCTTTATGAAATAAAGAGTCAACCCAATGAAATATTTGTCAATGCCGCAGGAATAAATGACATAGAAATTATTTCTGCTTTGACTAGCACAAATCTAAAAAACTAAGCCTGGACTAAACAATGGCACAAAAACGATCATACGAATTTTTACCCGAAGTATTTCAGACTGAAACCAATAAAAAATTACTGGCAGCTACACTAGATCAATTGGTGTCAGAGCCAGTATTTAAAAAGACACAAGGGTTTGTTGGCCGCCGACTAGGCACTGGCATTGATGCTGGCAGTAGCTATGTGGTTGAAACTTCAAAGCAACGCCAGGACTATCAGCTTGAGCCTGGTGTTGTATTCTTAAAGACCAGTACACAAACTGCTGTGGATGCAATTACCTACCCGGGTCTATTGGACACAGTGAACAATCGTGGCGGTGACAGCACACACGCTGACCAATTGTTTGCCAGCGAAAGCTACAGCTGGGATCCATTGATTGATCTTGACAAGTTTGTTAATTTCAGTCAATACTATTGGTTACCCGGCGGACCAAATTCAGTTGACGTGGTGGCCACTGAAATAGCCATCACTGGCAATTTTGCAGTGACCAAAGAGTCTGCTGACTACAAAGTTTCTGCATTTGCCGGAGCCAACCCTGTGATCACTTTGGTGCGTGGCGGTAGCTATACATTTACAGTTGATCAAGACAGTGAATTTTGGATTCAATCAGCTCCAGGCATTGATGGTGTGGTGCCCATTACTCCAAACATATCCAGTAGAGATGTCTACGGAGTGGTCAACAATGGAGCCAAGACTGGAAAAATTACATTTAATGTTCCTACCACTATAGATCAAAATTTCTTTTATTCCATGCCAGTGGTTGACTCAGTTGATCTTGTGTCTGAATTAAAATTCAATCAAGTCAATGGACGCTTTGTTCAGGACCTGATATCCAATAACAGTGGTATTGATAATGTACAAGATTTAAATGGCAGAACAGTTATCTTTCTTGACCGTAGTTTGACAGTAGAAGCCGGCGGATGGTATCAACAGGCGCTGTTTGATCACAACTCCACGGGATTTGATGCTGTGACTTTTGATCAAGCCACTGCCATCACTGGAGTTGAACAGCGTTATGGAGTTTGGAAAATTACCTATGTCTACGACTCTGAAGGTAAAAATCCCTATATCTCATTGTCGCCGGTTAGATCCATTGATCCATTGCATAAATTTAAAATAGCATACGGCACCAGATGGAGCAACTATTTTTATTACAAAACTGCATCTGGTTATTTTGATGCAGTTCCTGCACTGACTTCGCTGAGCGATGTGCTGTACTACCAAGACGGTGCCAATCCTGGCATTGCAGGTGTGATCAAATTGGGTCAACAGACCATTGACATTGCCGACATTGTAGGCAAAACAAATTATACCAGCCCCAATGGTGTGGTGTTTACCAATGGACTAAAAGTACAGTTCCGTGGTGAAGTTATACCCAGCAGTTATACCAACCAACAATACTATGTTTATGGAGTTGGCTCGGCCATTAAATTGGTTCCAGTGACTGCACAAGTGACTCCAGAACCTTATACACAAAGTGGACAAGAGCCATTTGACATCAATCCTTTTGACATCAATCCTTTTGACCAAATTTTAAATCAACCATTGATTCAGGATTATACCACTATACATCCAGCCAGTATTGATTTAAATGCCTGGAGTCGTAGCAATCGCTGGTTCCATGTAGATGTTATTGTGGCCAGCGCCAATTACAACAACACTTCTGTGATAATTGACAACAATTATCGTGCACGACGCCCAATCATTGAATTTAATCCCAATTTAAAATTGTTTAACATGGGCGTTGTTGGCAAAGCACCAGTCAATGTCATTGACTTTGCCCAAACAGATGCATTCAGCAATGTAAATGGTCAGTCCACTTACACAGTTGATGGCTATGAATTCATCTCAGGTACTCGTGTGATATTTGCCAAAGACCCAGATCCCTTGGTGGCTGGCCGTATATTCCAAGTTGAATTTATCAATCCACACGGCACCGGCAAAATCATTAATCTAGTAGAAGCCAGCGATACATTGATAGTGGCCAATCAAAGTGTGGTAGTGCTTGATGGATTGACCCTGCAGGGCAACACTTATTTGTACAATGGCACAACTTGGGAATTGTCACAGCAAAAAACAGCAGTGAACCAAGCTCCATTGTTTGATGTGTTTGATGCCGCTGGCGTCAGTTTTGCTGACCCAACAGTGTATCCCAGTTCGTCATTTAGAGGCTCCAAGTTATTTTCTTATCGAGTCGGCACTGGACCTGCAGATGCAGTATTGAAATTTCCCCTGAGTTATTTGAACATCAATAATGTAGGTGATATTGTTTTTGACAATAATTTCTACACGGATTCTTTTATTTCGGTCAATAATAAAATCAGTTCAAACAAAAAAGTGTCAGACGGATATGTACATCAGCACAGCAATTTAGACAATTATACTCAGCAAATTGGATGGCAAACTTCTGTAAGTCAAGTGCAAAGTGTACAGGTATTTGATCTGTACTACAGTTCCACAGGATTTAATCGCATTGATGTTGTACCTCGCAATGGTACAACCACACCAGCAGTGAAATTGTATGTAAACAATGTGTTTTTAAATCCCGCAGACTACAGCTATACCACAGACACAGTTAGAAACATAACTAATTTTAGTTTTGTTAACCCACCTGCCGACGGCACACCAATATTGATTGAAGTCATCAGTGATCAAGCCAGCAGCCAAGGTCATTATCAAATACCAACCAATTTGGAATTCAATCCGTTTAATGCCAATGCTGATTCGTTTACATTAGGCACGGTACGCACACACTACAATAGTATTGCACAAAATCTACCAGGACTAACCGGCATTGTCAACGGCGCCAACAATATTAGAGATTTGGGCAATGTAATTCCTTATGGACGAAAGATTGTTCAGCACAGCAGTCCAGTGGCACCCATGGGCTTGTTCAGCAGAGATCCAGATTTAAATGTTATTCCTGCACTGGAATTTGCCAGCAGAGAATACGAAAAATTTAAAAATAAACTGTTGACCACATTTGATCAAACAGATGTTGGATTCATGACAGTACCAGAAATTGTTGATCAATTGATAGAAAAAATCAATCAAGGAAAAGTTCCAACAAATCCTTTCTACTGGTCAGACATGATCCCCAATGGATCAACATTTAAAGAAACAGTCTACACGGTAACAACAATCACCACTAATATTTTTAGTACGCTATACAGTTACGACTTTACACAGGCAAATTATTCTGCAATATTGGTCTACCTAAATGACCAGCAGTTGATGCGTGGACTAGATTATACTGTGGCCACTGACGGTCCTAGAATTGAATTATTAACTGCACTGATAGCCGGTGACGTCATCAAGATCAGAGAGTATACCACAACTGTTGGCAGTTTTATTCCGGCAACTCCTAGCAAATTGGGATTGTACCCATTGTACCTGCCAGAAATCACAGTGGACACAACTTATGTAACTCCGCAGACCATTATCAGGGGTCATGACGGATCAATCACCATGTCCTACGGAGATTTAAAAGATCAGATTCTATTGGAATTTGAATTGAGAATCTACAACAATGTAAAAGTAAATGCCAGTGCTCCAATGACAGCCACAGATGTCATGCCTGGGCAGTTTAGAAATACCGGCTACGATCAAACCAAAGTGACTGAAATATTAGCTGGAGATTTCTTGTCTTGGGTATCTTGGAATAGACTAGACTACAAACATCAGACTTTTATTGCCGGCAATCCTTTTACCTACAACTATTCAACTGCAACAAATAAACTTGACGGCACACCATTGGTTGGTGGCTGGAGAGGAATTTATCAATATTTTTACGACACAACAACTCCGCAAACCACACCTTGGGAAATGTTGGGCTTTACAATCAAGCCAGCTTGGTGGGACAATCAATATGGAACAGTTCCATACACATCAGGCAACATGGTATTATGGGCAGATCTCGAAGCTGGAATAGTCAAAGATCCAGCAGGGTACTACACACTTTCTGCTTACGCAAGACCTGGACTTAGTAAAATTATTCCGGTGGACTCTGAAGGTCGTTTATTAGATCCATTGATTAGTGTTGTTAAAAATTATAATGATGTACAATTCCGCAAGAGCTGGACAGTTGGAGATCAAGGCCCAGTTGAAACTGCCTGGATCAGAAGCAGTGCCTATGCCTTTAGCATACAAAAATTATTGATCTTAACTAGACCAGCCAAGTATTTCAGTCTAATGATAGACCGAGATCAATATCGTTACAACACTAAATTTGGACAATTCTTGTTCAATGATCGCTACAGACTCAATCCAGCTGGGCTAACAATCTACGGCAATGGTACTGCAAAGCACAGTTATATAAATTGGATTGTTATTACAGTCAACAATCCGGAGCCAGTGCGTTTGACAAAATTAACGGTGTGTTGAACAATTTTGACATAAGACTCTGTTACAGAATGGCCAGCTTCACAGATAAAACTTATATGAATCTGTTGTTGGAAAAAACAAATCCCAACAGTACCAATTCGAGTTTTATTATACCACCTGAAAGTTATAATTTATTATTATATAAAAATCCTTCGTTTGATCACATAATTTATTCATCAGTTATGGTACAGGCCACTGCCAACGGCTATAGTGTGGTTGGCAACAGCATTGATTATCCTTATTTTGAAATAGCTGTCAGTGTACCAAATGGCAATTATGACACAATTTCATCGGGCAATCAATCAGTGCGTCTGGCAAAAACTTTCACAGACCAAGTGGCAAAAATACCATACGGTTATGAATTCACCACAATTGATGGAGTAACAGACTTTTTAAACAGCTACAATCAGTTGCTGACACAACGCGGCATGATATTTGATACAGTGGAAAACGGTATTGCTGTTGACATGAATCAGATGGTGGTGGAATTTTTAAATTGGAGTCAGCAGGGCTGGGAAGTTGGATCTGCTATAACATTAAATCCTGGAGCTCAACAGTTGAAGTTTTCAAGAGCTTATGCAGTGGCCGACAGTCTTGTGTCCAACGGCATTCCCACCGTGTTGAATCAAAATAGACTGCCCATTGATGGCAACAGTTATGTTGTGGATCGTTTAGACAATGATTTAACCATACGAATACTGGACAATAATACAATTGGGTTTATTCGCATAAATCTTGTCAGCTATGAGCACATGATAATTCTAGACAATGTCAGCGTATTTGCAGACTTGATGTATCAGGCCATCACAGGCGATAGACAAAGTAGAATCAGCTTGTCTGGATACAATACATTCAACTGGAATGGTCAGTTAAATGCACAGGGATTTATTTTAAATCAAGACAATGTCAAAGAATGGCATCCAAACATCAAGTACACCAAGGGCGAAATTGTACTGTATAAAAACTCATACTGGAGTGCAACGCAGGTAATTGAACCCAGTGAAACATTCAATTTCAGCTACTGGGTACAAAGCAATTACACCTACATAGACAAAGGTCTACTGCCTAACTTATCAAACAAAGCCAAGCAGATCACACAGTTCTACGACAACAAAACAACCACATTAAATGCTGACAGTGATCTACTGGGATTTGGACTCACTGGATATCGCAGTCGAGATTACATGACCAGTCTGAACTTAG
>Ga0114959_10001639_pt1 | contig 19215 bp, 14 predicted proteins | sample C_130625_EF_Meta_FD_87317 | JGI IMG/M metagenome (GOLD analysis project Ga0114959, IMG submission 87317) | Freshwater microbial communities from Lake Croche, Canada to study carbon cycling - C_130625_EF_MetaG | ecosystem: Environmental > Aquatic > Freshwater > Lake | place: Lake Croche, Canada... | reverse complement strand
CAAACCCAATGCAAAGCTATAGTAAAGGTGCACGGGGTCTTTCCGTCCCGTTGCGGGTACTCGGCATCTTCACCGAGACTACAATTTCACCGAGCTCATGGTTGAGACAGTGCCCAGATCATTACACCATTCGTGCAGGTCGGAACTTACCCGACAAGGAATTTCGCTACCTTAGGACCGTTATAGTTACGGCCGCCGTTTACTGGGGCTTCAATTCAATGCTTCGCCTTGCGACTAACATCTCCTTTTAACCTTCCAGCACCGGGCAGGTGTCAGGCCTTATACATCATCTTTCGATTTAGCAAAGCCATGTGTTTTTGATAAACAGTTGCCTGGGCCATTTCTCTGCGGCCCTCATTGCTGAGGGCACCCTTTCTCCCGAAGTTACAGGGTAAATTTGCCTAGTTCCTTAGCCGTGATTCACTTGAGCGCCTTAGGATATTCTCCTCGACCACCTGTGTCGGTTTACGGTACGGGTTGCTTTAATCTGAAGCTTAGCAGTTTTTCTTGGAAGTATGATTAGGTTCATTATCCACTCGTCCGGAGATTTGTGGTACTATCAGGTTCGACATCATCGGCAGATTTTCACACCAACAATATATCTACACCCTTTAACGTGCATACCGTTCGCACGCAGAACTTTCACAACTTCGTCACTACATCGCAATTAAAGTAAGTACAGGAATATTAACCTGTTGTCCATCCACTTTTTCTTTCGAATACGCGTTAGGCCCCGACTAACCCTGATACGATTAGCGTTGATCAGGAAACCTTAGTCTTACGGCGTGAGGGTTTCTCGCCCTCATTATCGTTACTTATGCCTACATTTGCTTTTCTAATCGCTCCACTACCACTCAAGTGATAGCTTCGATGCAATTAGAATGCTCCCCTACCCAACATTGCTGTTGCCATAGCTTCGGTAGTATGTTTAATGCCCGGTTATTATCCACGCTCAATCGCTCGACTAGTGAGCTGTTACGCACTCTTTAAATGAATTGCTGCTTCCAAGCAAACATCCTAGCTGTCAATGCAATCGAACCACGTTTATTCAACTTAACATACATTTGGGGACCTTAGCTGATGGTCTGGGTTCTTTCCCTCTCGGCACTGGACCTTAGCACCCAGCGCCTCACTCCCGAGTATATATTATAGCATTCGGAGTTCGTCAGGATTTGGTAGGCGGTGAAGCCCCCTAGTCCAATCGGTAGCTCTACCTCTATAATACTTAACCTCGAGGCTGTACCTAAATACATTTCGGGGAGTACGAGCTATTTCCCAGTTTGATTAGCCTTTCACCCCTACCCTCAACTCATCCGGAAGCTTTTCAACGCTTATCAGTTCGGTCCTCCAGTTGGTGTTACCCAACCTTCAACCTGGTCAAGGGTAGATCACAAGGTTTCGCGTCTACCTCCTCTAACTATACGCCCTATTCAGACTTGCTTTCGCTTCGGCTGCGTCTCTTAAAGACTTAACCTTGCTAGAAAAGAGTAACTCGTAGGCTCATTATGCAAAAGGCACGCCGTCACCCGCAGGCTCCGACCGCTTGTAAGCGTATGGTTTCAGGGTCTATTTCACTCCTCTGTTCGAGGTTCTTTTCACCTTTCCTTCACAGTACTAGTTCACTATCGGTCACTTGAGAGTATTTAGCCTTACCAGATGGTGCTGGCAGATTCCCACACGGCGTCTCCAACCGCGCGGTACTCAGGATACTGACACTTTAACATTTTTTACCTGTACGGGACTATCACCCTATATTGTAAAACTTTCCAGAATTCTTCCAGTTGAAATGTTATCGCTACAACAGTCCTACAACCCCAAAATTGCCGTAACAACTTTGGTTTGGGCTCTTTCCATTTCGCTCGCCACTACTTAGGAAATCATTATTATTTTCTTTTCCACCAGGTACTTAGATGTTTCAGTTCTCTGGGTTAGCTCCCCTTAGGGTATCTAAACTTCATTTAGATGGGTTTCCCCATTCGGAAATCTTCGGGTAAACGGTTATTTGCACCTCACCGAAGCTTATCGCAGCTTATCACGTCCTTCATCGCCTTCAAGTGCCAAGGCATCCTCCATACGCCCTTAATTACTTTCTTTAAGGAATAATTTATATTTTCTTCTAATATGTCAAAGAACTTTATCACAATATGTGATACAAGTTTTTAATTATGGATTCGAACCATTAAATTCAACTAAATGAATACTCAACCAATGAGTTTAATTAACAATATATTTAAATTCTACCGATGTAGAATTTGTGGAGAATAACGGATTCGAACCGTTGACCCCCTGCGTGCAAGGCAGGTGCTCTAGCCAGCTGAGCTAATTCCCCATAACGATTATTTGTAGTCTCGGGCGGATTTGAACCGCCGACCCCTACATTATCAGTGTAGTGCTCTAACCAACTGAGCTACGAGACTATTATGCCATAACTTTAGTTTGGTTTTGTAGCCACTGAAAATAGCTTCGTTTTGGGAATAATTTGAAGAAGATGTAGAAATAAGTACCTCTTTCTAAAAGAAAGAATTGAAATCGCTCTAATAAGGAGGTGGTCCAGCCACACCTTCCGGTACGGCTACCTTGTTACGACTTAGCGCCAGTTATCGATTTTACCCTAGGCGACTCCTTGCGGTTATCGACTTTAGGTACCCTCAACTTCCATCGCTTGACGGGCGGTGTGTACAAGGCCCGGGAACGTATTCACCGGAACATTGCTGATTTCCGATTACTAGCGAATCCAGCTTCATGAAGTCGAGTTGCAGACTTCAATCCGAACTGAGATAATTTTTAGAGATTAGCATCTTGTTGCCAAGTAGCGACCCACTGTAATTACCATTGTAGCACGTGTGTAGCCCCGGACGTAAGGGCCGTGCTGACTTGACGTCATCCCCACCTTCCTCACCGCTTGCGCGGGCAGTTTCACTAGAGTCCCCAGCATAACCTGATGGCAACTAGTAATAGGGGTTGCGCTCGTTGCGGGACTTAACCCAACACCTCACGGCACGAGCTGACGACAGCCATGCAGCACCTAGTTTCGTGTATATTGCTATAAGAGCTGCTTTCACAGCCTGTCACTAACTTTCAAGCCCGGGTAAGGTTCCTCGCGTATCATCGAATTAAACCACATGCTCCTCCGCTTGTGCGGGCCCCCGTCAATTCCTTTGAGTTTCACTCTTGCGAGCGTACTTCCCAGGTGGATAACTTAACGCTTTCGCTTAGACGCGTACGGTGTATTGCACACATCGAGTTATCAACGTTTACGGTGTGGACTACCAGGGTATCTAATCCTGTTTGATCCCCACACTTTCGTGCCTCAGCGTCAATAATGGTTTAGTGAGCTGCCTTCGCAATTGGTGTTCTGTGTAATATCTAAGCATTTCACCGCTACACTACACATTCCGCCCACTTCAAACATATTCAAGCTCTGCAGTATCAATGGCAGTTCTGTCGTTAAGCGACAGGCTTTCACCACTGACTTACAAAGCCGCCTACGCACCCTTTAAACCCAATAAATCCGGATAACGCTTGGATCCTCCGTATTACCGCGGCTGCTGGCACGGAGTTAGCCGATCCTTATTCTTATGGTACCGTCAGCCTGATACACGTATCAGGGTTTCTTCCCATACAAAAGAAGTTTACAACCCATAGGGCCTTCATCCTTCACGCGGCATGGCTGGTTCAGAGTTGCCTCCATTGACCAATATTCCTTACTGCTGCCTCCCGTAGGAGTCTGGTCCGTGTCTCAGTACCAGTGTGGGGGACAATCCTCTCAGAGCCCCTAGACATCGTAGCCTTGGTGAGCCATTACCTCACCAACTAGCTAATGTCACGCATGCTCATCTATTACCGTCGGAACTTTAATTACATTGTGATGCCACATCGTAATGTTATGGAGCATTAATCTTCCTTTCGGAAGGCTATTCTCCAGTAATAGGTAGATTGCATACGCGTTACGCACCCGTGCGCCGGTCGCCAGCGAGTATTGCTACCCCTGCTGCCCCTCGACTTGCATGTATTAGGCCTGCCGCTAGCGTTCATCCTGAGCCAGGATCAAACTCTTCATTGTAAAGTTTGTCTTACTCTTTAATTAAAAAGAAATTAATTTTTTAGGATTTCATAACATCATATAAAAATGATGGATACTTACTTCTATCTTACTTCAATATTTTCAAAGAACTTATCTTTCAATTTTTCCAATCTTTCGATTTGGGGGTGCAAATGTACACCTGTTTTTCATACTTGCAAATTTATTTTTAAATATTTTAGTTTTTAATTCTAAATCATATTTAAGAAACATCTTTACTATTAGATTCCAAAAGACTGTTCTTCTGAAACGGGGCGCAAATGTATTTAGATTATTTTAATTTCAAAATAATATTTGAATATTTTTAAACTAAATTAGTTTGATTTCACTTGCAGCACTTGTTAAGAACTTATCCTTTTTAAGGGGGTGCAAATGTACTTTCTTTATTGATACTTGCAAATAAATTTAAAAGAAAATTAAAAATAATTTTTTTCTATATTTTAGCAAAAAAAACATTCTGAAAGGCTTGTCAATACTATGTTTGTCGCTGTGATTACAAAGAACGCTTTCTGTTAATCGGGGTGCAAATGTACTCAGGTTTTTTGAACTAGCAAGTGATTAATTCATTTTTCTTGTAGTATTTTCTTAAGTAGCTAAAAATCAGTTGATAATTTTTGAAAAACACATAATCAGCTAGAAGTCGGTGGTTAGACTTAAATAAAACATTCTAGGGCTTCGTGTCCCATCTGCTCTTCCCCATGCCCAATCGGCACGCAGGAAATAACCGAATAATCGGCTTCTTAATCCCCAACCATAACCATATACTATAGGTTGGCGGCTACTAACAAGTGTTACACTGATTGAACCTACTTTTGGAGTTGGAATTATTTCGGAGTTATATTCATCTTTGGCGCTAAATGGTGTTCTGCCAATCCAAGCGGAACCAATATCATAGAAAGCTACCACTTGTAGGTTATTTATAAAGTCAGACCTAAGTGGTCTATTATATAAGTAGTTGAAAATTGGTAAACGCAATTCATTATTGAGTACTGCGAAATTATTACCGTTTCGAATGTTTTGATTAAACCCACGCATGTTGGTTGCTATGGCTTGAAATGCATAACTTGTGTCATTATTAATAGGTACGCTACTATTGAATGTAGGTTTTTGCGATAAGTTTCTCCAATTATCTACAGCACCTAAATAATAAACAAGCTTTTTACTGCCAAAAGAATTGCTTGCCGCAAATCGCGTAGCGAATATAAAATTCTTATGAATTTTTTGATAATGACGGATATCAATTCCTATTACACCTAGATTGTTTGATAGAATATTTAATTGATTGAAATACTCTACAAATAGTTTGGCCCTTGAGCCATACATTATATTAAGCATTCGAGGAAGTGTGTTATCAAATATCAATTCTGTTTTTCCGCTCATCCAATAATCAAACTCATTTTTTTTATTCAAGGTCCTGTCGTCGGTTGCAATATATGTAGAACGGTCTGTTCGGCCGGTAAGACTTGTACGCCAAGATAAAACTTCATTGAATGGATATTTAATAGAATAAGTAAGGTTATGATTTAATATTTTAGGGGATATTGAAGAACCATTGCTTGGCAGGCTTTGTCGGTAAAGCGTTAATTGTTTGTCCCAACGCTTGTGTCTGTCTTCAATACTTAGTAAAAATTCATTTGACTTTAAATCTGACGAAAGTCTAAATCCTCCCACAATCCTATAATCCTCAAATAAATCACTTAATCCAATTTTTATTAAGCCATTGACGGCTGGGTTATAATATACAGCAGTTCCAGTAAATTTTTGATAGGTATTATTTGCAAAATTGTTATTAAATTGGGTAACAACTTGGTCAACTGTGAAATAGCGGAAATAGTTCAGCTGCTTAGGAAATTTAAACTTCACTTTATTTTCAGCAATGTTAATAGTTGTGTTTTGATTTAATGTTTGAGGATTCTCATTTTGAATAGGTATATCAAGTTTAGTTGTATTACTGGGGCTGGTTTGTACTATTTTCTCGTCTTCGAAAAAATAATTATTGTAGTCAATACTATTATTTTGAGAGGTTGTTTCTTTGATAGGAGTTTTAAAAATTTGAATTTGTCTTATTCTTTTGAGATAATCGAACTTGTTATTGTCACCAATATTTTGATTGGATTGTTTTGACTCTTCAACTGCCTTTGTTACTATTTTTTGTGATGGATTATATGAGTCTATATTCATTTTAAATCTTCCATTACTTAAAAACCATTCAGCATATTTTAAAGAATGTGGAGAAAATGTTTGCCCGAGAATGTTTCGGTTGAAATTGCTGATTTGGTTTGATGTTGCATAGAAATTATAATGTTCTACTGTATCAACAAATGCCAAACCACTATCTACAACTGCAATGAACCGATTTTTTATTCCGTTTTTATCCGATAAGAAAGTAAACTTGGCAGTATCAAAGGTTTGAACAGAAGTTTCATTTTGATTTGGAGTGTTTGTAATATTTTTAAGCGTTAGTTGCTTTGAACCAACATCATACAAAAACAAATCATAATTAGTTTTGGAAAAGTCTCGATTATATGGAAGTATTGGACTTAGGCTATCGGTAGTTCGGTTAGATGCAAATATGATTTTACGCCCATTCATAATTGCACATGGATGTAAGTCATCATATACATCATTGGTAATATTATCAATTTTATTGGAAATAATGTTATACATGAAAATATCAGTTTGTCCGCCTTTAACGGCGCTCATTAAAAAGCGTTTGCCTTCGGGCATATAATCTAAACTGAGTATTTTTTCGAAATAGAATAATGGCGGACGACTTTCAATTTCCTTAGTATCTATCAGATAGTAGTGAAGATAAACTTCACCTTTGCTTTCGGTAATAAAAGCAAAGCGTTGAGATGAGGGATGCCATGTAACTAATGGATATGAAAAATCGTTTGTGCGTTCAAGTTTTACACCACCTCTAAATATGCGTTTTGATTTTTGCTTATCTACATCATAAATAAATACTTTGTATCGTCCAATTTCATTGGTGCTGTAGGCTATGAATTTCCCATCAGGGCTCACCTTAATATCAGTAAGCAACTGTCCTTTTTTAAGACGACGAATGCCTTTGGGTTTGTTGAATTTTGGTGCAGTTGACGCTATTGGAATAATATTATATTTATTTGTATAATACCTTTGCCAATCGATAATGAAATTTTTTAGAGTAACCCCAAAAACAAAATTAAATCCGCTTTCTACGTTGCGACTTATCTGGCTCATGTAAACTAGGTTAGGAATAACTTCTTTTCCATAATTCTCAGCTATATAATTCCAAACGCTATGACCTGCTAGAACTGCATCAGTATTGCTTAAGTTGTTGAATCTTTTGAATTTTTTATTTAAGACAGCATCTTTTGTTTTGTCATCAATTTGAGAATTCCAGCCTTGAGAGAGGTAGGCAATGAGCCCTTTGGTGTACCAATCGGGAAGGTTAAGTACCGTTGAACTCCGAACTTTATCGCGCCAGCTGCCACCGTAAAGCCACTGATTGAGGATTATTTCGGCCAGGCCTGCCTTTATTTGTTGGTCAATAATACGGTGGTCTTCATCATAATAAACAAACATTTTTGAACCTACAATTTTTGCTGTTCCGCCAATGTTACTTTCAGATGAACCCAGACCTACATTACTTTGCACAAATTCGCCTTGCTTATTATAGACCACTATTTCAATACGATCGTCGAGAGTAAAGTCAAGAGAGCTTTCCATTAAATCCAAATTTGTGTTGGCACTTTCGGCAACATACTTGGCAAATTCTGAACCCTTGGTATAAAAGTAGACATCGAATTTTTCGAATCTAAAAAATTGCCAATCAAACTTTTGGTATTGGATTCGATTTTTACCAAAATCATTTTGAAGACCATTGTAGAATTGGGCAAAAGAGGTATTGATTGAAATAAAGTATAGTAAAATATATAGTAGGCGTTTCATATTCTGAGCCAAGTAAACATAGTTTTATGATAGGCTAAAGTAGTATTATTATAAGTATGCAATATATTTGAGTAGAAAAAAATGTTAATTGAATATTTTATTCTTCATGTGAATAAAATTCCATGCTAAACTTTTATGTAAAAGGATAATAAGTTAAGTATTTCCCTTTAATAAAATGATAGATTATTTTTGAAACTAATTTTCTACTATTGCATTACTGAAATATGATAGACAAAGAAAATTTTAAAGTCTGAATTATTGAAGACCAGCAAATGTTGATGGAAAGTTTAAGATCACTACCAAGAAAGGACAATTACATTTATTGAGTTGATGACTGGAGCAACTTTAGCAAATAAAATTGCTGAAAATCTTTTTTTAGTGCGCGAGTAGTGTGTACTCATTCTAAAAAGATACTTGAAAAAACAAATTTTAAAACTGTGGTAGGCTTTTCAAATTTGAATTTACAAACTTATTGATTCGATTAAAATATATTAAAAATAAAGTATGATAAAGCACATTCCAAATATGCTCACACTTTGCAACTTATTTTCCGGTTGCATTGCCATTAGTTTTTGTTTCAATGGTAGCTTTAATGCCTTGATTACGGGGAGCTATTTTATTTTTGCGGCAGCTATTTTTGACTTTTTTGATGGCTTTGCAGCCAGGTTACTCAAAGCACATTCAGCAATTGGTAAACAGCTAGACTCATTGGCCGACATGGTAACTTTTGGTGTAGCGCCATCTTTCTTTATTTTTCAATTATTAAACTTCGCAATACATAAAAATGGAGGTTCTAACATCATGGTGTACATGAGTTTTTTGATTGCCGTATTTTCATGTTTGCGATTGGCAAAGTTTAATATTGATGAATCTCAATCTACCCATTTTATTGGAGTGCCTACACCTATTAATGGAATGATGCTAGTTGCATTTCCATCATTATACATGATGTTTTACAATACACCCACTTTTGAATTAGCATCATCACCTATGTTTTTGTTGGCACTTACCGTTATTAGTTCATTGATGCTAGTTGCTCCTGTAAAGATGATTGCATTAAAGTTCACCGACTTCAGCATCAAAAATAATTTGATGAGGTATATACTAATATTTATTTCACTCATAGTTTTAATGCGTTACCAAGTTGCAGGTTTAACTATTGTTTATCTAATTTATGTAGGAATTTCGATTATCAATAATTTCATTGAAAAAAAGTAAGAAAAGCTTATGTCAAAAATTTCACTCATTATAAAACGCGAATACTTATCAAGGGTAAAAAAGCGTTCATTCATCATCATGTCGTTGGTTGGACCAATGTTATTTGTAGTTATATTTTTTGCAAAATATATGTTGGCTTTATTGCCCGAAGAAGTGCAGAATGTACAAATAATTGATGAGGCAAACTTTTTTAGAGGCAAGATTGAAAACTCTAAAAACCTACAGTTTTACTATGACGACAAAAGTATTGTTGATGCTAAAAAAGAGTTTTACAAAACAGAATATAATGTAATTGTATATATACCTTACAACATTATTAACGGTCAAACTATACAGATATTCTACAAAAAGCAACCTGGCATTAGCACGCAGGAATACATCAAAAACAACATTGCAAAACAAATTGAAAACCTTAAGCTAATGGCATCGGGCATTGACCGTGATAAAATATCAGCCATAAAAACAAAAATTAATGCCACTTCCGCTAAGCTCAACGAAAATGGAATGGAAGAAAGGAGCAGCGTTGAGCTGAATACAGGTATTGGCTTTGCCGCTGGAATGCTCATATATATTTTCATTTTTTTGTTTGGTGCACAGGTAATGCGTGGTGTAATGGAAGAAAAAATAAATCGTGTTGTTGAGGTAATTATATCGTCAGTAAAGCCATTTGAGTTGATGATGGGAAAAATTATTGGGGTTGCTCTGGTTGGCTTAACACAGTTTTTGATGTGGGTAGTTTTGATTGTTGTTATTTCGAGTGTTGGTATGCGTTATTTAAAGAATGATAAATACAATGCAGCCAATGTAAAAGTAGTTGAAGAAACATTTAAAAGTAACATGCCGATAGCCGATAAAAGTAAGCTGGCAAGCATTGATACCAATGAAATATCATCAATGGTTTCAACCATAAATTTACCATTGATTATTGGGATGTTTGTGTTTTATTTTTTAGGAGGATACCTTTTATATGGCGCATTATTCGCTGCAATTGGTGGTGCTGTTGACAGCGAAACTGATACACAGCAATTTATGCTTCCTATATCCATACCATTAGTGTTGGGCGTAATAATATCTCAGCAAGTAGTTACCAACCCAACTAGTAAATTAGCATTTTGGTTTTCGATAATTCCATTTACATCGCCTATTGTGATGATGGCGCGTTTGCCATTTGGTGTCCCTTATTTTGATTTAATACTATCAGCACTAATGCTGATACTTGGTTTTATTTTTACCACCTGGTTGGCAGGTAAAATATATAGAACAGGTATTTTGATGTATGGTAAAAAAATAACTTATAAAGAAATAGCCAAATGGCTTAAGTATTAATTTAGGATTATTGTTTAGGTGAGTGTTTCCAACGCTTGTGGGTCCATAACCAATATTCGGGTTGGTCTTTTATTATTTGTTCTAAAAACTCCATAAACATTTCGCAAATTTTACCATCAGCAAATGTATTTGGAGTATCCGTTAACTCTATATACTCCATGGTGTAGTAGCCACGTTTTTGTTTTAGTATTTTACCAAACACAACAGGCATATCATACTTTTTAGCGTACTTTTCTAATCCGAAATTTACGGGGACTTGTTTACCGAAAAACTCCATCCAATGTCCTTTGCTAACATTACTAGGGTTTTGGTCGGCAATGAAACCATAAGCATACAATTCGTTTTTATGATTTTCCATGAAAGTACCTACCTGCCTTGGTGCACACAACTCGCAACCGAATTTGCCACGCGATGAAATAAGCAATTGATTAAAAAATTGGTTGCTCAATGGTTTAAAAATGCCCATTGTTTTGTATGATGTTTTGCCTGTAAACGCTAAGGCAGCCCACTCCCAGCTTGCATAATGACCAGTAACCAAAATTACACTTCGGTTTTGTTGTTTGTACTTTAATAAAAACTCAGGATTAAGAATTTGCAAACGCTCGTGCAAGGTTGGTTCATCAATGCTAAATACCTTAATGGTTTCTAACACAATATCGCAGAAATGCTTATAGAACTTCTTACATATCAAGTTAATTTCTTGCTCTGACTTATCGGGAAATGCAATGCGTAAGTTTTGCTTTACTACCTTTTTGCGGTATGGGAAAATGTAGAATAATAAGTAATAAAAAACCGACGACAATGCATACAATAATCTAAAAGGTAATTTAGATATCGGTAGTATAATTAAATAGTATAAAAGCTTACTGAATAAATGCACGATACAATTTTAGCAAACGTAAAAAATATTATGAATATGTAAACGTATTGTTTAGTCAGCCTGCTTACTCAAACAAAATAACTATGAATCGCGGCTATTTTTTATGATGGATTTTTTCTTATGTATTACACCCAAAAGCAGCAACGACGTTTGAATTTAAAATATACTTTGTAAAATGTGCATTTAATTGGTACAGATGGCAAATCCTAACCAGTTGGGGTTATTCAAACATACTTTTTCAAAGGTTTTTATTGTATTTGTCAGTTTGGAAACTGACGTTTAACAAAGCGAAGTTAGGAAACTTCACTTAACTACAAACTACACCCAGCGGGATATTCTGCGTGTCCTTTTGAGCCTAATTCTGATAAAAGTGTTTTTAATTTTGAGTTGTTAATTGTAACAGTCGGCTTAGGATTACTTTGAACTGTTGAAGTGGATTGTGTTTTTTGTCTTTGAGAGGGCGGTAAAAACTGTTGTGGATATTCAAGTCCGTGGTATGCTCTAAACTCGTCATACTCTTTTCTGATTGTCTGCAAATGGTCTTCAAGACTTCCGTTTTCTGTAACGTTTTGTTGTCTGATACTTTCAATAAGTTTTGCGTATGAAAGATTTGCAATTTCTAAGTCGCCATTTGCAAGTCCTTTGTCTATGGATTTAATGTGCAAAACTATTGCGTCAATTCTGTCAGGAAATGGTAGGTCTGCTATTTTAGATTGAAATTTTTGTCGAGTTGAATTTGTCTGGCCGCTTGGAGTTGAAGTGTTAGAACTACGATTATTGTCAATAAAAGTCTGTTCGGATTTTTTTCTTGTCCCGAAGTAAATTAGTAGTCCAACTACTGCTATGATTATGATTACTGTCATTCGTTAAGGTGTCGTTTTACAATTGGTGCTAACTTGTATATATGCGCTACTTTTTATCGCATATCTCCCCACTCTTCCACATTTGCAATGCGTATGAAATAAATTCGCATTTGTAATGCGACTTAAAAAAGTCATTTGAAACCCTCAATACTTCTTTATAAACCAAAACAAACATACTATTTATTCGGAACGGCGAAGCCCTCAACAGTGTTAATTTTTAATTGTGGATTACAACCGCGAAGTAGCATCAGTACCAAAAAGTAAAATTAACTATGATTATCCAAGATCAAAGCATTGCGGACGAGCTGGGAATGGGCTGACCAACTACCATCTAAGACACAATTCATCTGGTGTCAAAACAAGTATTTCACTGTCCCGAAAGTCTTTGGTGTTGCGTGTTACAATGCAGTCAATTTTTTCAATTGTAGATGCACAAAAAATTTGAATTGAATCTTCAAAATCCTTATGTTTTGAAAGAAGCCCTTTTTTTAATATGTCTGTGTCGACTGCTATTACTGTCAAATAATCTAGTAAATTGTATAAAACATCGCGTAGTATTTTTTCCTCTAAATATTTTTTTAATAAATAATGTGTTGTCGCAATAGAATGAGACGATGTAAATAATTTAATTTTCTTTTCTTCAGCTTTCTTAAATATTTCAATTGAATACTTGCTAAATGGCTTTCTATCAGCAATTAAATCCACAATTATGTTAGTGTCTAGAAATACCTTTTTCATAAATGTTTTGATTCAAAATAAGAACGTAATTCTTTTTCTTGGTCAAAGTTCTTTGGAAGTTTAACAGAGCCTACTAATTTATTCAGTTTTGGAGAAAGAATTTCTTCTCCACTTTCTTGAGTTATTGTATCCAAGTAATTTTCAATGAGTTCGGATAAGCTTCTACCTGTATTTTTTGCGTACGATTTGGCTCTTTCTATTATTGACTTTTCTACTGTCAAGGTTAATTTAGTAGTCATGATTACGTATATTTTTTATAAAGATACGTATTTAATCTAAAAACTCCAAATTGGTTTGCCTATAGCGTGAGGCAGCCCCCACTTGTCCGCATTTGTAATGCGACTTAAAAAAGTCATTTGAAACCCTCAATACTTCTTTATAAACCAAAACAAACATACTATTTATTCGGAACGGTGGAGCCCTCAACAGTATTAATTTTTAATTGTGGATTACAACCGCGAAGTAGTATCAGTACCAAAAAGTAAAATTAACTATGATAATCCACGTTCAAAGCATACGAATTGCAAATGCGGAGGAGCTGGAGATACACTACACATTTAACCACCAAACTAATTTAATTACAATGGCTTTATTTTTAGCACCAAAATACATATAAGAATTAGGTGCATATGTTGGTGCCAATGTGTTGTAATTGTCAGTATAAACTAAATAAACATCACTCATTGGTCGGAAACGCCATTGCAAACGGCTATTGATATTAAAGTTATTTTGCTGTGTATTGTATTGGAAAAATGTAGTAAAAAACAATGCCTTACTAAATGCAAATTCAGCTTTTGGACTAACTAAAATAAGTTTAGTAGCTGCGGCTAAATGTGGAAGAATAATATTATCGTAAGTTAGGTTTAATGAAAATATTGCATACGGTTGAACCCTATAGTTGGCAATTAAATAAACAGATGCTTTTGAACCTGAAAAATAAGAGCCGTAGTTAGCTTCAATGCTACCATTTAATATTTTTCTAGTATCGGTTATATACTTAAAGTTGAAGTTTTGGTATTTATATTCACCTCTATTTAAAGGCGTTTTACCTGTTTGGGTAACATCTGTATTATAGATTAAACGCGTGTAGTAATTTCGATAATCGAAAAAGAAACCAGCGCTGCTGTTGTTAAACAAATCAAAACCAGCTTGCAATAACAAATCAGTAACATTTAGCTTCTCATTTAAATAATGATCCATATAAACGCGTGGTCCAAAATGATTTATTTTACGATTCTTAGGATACCAATAATAGTTTGCACTAGGCTCTAATCTATAATAACTGTTATATTCAAACTTATTAGTGGTAGGATTAAACTGCTGAATTCGCGGCACAAAACCAACTTCAGGTCTGTAGTTTTTTCCAACAAATTCATGATTCCAATTTATACCTAATTTCCTAGTTTTATAGGTGAGCCAAGTAGCATTGGCAAAATTATTACTGGTGTAAAAGGGTGAGATATTGTAATGATAAAATGCTTTTCCAATCCATTTATTATCGGCTGAAGCAAGATTAAAATCAGCACCTACAATTGTATTGCCAGTATTTTGTTCAACATTAAGTTGATTATAATTGAGCTTATTTACAACAATTGCAGAAATATTGGAACGTTTAAATAACTGTCGTTGGATAGCTACCACGCTATAATTGGATGACTTAAAATTTAAATCTCGAACACCTTCTGTTTGCATTGTCATAGCTCCAATACGCCAATTTTTATTGGGTTTTCCACTTAATCTAAATCCTCCTAAAATTGGTATTAAATTGCCATTATCAATACCAATTCTTCTTGAGTAAAATGGGCGTATTTGAGTAAATCCAAAGTTCGAAAATAAGTCGCTGTTTTCAATAAAAAAATACCTGCGCTCGGGAAAAAAAATACTAAACCTAGAAATGTTTGTTACCTGTCTGTCTACTTCTACTTGAGAAAAATCGGGATTTATGGTAACATCTAAATTCAATGAAGGAGTAATTGCAATTTTAGCATCACCACCAAAAGTATGGCTCAAATTAGGATTAGAAAGCCTATTGTTGAGCTTAAAAGGATTTTCATTTGGTTTTAAAAAGTTTTGAGATAAACCAACATTTGTGTAAGGTATAATTGATACTGGAACACCAACAACTTTTTTAGGACTTTCGTCCCACAACAATTTCCCTGTAAATGCAAGCGTTGCTATGTTATATGCCTGCCCTACCCTACTCCAACAACTGCTCTGGTTGCGCTTCAAATCATTACGCGTAAAGTTTATTCCCCATTCTGTTGCACCTTCTTTAAATCGGATTGTTTTAAAAGGTATTTCCATTTCGGCAATCCAATAACCATCATATTTTTTGGTAGCACTAAACCATAAATTATCCCAATCGGTTGATACACCTTGTCCACCACCTACTGCCACAAGGCCTTCGCGCTGGGCACCATAAGGATTTACGCCAAAAGCAAAACCATTTGTTTTGTCATCAAAAGGGTCTATAATTACACCAACTGCATCGCTTATGGGATATGAATAGTCACGTTTAAGAGATTGTACTATATAGTTGCCTTTAATATCATCAAAACATTTGAAAGAAATGAAAATTGACTTTTCATTGTAAGTTACTTTTGCTTCGGTTTTACTAGCAGAAACCATTGTATCATTTGGAAAATTACAGATAAAATTAGTGGCAATTTCGCAAGTGCTCCAAACAGTTTCATCCAAGATACCATCAATAACTATATGCTCCGATGTTTTTTTAATGTGAATAGTTCTGTTTTGGGCTTGAACTATTCCAATATTCAATGACATGTACAGCAAAAAATAGCTGAGTAACCTAATGCTGTTGTATGAGTTAAGTAATGTAATTTTCTTCAATTTTTATTTTTGTAGCAATGCAATTCTATGAATTAATTATACATATTCTAGATATAGAATTATATTTGATGTTCTCGTTTAATAAATGCACAAACAAATTATGAATAAATTCAATTTCTGTTTGTCAACAGCAATGCTAAATATTTGCATATCTTAAACATATTGTTACTTTTGCGCTCCTTAAAAAAATTTAATACAAATAAGATGTTAAACAATTATGAAACTGTCTTCATTTTAACTCCCGTTTTGTCTGACGAACAGGCAAAGGAGACAGTAAACAGGTACAAAGATTACCTAAAAGAAAACGGTGCCACATTGGTACACGAAGAAAATTGGGGCTTAAAAAAACTAGCTTATCCAATTAAGAAAAAGTCGTCGGGCTTTTATTCATTATTTCAGTTTCAAGCTGAAGGAACATTCATCAACGATTTTGAAATTGCTTTCAAACGTGACGAACGTATCTTACGATTCTTGACTGTATCTTTAGATAAATTCTCTTTAGAATATGCAGAGAAGCGCAGAACACGTCGTGCTGAAATGAAAAACAATCGTGATAACAAACAAGTAGAAACAGTTTAATTAAAACATCATGGCAAAAGCAGGAGAAATTAGATATTTAACCCCTCCAACAGTTGAGGTGGCAAAGAAAAAATATTGCCGTTTTAAAAAATCTGGCATTAAGTACATTGATTACAAAGACGCAAACTTTTTATTGAAGTTTGTAAACGAACAAGGTAAAATTTTACCACGTCGTTTAACTGGTACATCAATTAAATACCAACGCAAAGTATCAACCGCAATTAAACGTGCACGTCATTTGGCTTTAATGCCTTATGTTGCTGATATGTTGAAATAATTAATAGGAGGCAAATAAAATGGAAGTTATATTAAAACAAGACGTTAAACACGTAGGTAGCAAAGATGATGTGGTGAAAGTAAAAAATGGTTATGGACGTAACTTTTTGTTACCAAAAGGCCTTGCTCACTTAGCAACAGAATCGGCAAAAAAAGTATTGGCCGAAAATATTCGTCAATCATCTCACAAAGCTGAGAAATTGAAAAATGATGCGCTTAAATTAGCAGAATGGTTTACTGATAAAACAGTTAAAATTGGTGCTAAAGCTGGCGAAAACGGAAAAATTTATGGTTCAGTTACTCCATTACAATTAGCTGATGCAGTTAAGAAAATGGGACTAGAAATTGACCGTAAAGCAATTATGATGGATGATGACCATGTGAAAACAATTGGTTCATACTCTGCAAAAATTAAATTAGCCAAAGATGTATTTGCTACTTTAAACTTTGAAGTTATTGAAGAGTAATTATTCAACCTAAATAAATAAAAGAGGCTACCAATTTGGTAGCCTCTTTTATTTTACGTTCAACCCAAATTATTATTTTAGCTTTTCGTTTTCTTTATGGCGCGTAGCATCGCGGTTTGTTTTTTTCTCTAGGTTTCTTTGCATGGCTTCATCCAAATTAATGCCTGTTTGATTAGCCAAACACATCACCACAAACATTACATCAGCCAACTCATCTGCAAGTATTTTTCCTTTGTCAGATTCCTTTTTTGATTGTTCACCATAGTCGCGCGCAATAATCCGCGCTACCTCTCCTACTTCCTCTGTTAGTATCGCCATATTAGTAAGTTCACTAAAGTAACGAACACCATGTGTTTTTATCCAGGTATCAATTGTTTGCTGTGCTTCTGTTATGCTCATTATAATTATAATTTTATGCTGTAATGTTAATGAAAACATTGTTTCACTTACACCTCCTAATTTGAAATTTAAAAGTGCTGAAATACGATTTATACTTCACTATTAACTAGTATAAATACGACAAAGATTATAATATATGTTTTATGGTATATGTATTTTCATTTTAAATCGCTGAGATGCATATATGATAAAATTTATACAAACTCCCATAGTCCATCCGGAATGCGAATCCAACTGAGTTGGGTAACATTAAAAAATGCCTCCAAGCCTTGAGTTAGCTTATAAATAATATATTGCGATAAATTTAACTTCATAACATTGAAAAATTAACTTGCACCCAATTCAATAATATGCTTCACACCAAAAAGTTTATTCACAGCAGTTCATCCAAATGGGTAGTTTTCATTCATGGTGCAGGCGGCAGTTCAGCTGTTTGGTTCAAGCAAATAAAACCATTTTCTGAAAAATTCAATGTGCTACTACTTGATTTGCGTGGACACGGCCAATCGAAATTGAAAACAGATTCAAAAAATTATAGTTTCAAAATAATTGCTAATGATGTATTGCTAACTATGCAAGAACACGCCATAGAAACAGCTCATTTTGTAGGTGTGTCAATGGGTTCTATTATCATCAAGCAATTGTATTCTTTGAGTCCTAAAACGGTTCAATCCATGGTTTTTGCTGGCGCTGTAACAAAATTGAATTTCAAATCAAGATTGCTGTTGCGTATCGGAAGAATATTCAACAGCATAATGCCTTACATGTTGCTTTATAAAATATTTGCACGCGTAATGATGCCCAGAAAAAATCACGAACAATCACGGAAACTATTCATCCAAGAAGCAAAAAAACTAATGGACAAGGAATTTAGACGTTGGTTTAAATTAACAGCACAATTGACAGCCTATTTAGCGGAATTGGAACAGAACACCTACAAAATACCAACCTTGTACATCATGGGTGGCGAAGATAATTTGTTTCTAACGCCAGTAAAAAAACTCTTGCAAAACGACCGCTATTCTCAATTACAAATTGTACCAAACTGTGGACACGTTGTAAACATTGAAAATTCAATTGTTTTTAATGAATTGTCAATTAATTTTATTGAGAGGCAAAAGATTGGGTTAAGCTGATAATTAATTTCGATTTATATGAACTTTATAGAATAGTTGAGCTTTATCTATTTGTTCGTTTTCAAAATTTTAATGATTGAAACGTCATAAAACAAAAAGGCAACTACCGATGTAGTTGCCCTTTTGCACCAAAAACCTATCTATGAAAAAACTTCTTAAATCTAAATTCTACCCTGCAAAAATAATAAGTTTTTTAATAAAACAAATTATTTTTTAATTTTAAGATATTCTAAATTGCTAGCACTAATGAGTGTTAGGTGTTAAGTTTAAATAGTATTTAGAAAAATATTTCGCAAAAAAAGAGACTGCCATTTTCTGACAGTCTCTTTTAAGTATTAGATGATAATATTAACCTAATTGTACACGTTTAAAACCTGTAGCAACTAAATCTTTATCTGCTGATTTTATGTATTGCGCAACGTTCATTTTGTTGTCTTTAATAAACTCTTGGTTTAACAAAGTACTTTCT
>Ga0114959_10001638_pt1 | contig 19216 bp, 9 predicted proteins | sample C_130625_EF_Meta_FD_87317 | JGI IMG/M metagenome (GOLD analysis project Ga0114959, IMG submission 87317) | Freshwater microbial communities from Lake Croche, Canada to study carbon cycling - C_130625_EF_MetaG | ecosystem: Environmental > Aquatic > Freshwater > Lake | place: Lake Croche, Canada... | reverse complement strand
GGTCTTATACTTGTTTTGGTGAAATCAATTCAAGAGCAACAAGCATTAATTATCAAATTAGAGCAACGTCTTAAGGCTTTAGAAAATAAATAATTCAAAGTTTATCACTTTCTTTAAAAACAGTAGTAATATTTTGTGACTACTTTTTTTAAGGCCAATAGGCTGTTTTTATCGGGATTCAACCCTAACAAGCTTCAAAACCTTGTTAGGGGGTATTCCCAAAGTTTTTGGTTCGACCTAGGGATCAACCTAATTTTTCAAGAAAAAACTTTGCCGAAATCCTTCCAGAACGCTATTGCTTGCTTTCTGAAAGAGACCATAAAAATTAATCGCTTTTAGTTTTTTTCTTTTGGCAATTAATATGTCCTTTTTGCAAAAGATCCTTTTATAATTTTGTGGGCAATATTATTAACATGCTTCACTCAAATATCCGCCAATAAACGCTTTCTGTGTTACGCCTGCGGGAACGTTAGCCTAAAATTATTTTCTTGGATTTATGTATCTCTTTTCGCCAATTTTTAAAGTCAATTTATTGATGATTCAAATCAATAAACAAGCCTTTACACGGGTTGAGGGTTTTTGCATTTGAATAATTTAAATGTCCTTTTTGCAACGGATTAGGCTTGCAAGTTGAATAACCGCTTGAAAGCGTTAAATTTTAAAACTTTGTTTTTTGAGGGCAAATTATTTGCCATCCAAAGCATCGCTTGCTAATAGCTAAGTCCTTGGCAATGAAGCAGGTTAGTTTAATCAGGAATTGGCATGGCTGGTGTGATATGGTTATTGTCTTTTTTGCAATCAAGCAGGTATAAAAATTGCTTAATTAAAGTCAAGTATTTTGTCATATTTGGCTACCTAAAGACAATCGGTAATTTTCATGGTTCAGAAAATATCAACGATCAAATGCGAGATTTTCAACATACACCGACCAATTGATTTTTTAAAGCCAAACATTCAATTTTATCAATCATCGGATCATAACAGAAAAGAATTTTTAAGCCCAATAAATATTTTATACCTCACGAGATAATGCTTGGACCCATTTTTTACCAACTCGTCCCGTGGTCATTGTTTGTAGTATTTTAATCACGTAATTAATAAAACAGTAAAATTTAAACATCGTAATAATGAAAAGAAATATTCTACTTAATCAAGTGGGCTTGATTTTTTTATTTATGTTAAGTGTAATTTACGCATTCGGTCAAACAGGAAATTATGTTTTTTCGGGTGGAGAAGTTACCAACTTTGGCATAATTGATTTGGCCACCCCAGCGAATGTCACTTGGGCTACGGAGAGAGGGGCAACTCCAGGTTATTTCACGGCGATTGGTACGGCTTCATACACCAATCCGAGTGATGCCTACAACATCAATGGCTACGTTAAGCACGCTGCGGATGCACCGAACCAGTCCTTTAGTTTTCCCGTAGGAACAGTATCAGATTATCGTCAATTATCCGTCAACGGCAACCGAGTAGCGAGTTCTATCATCGGGGTAGCGTGGATTGTTGGCGATCCATCCCTTAGTTTAGACCCTACTGCCCCTGCGGCTGGTGCTCATGCCACCACTTCATTCGGTTCGGACATTCGGTCTGTCAGTAACCTAGGGCAGTGGGATTGGCAAGATTTAACCAATAATGCGTCAGGAGTCAACGTAATTGTCAGTATTCCGGATTTATCGAATTTTGGTGCAGCCTCGGAGTTACGCTTAGTGGGCTGGAATGGCTCTCAGTGGGTGAACCTTTCCGGAACGAACGGTGCGAGTGGAAATACGAAAAATAGCACACTCAATGGCACCATGATCAATGGCATTACTGCCCTTGGTGTTGGTAGAGCCGCTGCCCCCGATTTAGCCATAGCCATTGGAAAACCCAGCTTGAATTTAATTGCGAATCAGCCAAATGATATCCCAGTAACGGTTTCCAACATTGGAACAGCCTCCACCACTGGGGAAATTACAGCCATTGTAGAAATACCAGCAGGAACCACTTTAGGAGCATTCCCAGCGAATAATAATGGATGGACTTGTACAGCCAATGGCACAACAGCCACGTGTAAGAATCCAGGGCCGATAGCGAATGGAGCGAGTAGTAATTTCAAAGTACCATTTATACCAACGACGGCGCAGGTAGCAACGACGCTGAGAATTCCAGCCGCCAAAGTAAGTGGAGGAGGAGAGCCAGCGACTAACACCGCCAACAACAGCTCCGGAACCATAGAGATATCAGGATTTTTGGGAAACAGTTGTCCTGTGTTAACGAATCTTTCCGTTGATAATGTAAACCCAAGCGCTTGCGGTGGCTCCAACGGGAGTATTAAGATCTGTGGATTGGTACCTAATGCAACAGGTTACACGATAAATTATGATAAAAACGGAACTTCTGCCATCGCTCTGACTAATCAAACCGCTGATGCAAACGGTTGTATTATCATTCCGAATCTTTTTTCAGGAAGCTACACGAATATCAAGGTTACCTCAAACACCTGTCTCTCTGGAAGTACGCCAATAACAGCGGCTTTAGCAGACCCAGGAACGGCTACTGTAAGCATCCTAGCGAAAAGTAATCCGACGGTTTGCGGTGGAAACGATGGTTCTTTAACCCTCACTGGATTATCATCGGGTACGACCTACACATTATCGTACAGCAAAGATGGTAATGTTCAAAGCCCAGTTATTTTTACCGCTAATAGCAGTAATTACGTGCTTGGGGGTTTATTAAAAGGAGATTATGCTTCTATTCGTGTCACTAATAACGGTTGTAGCTCAAATAGCGTTGCGGCTTCTTTAGCTGATCCATTGGCTGTATTACTTACGGCAGGAACTTCAGTGAATCCCACGACTTGTGGGTCGGCTAGTGGCTCTATTTCTTTTAGTGGATTAACTACTGGTACCATCTATACGATCGATTATAAAAGGAACGGTGTTTCGCAAGATCCAATAAGTTTTGTGGCCACCGCTGGTAACTATACGATACCTAATCTTAAATCAGGATTATACACTAATATTACCGCTTCAAATAACAATTGTATTTCAAATAGCTTGTCTTTCAGCCTTTCAGACCCAGCGGGAGCAGTGATTTTAACCAGTGCTATCGTACAACAACCAACCACCTGTGGATCTACCGGATCTGTCACAATAAACGGCTTGGTGAATGGCTCAGCGTATACCTTGAATTATACAAAAGATGGCGTGGCACAAGTACCGCTTTCTTTTACAGCCTCTGGCACCTCATACACATTAGCCGCTTTAGGGGCAGGTAAATACGAAGGAATCACGGTGAGCCTAGCAGGAGGGTGTACTTCTAATGCTTTGTCCGCCGTATTGTATAACCCTTCTACCCCTTTGTTGATAGACGTGGTCGCCACAAATGCACAGACATGCAGTCCTGGGAATGAAGGAGCCTTGGTAATTAGCGGTCTTGTTCCGGGAATAAATTATACCTTGAATTATTCAAAAGACGGTGTTATTCAACCTAGTTCCCAAATTACGGTGAATGGTAATAGTACCTCATATCGTCTACCTAATTTGACGAAAGGCACCTACAGCAATATTAATGTAAGCCAAACTGCAGGATGTGTATCGAACAACGTGACGGTAACCATTGGTACGGCGTGTGCCCCCGATTTGCTAATTGCGATTGCACAACCAAATCCACTTCCCTTATTAGCGGGTCAGACAAGTAATATTCCAGTAACGGTTTCTAACAATGGAACCGCATCGACCACTGGAGAAATTACAGCCGTTGTAGAAATTCCTACAGGAACAGCTTTTGGAATATTTCCAGCGAATAATAATGGATGGATTTGTACACTCAGTGGCACAAAAGCCACCTGTAAAAATCCAGGGCCGATAGCGAATGGAGCGAGCAGTAATTTTAAAGTACCATTCGTACCCGCCGCACAGCAGATTGGCACGACATTGCAAATACCAAGTGCCACGGTAAGTGGAGGAGGAGAGCCTTCGGCTAATACCACCAACAACAACTCTGGAACATTAACGATTACAGGAACTGTGGGAGCAGATTGCCCTACCGTGACTAATCTGTCCACCAATAATGTAAACCCGGCCACCTGCCAAGGAGCCAACGGCAGTATTAAGATCTGTGGACTTGTGGCAAATGCAACCGGCTATACCATCAATTATGATAAAAATGGCACTTCAGTTACGCCAATTACGAACCAAAGCGCTGATGCCAATGGATGTTTGATTATTTCAGGATTAACGGCAGGTTCCTATACAAACATAAAAATTACTTCAGCCAATTGTTCGGCAGGAAGCAATTCATTATCAGCAAATTTGGCAGATCCAGTTACGGCTAATATCAGCATAGGAGCGCAAAGTAATCCTCAATCTTGCGGTGGGAATGATGGCACTTTCACGATTAGTGGACTTGCTACTGGTACTAGCTATACCCTGTTCTATGATAAGGATGGCAGCCCTCAGACACCCATTAGTTTTGTTGCCACTGGCGTATCTTACCTTGTGAAGGATTTAGTAAAAGGAAACTACTCGGCCATAAGGGTAAGCAGCACAGGTTGTAGTTCGAATAGCGTCAGCGCAACTTTGGCTGATCCAACAGCTACGACCATATCATCTGTATCATCGACTAATCCAACTGTTTGCGGAGCTTCCACTGGGTCAATTACCATTAATGGACTAGCCTCTGGGACTAACTACAGCATTCAGTACAAAAGGAATGGTATTTTCCAAGCTCCGATTAGTTATCTGGCCACGTCAAGCAGTTATACGATTAACGGACTTACGGCGGGATCATATACTGATATTACCGTGTCAAATGGTGCTTGTACCTCAAATAAGGTCTCTGCGAAACTGTCAGATCCTGGCGCAGCCGTATTAGCTTTAGGCACAGTCATTCAACCTACGGCTTGTGGAACTACGGATGGATCTATCACCATCACTGGTTTGGTGACTGGCTCAAGTTATACCCTGAATTATAACAAAGATGGGATATCACAATTACCCACTAACTTTACAGCAAATGGCGCTTCTTATACGTTAAGCCTTTTAGGGGCTGGCAAATACGAAGGAATCTCGGTAAGCCAAGGAGGAGGCTGTACTTCCTCAGCGCTGTCGGCAGTGTTAGCGAACCCTAATGGAGCAATCATTGATGTTATCGCAACCGATGCAAAATCGTGCAGCCCAGGCAATGATGGAACCTTATTAATTACTGGACTTTCTCAGGGTCAAAATTATACTTTGTCTTATACAAAAGATAATGTGCCCCAAACAACGGTAAGCATTGTTAATGCGACCACCTCAAAGATTATCACTTCATTATTACCGGGATCATACTCCAATATCACGGTAACGCAAAGTGGTGGTTGTATTTCTAATACCGTAAATAATGTGAAGATAGGAAGCCCTGCTCAAGCGATAGCGCCTACTTTAAGCAAAAGTAGCGTGATCATTACTTGTCCAGCTACCACTACGGATTTAAATGCTATTTCAGCAACCAACCCCCAAGCTGGTACTAGTTTGTCATGGCACACAGGTACGCCAGCAACGGCAGCTAATAAAGTAGCAGGTTTAAGCACTGCGGTGATAGGTACGTATTATGCGACTTTCTATAATGCCAACTCTAATTGCTACGGTGCAACGGCAGCATTTACCGTTACTACGACTGAGTGTACGCCAATTTTAACAATCACTAAGGAAGCCCAAACTGGGACAATTAAGACCAACACAAATTTTACTTACACATTGACGGTCAATAATACAGGAACGAAAGCTACGAGTGGACTTATCACGATCAAAGATAATCTACAAGCAAATTTAATATTTGTAGCAGGTGCCAATACCAACGGATGGACTTGTAGCGAGAGTAACCAATTAGTAACCTGTACCAATAGCACAGCGATTCCTGCGGGAGGTAGCAGTTCAACTACTTTTACGGTGCTTACTAATATAACTGGGGTTTATTCAAATATTGCCAAGGTTTATGGCGGTGGCGACCCGGTGGCAATTGATCTTGGCACGGCCAAGCAATCAAACCAGACTTCAACTTCAGTAGGCGTGGGTGACGTTAAATTAACGGCAAAAGCATTTTTGACAGGGTCTTACATTGCCTCATCAGGCACAATGACAGATAATCTTCGATTGATCCTTCCCTTGACGCAACCTTATGGTAAAGGCCAGTACACTGATTTTTCACACCCGGGAGCCGATGAAATAACGTTTAGCAGTGTATTAGCAGTGAGTGGATCGAATGCCATTGTGGATTGGGTTTTCATAGAGCTAAGAGATAAAAATAATTCAGCCAATGTCTTGTATAATCGTTCAGGTTTGATTCAAAAAGATGGGGATATTGTGGATGTGGATGGTTTTAGCTGTTTGACATTCTTTGGCGTGCCAGCGGATAATTATTACGTAGCAATTCGCCATCGGAATCACCTGGGCGTTATGACGGCCTCAACGATAGCCTTGACAAAAGATTGTTCTCCTTTGGTGGATTTCACGAACCCTTCAACGAATACCTTCCGAAGATCGGGTGAGCTTAGCAAGCTTCCTCAATCAACAATTGAGCCCAACGTTACCACGATGTGGCCTGGTGAGACCACCAAAAACTTTGAAGTATTAGCGCAAGGGAGTGGAAATGATAGGCTTCCGATTGCTACAATTATTCTTAGTGATCAAGGCAATACGCTCTCTATAAATAATTATATACTCTCTGGATATTACCGGGAAGATCTCAACATGGATGGCAATGTGATCCTTCAAGGTCCCAAAAACGATACAAATTTGCTTAATACAATTACATTTTTCGACCCAGATAATATCAACAGGTTGAATAACTTCATTATTTTACAACAACTACCTTAAATTAGCTTGGGGGTTAAATTCCCCCGAGCATAAATATTCTTAAATATGAAAAAATACTTTTGTCCAATTCTGACATTCTGTTGTCTTTTATCGACTCAGTTGGTAAACGCCCAAATACAGTTCAGACTTAGTCATAAACCCAACAGCAAAACCTATGTGGTTAGTTTGATTCCAGAAAAAACATTTAATTTTCCCGATAACATCGTCAGTACTGCCCAATTCACTATTAAGGTGGAAACTAATCGTGATTTTATGTTGGGTAATTTTAAAGAATTAGTTGCGGATGAAAAAATGATGAACAACGGGGTGATTAAATCCCCTGAACTCTCCCCGAAATACGATTATTATTCTTATGGACTTCAAACCATGGGTTCCTCGAATTATGCGCTTACGAAAGGAAAAGAAGTTGAGTTATTCAGTTTTGATAATTTGGGCAATGACGAACCCATGGTGGCATTAATTGATAACGACGATATTATGGTCAAATCCATAAAAAAGACCCACATCAATTTAGGGAATCAAATTAGCCTTTTGGGCGTAGGTGGAGGCATAAGTAATGCCTACACGGGTAACTTTCATGCTGAAATGCCCAATGATGAAAATCTCGCTAATCTGTTTTCGATTGAGAATGTTTTTCCAAATCCTGCTACCGATAAGGTTTCCGTAGTTTGGGTTAATAACCACGTAGCAAACCCTGAAGGTTTAGCGCTTTTAGTGATTGATAGTAATACGGGTATTATCACCAAAACTGAAAACATTTTAAATGCCCCTTTAGGTAAGAATAATATTCCATTAAATGTTAGTCAACTAAAGGAAGGAACCTATCTGTTCAAATTGCAAACCAAGTTTGGTAATTCCAAAGCCACGCACGTGGTTATCGTACACTAATGACAATCCTTTTTTTAACAAATAATTATGGGGTAATTACCCAGCTAAAATGATCATTACGATGAAAATAATTTCAAAAATTACATTAGGGCTGTTTTTCATGCTAGCAACATTGATAAATTTGCAAGCGCAAAGTCAGACCCCCCCCATCAGTTTCAAAATAGAACTGAGAACCGATGGCTACTACTATGCTTCATTCAAATCTGATAGGGCTTTTAGTGCAGCAAGCAACGAAACACAAATCACTTCGATTCAATTCACACTGGTAGCCCCACTCGGTACGTTCGCTCCGGTAAGTCAAACCGCTGCCACTGCAGGTAATATCACAAATTTTACTGACCTGCTTGCCGTTGTTCCTGGATCTGCTACTCCTTCCTGGTCGAGTCAAAGAACCGCTGGACCAACCCCTAACACTGAGTATTGCTTCTTTGCTTTTCCTAATGTAGTTAAGCCGACTGATATTGCCATTGGCGTAGATTACCCGCTATTTAAGTTTAGAACTACCGCCTGTCTGGGGGATGTTCGTATGTACCGTAACGTTGCTGACGCTAGTGGTGCAGCAGACATCAGAAAACCTACTTTGGCTTCGGAAAATTCAATTAATATAAACGGTTTTGGTAGTGCTAGTCTTGAGGCCTATAAGGCAAATTATGGCACGGCAGCAACTTGTCCCGTGCAGGGTGCACCTGATTTGTCTACCACCATTTCGGGTCCAACATCAAGTCTAATAAATACACCGTTCGATTATACTGTTACGGTAAAAAACACTGGGGATGCGGCCTCCACTGGCTCTGTAACACAAGACATTGATATTCCGGCTGGTTTAACCTTTAATAGTGGAGGCGTAAGCGGTTGGGTTTGTACGCCTACCGGACCGGTTCCAGGACCTACTAAAATTAGTTGCACGAATCCGAATCCTGCCATTGCAGCCAACGGAGGGACTAGTCAATTCCCAGTAAAGGTGACCCCTACCACTAATGGTAATTTAAACGTTGGTGGTACTGTTTCAGGTGGTGGTGAGACCAATACGGTTAATAATACAACTCAAAGTAATTCAACAAACGTTGGCTGTGGTATTAGTGCTGGAACTTTAACAAAAATCTAAACTAAACACAATCACCAATTTTCTAACGAAGATCATTCATGAAAAATCAATATATCCCTATTCAAATGCAAAATTTTTCCAAAAATTGGAAAAGTCTTGTTGGAATACTTTTACTGAGTATAATTTTATTCAATAAATCTCAAGCACAGGTATCTCAGGCACAGGTGTGTAACTATAAAACTGGAACCGTTACCTTACAACTGTCTGGACAGTCCACCGGTGCCAATTTCAGCAGTCAGTTAGTGTTGACTGATGCCAATGGTATTATCAAATATGTGTCGGCGGTTAACAACATGACAATTACGAATGTTGCCAGCGGTAATTATCAGGCAATTGCGGTAACGTATAACAATACCGTTAGTCCAACCCCAAACTTAGTGGTTAATGCAGACCTTAACACGGTAAACTCTTGTAATAAAACGACCGCAAATCCCGTTAATGTCTGTGATTGTAATAATGCTACGGGCATCTTCAATGTTTCGCTAGCCGGGAAAACAAATTTAAGTGGGCAAGTAAACAAGTATATATTAACGGATGGAAAAGGAAAAATTCTTGCTATTTCTGACGTTCCTAACTTCAACGGCTTCGGTAATGGCGTGTACAACGTTTACGGCGTAAGTTATTTGAGTACCATTAATAACTTAGTGGTCGGTGGTTTGATTACGGCGGTTAAAGGTGATTGTGCAGAAATAACCAATGGAATCGGTTATGTGGTTTGTGTGCCAGAATTAACGATTGATAAAAAAGGTCCTTCAGTCGTGGACAAAGGAGCTAATTTTAACTATACCTTAACGGTAACGAATAAGGGGACAGCCCCTACTAGTGGAACCACCATTATAAAAGATACCCTCGCTACTGGTATATCTTTTGTGGTAGGCAATGGAACCAATTGGGTTTGTACGTCGGCACCTATTCCTGCTCCCGATAATAGAATTGTGGTCACTTGTAATACCAGTGTTTCGATTGCTTCAGGAGCGAGCGCACCGGTAAATTTAACCGTCATCAGTAACGTAACAGGCAATGTCTCTAACAAAGCGTATGTATCTGGCGGGGGTTCGCTTGTCACAACTGTATCCCCATCAGTCACAACGACGATCAATGAACCAGCCACGCCAAATTTGGTTATCAACAAGTCTGGTCCTCCAACAGCGACTGTGGGTGTAAATTTCGATTATACAATTAACGTTTCTAATAATGGAACGACGGGAACAAGTAATACCATTACGGTCAGTGATAATTTACCGGCCGGTCTTACTTTTATCAAAGGAACTGGAACCGGAGCGGTTTGGAATTGTACTAATGTGGGACAATTAGTGACCTGTACTTCCACAACGCAAATTCCGGTAAATGGAAGTAGTACAATAACCTTGACGGTTAATCCAACCACCGCAACTTCATTAGGTTCTCCTGCCTCAAATACGGCAACGGTAACGGGTGGTGGTGATCCAACTACTACACCAAAACCATCGCCGCCGGCTGTTACAACGATTAATCCTTCGCCAAAGCCTAGTTTAACCATCACGAAAAGTGGGCCTGCGAGTGGTACGGTTGGCAACAATTATGATTATAGTATCTCGGTAGGTAACAATGGAAATGCTTCAACAAGCGGGGCAATTACGGTAACCGATGATTTGGCTAGTAATTTACAATATGTTAGTGCCGCTGGAACGAATTGGAACTGTTCAGCCAACTTGCAAAAAGTAACTTGTATTAGCAATTCGACTTTGGTGTTAGCAGTTGGAAGCACATCCGTAATTACCTTAACGGTTAAACCATTAGATAATTCCAGTGGAACCAGCATCAAAAATACAGCATCTGTCACCGGTGGTGGAGACCTAACCACTCCTTTACTTTCTAAAGAGGTAAGTACAGATATCAATGCTGCGCCAAAGCCAAATTTAGCCATCACAAAAGAAGCTACCATCGCAACTGGGACAGTCAATACCAATTACGATTACAAGCTTTTGGTGAGTAACAATGGAACTAGTGCAACATCTGGGGAAATAACCGTTACAGATAACTTACCAACTGGCTTAAAGTTTGTGAGTGCTATTGGAAATGGCTGGGTCTGCACTGCCACTGCCACTGCACCATTTACCGTGACCTGTAAAAGTTCAAGCGTGATTAATGTGAGTGCGACGGCTCCTTTGATCACCCTCACAGTGACACCAACTCAGGCAGGTTCATTCTCCAATGTGGCCTCGGTCATAGGTGGTGGGGATGCAACGAATAAAACCTCTGGCACCGTAGTAACCACGATTAATATCCCAGCAACGCCTAATTTGACGACCTTTAAAGAAGCATCGGCTAGTCCTGCGGTGGTAGGCGTTAATTTTGATTATAAATTAAAAGTAAGTAACACAAGCACCGTGAATACCTTTGGACAAATCACCGTAACGGACAATTTGCCAAGTTCAGTCACTTACCAGACTTATACATCCACAGGCGGTTGGACTTGTAGTGTCTCAGGGCAAAAGGTAACTTGTACTACCTCCACGGCTATTAGCGCCAACAGCAGTAATGTGATCAATATCACGGTGAAGCCTAATGCGGTAACGCAAGCAGGCGCTCCGATTACGAATACGTTTGATGTAATTGGTGGGGGTGATCCAAGCACCACGGCGAAAGTATCGAATCAAGTAACGACGGAGGTTGTTAATCCTGCTGTATCGGATGTACAAATTACAAAATCAGGTGCACCTACCGGGACTGTGGGGACAAATTATACCTACACTTTAAGGATAACGAATCAAGGAGGCGCCTCAACTTCGGGTACGATAACCGTAAAGGATAACCTTCAACAAGGCTTAACTTTTGTGTCAGCAAATGGTTCAGGCTTCACCTGTACTTTTGCAAGTCCTACGGTTACTTGTACTAATAATAATGGTACGAGTCAGATTCCTGCATCGCAGTCAGTAGATATATCACTGGTTGTTAAACCAACGACGAATGGTTCGTATAAAAATACGGCAAGCATAACAACTGGTGGTATCACAAATTCTTCCAAAGAGATTTCTACGACGGTAAATTGTCCATCGGATATTAATCCTGGAGTGCTCGGATTTTAGTGAACAATTCCCCAGAAAGTTTAAGATTTTCTGGGGAATTGAATACCATTTTTATTAAATAGAAGAAATTCAATAACATTTTTTTAAAGTTAATTGCTGGCTTATGAAAAATATAAATCAAATACATAAACTGTTTCTATTCGTAGTTGCCTTTTATTTGTTTTTGCCTCAATTGAAAGCACAGAATTTGGGATGTAATTATAAGCCAGGTGATATTACTTTTAATTTAAGTGGACAAACGCAAGGTGCACAAGTCAATACCTTCATTGTCTTAATTGATGGTGGAAATATCATCAGGTATAAATCAGCCCTCAATCAAAAAACACTTTTGAATGTAGGCGTTGGAAGTTATCAAGCGGTTGCTATTACCTACGACATTACACAAAATATTATCCCTTTAATTGAAATAGGAACAAATATAAATTTAATCGGAAATTGCTCAAAAAGTATTGCCGTACCAATTTCGATTTGTGACTGTAATACAAATAATAATTTCATTAATGCAACACTTTCAGTTACTGGGCTCAATAAACAATACGTGCTTACGAACGGTAAAGGGGTTATTCAACAAATCTCGAGTACCGCTAATTTTCAAGGATTGACCGATGGCGTCTATAATCTATACGTCGTTTGTAATGATGTTTCGTCCACTTTACCTAGTGTGGTAGTGGGGGCAAATATACTTGGGGTTCCTTCAACAAATTTATGTCTAAGCGCACCATTGTCTTATGTGGTTTGCTTACCACCAAGTTGTAAAGAAAATGTTTGTATTCCATATACCGTAGCTAAATCAAAAGGAAACAACACGAGTACCTTATAAATTTTTTAAGGTATCCATTCCTCGAAGATACCAAAATTTTAGACCCTTGCTCAAGCTTAGCTTGACGTTTTTCATTATTCTAAAATTTCGATGTTTTATTAAAAAATAGAGCCTAAGATTTAGTGCTGAGGCAAAAGCGTATTACACGGCTTTACTGATCATGCTATTAGAAGCGATCGAAACATACATTACTTTTTAACGAATACCTAGTCGTATTTAACCGAAGGTATGCGCTTCATTAGCTTAAAATAAATTTAAAATACTATTGTGGTAGTGATAAGTTCTATCGGCGGATTTAATTTATTTACTACTAAGTAGTGCGGTGGACGATAAATTTTTAATTTATCGCAGAAGGAAGTTTAAAAAATTTCTTTTTCCCCTCGGTGTAGTTAACCAATTTTATTTAAAATTGTATGAGCCCTTAAATAAGGAAATCGGCGGAATTCTTGTGGCGGGGTTCATCGGTTCAACTCATCTTAAAGAATTAGCAACGCTTGAGTTGCTAATTCTTTATTAAATTTTTTATGAACGTGCAACATTACTTCATTCAATTATCTGTAAAACAATGATTAAAAATAATTTATTGGCGTTTGTGCTCATGTTTTTTTACCACTCGTCCTTTTCACAAAAGAAAATAACTTGGATGACGATCAACGAATTGAATGCCGTTTATCAGACTAAACCTAAAAAAATATTATTCGAGGTGTTTTCAAAAGATTGTCATTATTGTCACGACATGGATGAAAAAATCTTCAGTAATCAGCTCATTGCAAATTATATCAATAATACCTTTTATGCCGTTAAGTTGGATGCTTTTGACAAAACGTCAATCAATTTAGGGGGTTATCAATACGAAAGTAAAGATGGAATGAATCCATTAGCAAAACATTTATTAAAAGGAAATATTAAGTTTCCAACCTTAATTTTCATAGATGAAAAATTGCATAAGATTAACCATTTGGAAGGCTTTAACACACTTTCAAACATCAATTTGGCACTTCATTATTTTGGTGATGATGCCTACAAAACGACTGATTGGTCTGCTTTTCAACAAAGTTTTGGAAAGCAATAAACTTAAATTTTTTCACAATGGGTGGTTTTTCTTGCTATTATTTGCGCTCATTCATCCGCCAATTTTTTGCCAAAGTAATCGAAATTTCATTCCTTACTCGACCATTGGCGTGTGCATGGGATCAAGTGCTTATTACGGTGATTTAGCCCCGATGGATAATTTAGTACCATCCACGATTAACAGTCTAAGGTGGGGATTTGGCATAGAGTTTGCCAGAAATTTTTCCAAAAAAATGAGCGCTGCGCTTGAATTGAACTGGATTAGATTGGGTGCGGATGATTTCAATGCGAACGATTTGACCGCTTTTGCACGAAATCTTCATTTTAGAAATGATGTGAAAGAAATTACGGTAAGTGGTAGATATTATCCAAGGTCACTCATCGGGAATTTTACCAAGCGAGATCAAATTTCACCTTCTTTGTTCTTAGGTTTAGGGTATTATTGGCATAATCCCCAAGCAAAATCTACCAACGATTTAGGGAATGAATGGGTTGATTTAGCCCCGCTAAATACGGAAGGACAAGGGCTTAATCCAATTTATCCCGAGGCCTACAAACTTTCCGGATTTGTAATACCGATCGGAATAGGACTCAAATTGAAATACAACAGAAACATAGACATAGGCTTTGACTTATCTTATCGCTTTATATTCACTGATTATTTAGACGATGTGAGCGGTAATTACCCGAATCCTTTATTTTACCAGAATGATGCTTTAGCCAAGTCAATGTCTAATCGATTAAATGAACTAACGGATGCCCGAACTGGGGCAAACAGATTGCAAAAATTAAAGGACTTATTAGTAAAGAATGGTACAATTTCTGATATTCCTTTCAACGAAATTTCTCCGCTGGGTAGTACCGGAACACCCAGGGGAACGGATAAAGGAAATGATGGTTATTTAACCTTGTTTTTAAAAGTGAGATACCTTTTAGGAGACGGAATTAAGTGTCCTAAAAATAAATAATAGTGAACTAGAAATTGAGTAAGGAGTGCATAATTGGGTATAGTTGCGAGCGAAGACTAACCCTAATATTTTATGTTAGCCCTTAGTTTTTGACTAAGGGCTTAATTTAAAAATTAGGAAGGTCGGATTTCGATCATTGCCCGAACAAAACAAACCTTGACACCCGCCAAAGAATACCTAACGTTTTTTGGGTTTCATGGGATGTTTCGGATCACTATTTCTTACAAAACAGATATATCAACCTTGAAACAAATTTTATCACATATTAAATTTAAACAGAAGCGCTTCCTCAAGGGTGGCTTCGTAATATTTGTATTATTTTGTTTTGCAACTTCCAGTAACCTAGCACAAGTTGGATTATTAAAAAATTCTAACAAAATCCTAGGCCAAATTTCTCCAATCACCGACTCTTTAGAACCGCAAACCAGTTTTGATTTCTCAACCTATCGTAAATCAGACAGCACCGAGCCAACTGCTAAGCCAACAGTTAATGCCCCAACGGGTGTCATGATTCGTGGGCCAATTAACATTAGTAGCGGCGCAATGTTTACCACTTTCAACGATTTGTTCTTGCAAAATGCCGAGGTCTCCGGGAGCGGTGAATTAAGGTTAAAAGCTAATCATCCCCAGAAGATTCATGCTTTCAGGAGTACGATTGCTTGCCTGACCCTTGATAATCCAACGCAGGTGAGTTTGACCGGTGACTTGAAAATAGAAAATAAGCTTTCCGTCAAAAACGGTGTCTTTGATGTGCGTCAGGGTAAACTCAAATTAAAGGAGGATGCCAAGGTTGAATTGATGAATGGAGCGACAATTTTGCACAGGGAGCACGGAGTGTTAAGTCAAAATATTCCCTCAAAACGGCTCTTTATACCCGAATTAGAAAAATATAGGTTATCAAATATGGAGACAAATGTGCAGGCATTTGTCCTCATCAGGCCATTAAAAACCATAGGCTTGCCGAAAATATTTACCCATCTTGAATTTGTAAATGACATCGATCATCCCCCAAAATTTTAACGCTAACGGTACCCATTTGGCAATTCGCAAACGATGTCTGAATTAACTTATCGCTGGTTTTTTTTGATTTTAGTTTGTTCGAATGCGTACTTTTCTAAAATAATTCTGATAAAATCGAAATTATCTATTTCTCAAAGTTTGGTCATCACCCATATAATAGCTTCAGGAAAGCAATAAAAAAATAACCAACAAAAATGAAAATAAATATTTTACGAAAAATTATCACCCTTGGTGCAGTCACAATTTGTGCAACCAATGCAATTGCTCAAGTAAAAATTGGGTCTAACCCAACCTTCATATCCAACAATACTAATTTGGAGGTGGAAGCCAGCAATGGAAAAAAAGTAACGATAGCCAAAGATCTCGGGACAGTTACCATTGATAACATAGTAGAAATTGTGACTTCGCCAGGATTTATCATGGTAACCAATGCTGATGGATTAGTACAGAAACAATCCTTCACAAATCTTAGAAATTTTATATTACAAGGGGTGAGTGTTGCCGGAACGAACGGAGCGAGCGTTCTGAATGGTGCCACAGATCCTGTTTCCACCACGGGTTCAAATGGTGATTTTTTTATCAATACTGCCACAAAAACAATCTTTGGACCGAAAGCAAATGGCGTTTGGCCAACACCGGGGACTTCTCTTGTAGGGCCTAAAGGTGATGCTGGTAGCCCAGGTGCTAAAGGTGATGCTGGCAGCCCAGGCGCTAAAGGCGATGCGGGAGCCCCAGCGAACGTATCGGTTGGAACTGTTTCAAGTCTCGCCGTTGGGGCAGCACCCACGGTAAACGTGACAGGCACTCCTCCAGCGGCGGTGTTAAACTTTGGTTTTCCGGCGAGTGCTAACATTTATAGCATTGACGGAATTTTAGCAGGTAACAGAACGGTAACTTTAGGAGGGAATTCTTTAAGTTTTGCGGGAGGAACCGGAATAAGTATTCAACCAACTGGGGTAACTAATCCCCTTTTAATCCAAAAAGATGGACTCGACCCTAGTATTTTTAGGCTTTTTTCTGGCGGATCTTACGTATTACAATCCAATGGCGGTGTCGTGATCTCCTCCAATAATGCATCGGGAGTGCCAAGCCTTGTGGTAAAAGGCGGTAATACGGCCAATACTGAATATCTTAGGGTTGAGGCTGGCGGTAACGTTGGAATTGGCACGAATGTGCCCAGCAACAGATTGCACGTAAACGCTACGACCGATCCTTTAAAATTGGTAGGCGTTCAAGCGGGTACCAATGCGAATGATTTAATGGTGCTTGATCCTGCGGGGGTTGTCAAGAAAGTTCCTTCCTCTACCATTGCAGGCTTGTTGTTGGACGGTAAAACTGCCTTAGGAACCACTCAGGTGACGATTCCCGAAGCTTTAACCTTCGACATTCCGGGAGCATCCATCACCATAACGCCAACGGTAAATGTTAGGGTCTTGATTACGGCTTCGGCGTGTCCAAGACCAGAATCAAATGTTAATCCAGTACAAGGCACGATTAATTTATTGCAAAATGGCAATAAAATTGCTTCTCAGTTTTATTCAGCAACGGATGCACCAGTTGCTAATAACATTATTTTGGGTAAACTGGGAAATTTTTCCACCATTACTAGGGTAGTCGATTTAAGCCCTGGAACGTATACTTTCAAGTTGGAAGCCAAAAGTTGGCTTAAAACAACCATTTTTAATACTGACCCCACACTGGTACCTTATCAAGGATCATCAAGCAGTGATGTAGATGCGGTGAAAGCTAGTATTACCGTTTTAACTTACACTCGATAGCGTGTAAACGCAAAGCCATTTTTTAAAGATTCAAGGATGGCAATCAGTATTTGACATAAATTAGCGCCTTTAGGTTTTGTGGTATCGCATGCGACATCCCGATTGGTATCTGTCCTTGCTTGAGCAATTAACTTGGTTTTTTTAGTAGTATACTGTTTAATAAATTTTCGTGAACTAAGCTAGATCAGGATTGATCGGCTTGACGAGATGAAACCAGCTTGTAAACTAAGGTCGTTTCAATTTTTGCCGAAAATTTAAAGATTGATTGGCTTGACAAGCTTTGCCATGCCAATCAATTAATTTTAAAAATGCTGGTCAAAAAATTTAGCAAATTAAATTTATTAAATGGTATACTTTTTGTGTTCAACATAAAATTAAACAAGGTGTATAATACATTTCCATAGATGTTCCTTATTTCAACTTGCTCAGACGGGAAGCTTTCTGAAATTGTTTAAATGAAAAAAATATCTATCGTTTAAGGTATTACCACCACGTTTTGATTGGCTTTTTTTAAAAAGTTTTAAAATTCTTAAGAAAAATGAAAAAAAATATTCACAAATTATTTGCGATTAGTGCACTGTTAATCTGTGCAAGCGCCGCAAATGCGCAAGTAAAACTTGGGTCTAATCCGACCGTAATTTCGCCGAATACCAATCTGGAGGTAGAAGCCACCAATGGGAAAAAGGTAAAAGTATCCAAAGATCTCGGGACGCTTACCATTGATAATATCCCAGAGGTTTCGATCACGCCAAATTTTGTATTGGTAGCCGATCCGGATGGAGTCATTCGTAAACAGTCCTTTTCAGCTTTTAAGGCTTTTATCGTGGCTGGCGTAAGTGCCGGAGGCGGAACGGTAACTTCTGTGAGTGGCAATGGCCCAATTAGCGTAGCGACTGGCACAACAACGCCAGTGATCAGTATTGCCACCGCAAACGCCACGACTGCCGGAGCACTAAGCAGTGCCGATTGGAATACTTTTAATAACAAAGTAAGTTCTAATCTTTACACTGCTGACGGAATCCTCGCAGGTAATAGAGTGGTAACGCAGGGTGCAAATAGCTTAAACTTTACGGGTACTGGCGTAACTACTTTTAACAGTGGCAATGTGGGTATTGGAACAACTACGCCAGGTAACAAACTGGATATTTGGACATTTCAGAATGGAAGTTCTGGCTTACGATTAACCAATTTGCCCAATGCCGGCTTTTTAGGAACGAATGCCAATGGTGATGTGATCACCGTAAATGGTACAGGGGGCACGGTAACAAGCGTGAGCGGAACGGCTCCTATTAGCGTGGCGACTGGCACAACTACGCCGGTTATTAGTATTGCCACTGCCAATGGAACAACTGCTGGTGCGTTAAGTAGTGCCGATTGGACTAACTTTAATAACAAACCTAGTTCTAACCTTTACACAGCCAATGGACAACTTACCAGTGATAGGACAGTAGACCAGAATGGGAAAAAATTAATATTCAGTTCCAACCTTGTCGATGGTTTTAAAGTTTCGAATTTTAGTGTAGATGCCTTAAATGGTAGAGTAGGTATTGGAACAACTACCCCAAAAGGCGTTTTAGAAGTGGTAGGCTCTGATGCTACCCCTAATGGTGTGTTACGGCTTGCTGCAAATAATTCCTATAATTCACCGAATTTGATTAT
>Ga0114959_10001636_pt1 | contig 19226 bp, 20 predicted proteins | sample C_130625_EF_Meta_FD_87317 | JGI IMG/M metagenome (GOLD analysis project Ga0114959, IMG submission 87317) | Freshwater microbial communities from Lake Croche, Canada to study carbon cycling - C_130625_EF_MetaG | ecosystem: Environmental > Aquatic > Freshwater > Lake | place: Lake Croche, Canada... | reverse complement strand
ATTGTCTTCACCCGAAGTGCGTGGCTTAACCGCAAGGAGAGAGCGTTCGAAGGTGAGGGGAGTAAGAGGGACTAAGTCGTAACAAGGTACCCGTACCGGAAGGTGTGGGTGGATCACCTCCTTTAAGGAGTAGTACTCGAGACTAGCAAGTCTAGACTCGACAACTCTAGGTCGTTACTTGGATCGCGTTTCTATGAAGCTTTTAAGGCTTCTTCCGAAAACACCCGAAGAGAAATCTTCGGGTGTTTTTTGTTTTGCCTCCGATGCACGCTTCGAGTTCACCACGATTCGGAGTAGCCTCACCGCATGTTCAAAAGTGTCCACCCCATTGGTGACAGCGATCCCCAACGCGTGCCCGTCCGCGACCTGGCTCCCAGCGTCGCTTTCTACGTTAATGTCCTAGCCTTCGAGGTAACTGAAGTCGCGTCCACGCATGCCAACCTGACCCGCGATGCCGTGCAGATCCGACTGGAAAAGAACGACCTCGACCCAGAAGAGTTCAGTCTGTATTTCGAAGTGGAAGACGTCGCCACTCTTCGCGAGGAATACGCGGCCAAACTCCTCCACCCCAGCGAACTCCGCATGGATACCTACGGCGAAAATCGCTACCAAGTCTTCTTCGTGAAAGAACCCTACGGCGTCTGCTTCTGCCTCGGTACTAAACAGTAAGACGCAATAAACTAGACCACTACCAGAGAAACCGGTGTTACCGGCTCGCTTGAAATGGCAATCGCCGGCCTAAGTTGACCAGCCGCCCAATCCCTTGCGGCAACATCCACCGTCATCACCCGCCCGATCACATCCCCGGCCGAAACTCGCGTGCCTACCGGAAAGGGAATCTCCAACCCCACCGAACCCCGTACCGCATCTGTCTTCATTTTCCGCCCCGCCCCCAGCTCCAGGGCGATGGTTCCCACCGCATGGGCATCAATACCGGATATCCAACCCTCCCGCTCGGCAAGCACTTCCGTCGCGGGATCCACGGCAAACTCTGCGTCAAAATCGCCACCCTGCGCCGTAAACCACTCCCGCGCCTTCTCCGCCGCCGAGCCATCCGCTAACCGCGCTTCTGCCAGCGATGGATCAAACCCCACCGCGGCCAGCGCGTGTTGCGCCATCGCCACCACAAAATCTCGGAACCGCCCCGTGTTCGGAGAATCAATTTCGTCAACCAAAACGCTCCGCGCTTCCCGTACTTCAATCGCGTTGCCAACCGCCGAACCCAGCGGCTGAGACATATCCGTCACTTCGGCAAATACCTTCAATCCGCATCGCTCGCCCGTGCTTACCAAAGCGTCCCGCAATGCCGTCGCCCGGGTCGCGTCCGTCATAAACGCGCCGCTCCCGCACTTTACATCCAACACCACCGTGTCGCAGCCGCCGGCAATCTTTTTAGAAAGGATGGACGAGACAATGAGCGGAATCGAGTCGATAAGCCCCGTTTGGTTGCGCAGGGCATAGAGCCGACCGTCTGCCGGCGCTAAGTTTGGCGATTGGCCGCTTAGGGCAATCCCAATCCGCCCGGCTTGCGCCACCATCTCTGCCGGAGAAAGATCGGTGCGAACCCCGACGCTCTCCAATTTATCAATCGTGCCGCCGGTAATTCCCAGTCCCCGGCCCGACATCTTCACCATCGTCAATCCGCAAGCGGCTAGCAATGGCAGTATGGCAATCGTGGTCTTGTCGCCCACCCCACCCGTCGAGTGTTTATCCAGCCATGGTTTCGGCAGCCCGGTTAAATCCAGCCTTTCCCCAAACTCCGCCATCGCCAGCGTCAATTCGGCCGTTTGGTCCAGCGAGAGCGGGTGCTCATAGGCATCGCGTAGCCAAGCCACACAAGCCTCGTCCGAAAGCGATCCATCCGCCGCCCCTCGGGCCAAATCTCGCAAATTCACCGTGTGAGTTTATTCCAGGTTTTGTACACCTGATGAGCAATTATCTACTGCAAGTAATTCTTCTTAGTTAACCAGAAACCCGGTATTTTTACCAGTAAAAGAAAAGGAAGCAACTGTGTTAGCATGAAGATATGAGAAGCCTGGCGATACTATGTATCGTGTTGGGAGCGATAATTGCCCTAGGATATTGCATCGGGCAGATGCCGTCCTTTCAGAGTTGGCGAGAGAACCGTCACGTCTCATCGAAGCTCCAGTTTGACATGTCAAAGGATCCCAAGCCAGGTACTCCGGTAGTCATAGACTTACCGGACATTGGAGGTCGGAAGATTTCCCTGCCTGGGAGGCGAACGATTGTCGTCCTAGCCGGTGGATGCTCATCTTGCGCTCTCAAAACGATCGATCCCCGCAGAGTCACCTCCTTCCAAGCTGATCAACTTGTGATTGACTATTCAAACGTTCGTGCCGAAATACCGGCTTGGGCGGAGAAGTTGCCTCCGAAAATTTTTGTGGTGAGCGATCCCGAGCACAAACTTGATGATACTTTGAATGCGGTTTGGCATCCGCGGTTTGTCATCCTTGACAATAAAGGACGAATTGAAAGGATCAGCAAGCTTGATGACAATTGGAGTGACATCATTCAGTCGAAGGCGCCATGAGACGTAGAATTCTTAATGCAGTTACCTTGGTTGAAATCTTGGTTGTAATATCGATCGCGATCATTATCTCAGCCCTTGCTTTCCCGGCACTCGTGAGCGCAAAGGAAGCTTCTATCCGTAGCTCATCGATGGAGAATCTGCGGCAATTGCACGTAGCTCTTACCTTGTATCGAATGGATAACGGCGGTGATGGTCGCTACGGAGATTATGCAACCATGGGATTGCCTCCCGACCTGAGCCACCCAAGTCTAAAAAAGTGGTTTGCCCCTTCGCTCTGGCACTCTCCATGTCCCAACCGCCATGCCGGTATCACCAAGACGGCTACCTACAACGTATTTTGGTCGCCCGAAGGCACGGTTGGAATCCAAAGTTGGCGAGAATACTCCCAGCGTCGGCAGGGTGAAAGTGTGCTCGTTGGAGATACAAACTGCAGTTTACCGGGTGACAACTGGGAAAACTATCTTCTTCAGCATCGAGCAATCGGTCTCTACGAGGCTGGCAATGTCCGCCAGTTTGTTAAAGTTGGCAGTCCTGTATTTGCCGACTGGTGGAATGAAAATCCATGAAACTACTCATCACGAAAAGACAAGTTCGTCGTATCGCGGTTTATGCCGCCATGTTAACTCTCTCCCTAAATTCGGCAATAGCCGCATGTCTTTGGACCAGCCCTTCTTTCCCTGGTAGTAATGGGTGCACGACAGTAGCTTGTGGCCTGTTTTGCTCCGAAGGAACTCAGACTTCTCACTGGGCATGTATTGCCGGATCCGGCACGGACGGATGCTGCATCTGTTCCTGGGAATCTTTTCCTTGCAATTGTCCATTAAACTCGTATACTGGAAGTGTGTCGGCCAGAATTTCTGGTCCCGGAGGCTGCCCAACTTGGACTGAAGGACATCAGCAGCCAACTAAGTGTGATGGCCTCACGGATCCTGGAAATTAATGCGTCAGGCGAAAATTGGTATTCTAGTTGGCTCAGGATTGGTCATTTCTATTGGCCTAGGGTGGTGGTTTCTCCACCGCCCTCCGGCAATCACAGATCAATCTATATCATTAGTTAAGGCGCTGTACAACTGCCAGCCTGGGCCGCTTCTCGAATTGGCTTCAGAACGAGAAAAAAAAGTCAACGGGCTTACCGAAGAGAAAGTGCAACAACTTCTGGATCGTCTGATCCGACCCTACGCTGGAGATCAGTGGGAGATAACATCTGCAGCGAGTGAAGAGGGAATGAATGGAGACCAAGGGTTTTCGGACTTGGTGCTAATAAACAAGCAAGATCGTCGGAAGGTGGAACTTCATATTGAAGTACTTCGCGCGGCAGATGGTCGACATATTCAATTGCTTCGTGACATTTGTGGTGCGTCCGCAAATCTTCGTTTTCATAATATTCCAAACGTTTCTCCTGATGTCGACAATTACTTTGTTAACAACTACCGTGTCATTAAAGAAAACCAGTCATTCTTGGAGTCGCTCGGAGTGAAATATTTTGTCTCACTAAATCCTGACCAAAAGCCGCAAACTCTAGAGAAAATTCTCAACAATTGCCGCATCAATTACTCGAAAAGGCACTCCACGCCGTTTCCGGTGCCATAGATGGCCGCCTTACTCGCCTGCGCTCAGCGATGCCAACAGCACCGCCTGACCCGCGTGGTAGGCCTCGTGGCCAATCAGGTGATTCACCACCCACGCCGCCGTATAGTCCGGCTGTCCATCGCGGAACTCCGTTACTTGGTCGGCGTCAAGGCCAATCAGACAGGCCAATGTCCGGCGGCGTACTTCATCTTGCCAGTCTAAAATTGCCTGATAATCTCCGCCCGCATCGGCCCAAAAGGCTTCATCCACGTTCGTCAGCTGGCAACCTAGCCGCTCCCCCTCGTCCGCAGTGAAAGGGCACCCCAATCGGCTCATCCACCGCGCCTCGACATAGGCGATGTGCGCCAATACCGATCCCGCCGAGTGCCCATTTGGCCGCACCCGATACTGTATGGCCGCCGGGGTCGTCGGAACCAGGCTCATCTCTTCTCGCCACTCGCGCGTACCCTCTACCAGCGCTGCCGCCAGAACCGCGAGCTCTGGCGAAGCGATCTGGGGAAGGGGGACGAGTTCGAAAAATTGTTGGGACATAGAATTAGCTCAACTATTAAACGACTTTTTGCCGGCGGGAGTCGAACCGTTTGGGATTATTTTCGGGTTCCCGCAATCGCGGCCGCCTGAATGAAGACCGAACCCGGGCCAGAAGAAACGGTCCAGTTCACCGTCAACCGTTGCCCGGGCCCAGATGCCTGATACCGAATGGTCGCCACTCCCTCAAACGTAGAGGGAAGACCCTTTGACCGGACTACGGTCTCAGTCGCGGAATCTGATAGCTTCAAAGTTAACTTTCCGACCGCGGTCTTGGTCCCCAGCCATACCTTAAGGGTCCGTGAAACGCCGTCCGCCGGTACGGTAAAGGTAAATCCGTTCTTCACCCCGGTCGCTGCCAGTCGCTTCCGTGTTTTGGTGGCGTCCACCGAAATGGTTCGCGTGCCGTTCTCGGATGTCACGGTGGTTTCACCAATCACTCCGTAACCGCTAATGCCGTTTTCGGGAGCGTCCGCCTTTCGTCGGGAGGCGCTCCACAATCTCCAATCTCGGGGACGTCCACCGTTCAAATCGACGTCGCCCGTGACCGAATCCACCCCGGCAACGGCCCGGCTAGTATCCAAGCCAAGGGTCGGCTTCAGCCGGTAGATCGTCCCGCTATCGTCGTCGGAAATCAGGATATTTCCGTCTAGATCAATCGCCGTATCCACCGGCCGTCCCCATTGCCCCTGACTGGCTTCATCCAACCATCCCGTCACAAAATCTGACTGTCCAAGCGGACCTTGACTATCGGTATTCCAAGGAAAATACACGACCTTGTATCCCGTCCGCCGGGACCGATTCCAACTCCCGTGCAGCGCGATGGTGGCGCCAGTTCTCCACGCCGCCGGGGCCGCGGTCCCCTGCCAAAAGGTCAGTCCCAACGCGGCACTATGGGATTGGATCCCCTTCGAAACCCGGCGAAAAGTGGAAGCCGCAAACTGGCTCCAATCCCGATTGTTATCGTAATCTGGGTCAAATGGCGGATAGTCCAACCCGTTCAAACTGTCCGGGTTAGGATTTGCAAACGGCCATCCGTAGTTCGCGCCCGATACCACCCGCGTAAATTCGTCCGGAGGGTGGTTATCGACATACTGACCCACTACTTGTCCGTACCATCCGGTGCTGTCCTGGTACGGGTAGGGCACATTGTCGCGATTGTTTACGGCCGCCCACAGATCGGTGGTGCCCGGCAAAAAGGCTAATCCCTCTGCATTCCGGAGTCCCCGTGCAAAAAGCGTGCCATTCGTGCCGTCGGCGTTATATCGGTAGATGGCACAACGAACCGGATCACTCACCGCATCGCCGCTCCATGCGTTACTGCTACTGGCAATGCTGATGTAGAGGCGGTGATCCGCATCAAGCGCAATGTTTTTCAGGGCGTGCCCATAGCTGCCCCGAAGCTCGGGCAAACTGGCATCGGGCAGGCCGGAGACCAGCACCTCACGGTTTCTCCCGACCGTATCGCCCAACGTGTAGGAATAGCGCGCCACCCGGTTGGTCTCCGAAATGTAAACGTACGTGGTCGATCCGACCTTGTGAAAAACAATGTCGTGCGGAAGATTTAGGCCGTTTGCAAAGGTGTAGTAATCCGGGTCCTGTCCCACCCGCGGTCGAATCAGCACCACGTTCCCCGCGTAGGGTTGCGAAACCAGGATGTCTCCATTTGGTGCAACAGCTAAAAACCGCGCGCCACCCACCCGCGCCACGACTTCTACCGCCACGTTCGGCGGCACATTCAATGTTCGGGAAACATCAAACGGACTCCAGCGCATACTGGCGGGAACCGAAACCGTGGTCGGTACCAGATCCCATTGGGCGGAAGCCACCGAGACCGCACCTGCGACCATCGCTAGCCCGACGATTCTCCAAAAAGTGCGGGCAAACATCAATTACTAAATTCCTACGCATTTCTGACGGCTGCCAGGCCAAATTGGTCGCGCCGAAAGACGCAACTATGCGGCGGCGAGTGGGCGAGTTCGTTTGGCGAAGTTTTCCACGATTCTAAATCCATCTTGAGTTAAGATCGATTCGGGGTGAAACTGCACTCCCTCAATTGGCTTCGATTCGTGCCGCAAACCCATAATCTCGTTGTCGTCCAAAGATCTCGCCGTCACGATAAATCCCGGGGGAACGGTGGAAGAATCCACCACCAAGCTGTGGTAACGAATGGCACTGAACGGGTTCGGCATTCCTTCAAACAGCCCTTTCCCGTCGTGCTCCACCAAACTCGCCTTGCCGTGCATGATATTCCGAGCCTGCCGCACGATGCCGCCGCTAATTTCACCAATTGCCTGGTGACCCAAACAGACGCCGAAAATTGGCATCGTCAGTTCATCGGCCAGCGCGGCCCGCAAGATGTCCAGACAAATTCCGCTTTCCTTTGGCGTGCAGGGCCCGGGAGAAAGCATCAAACCGTCGGGGTTCAAAGCCCTAATCTCATCCAGGCCTATCTCATCGTTCCGGCGAACCACCACATCCTCTCCCGCTTGCCCCAAATACTGAACGAGGTTATACGTAAAGGAATCGTAGTTGTCGACCACTAAAATCATGGCCCTAGGCTACCCGCGAGCCCGTTTATCCTCGGCCTATCGAACGTGAATGATGATGACCCTTGGCGGTTTCGGCTGCGATTGCACTTTTCCGTCCGCCATAAAACAACCCGCCGCAAAAATCACGGCCCCGAAGAAAAGTCCATAGTTCAGCACGTTAGTACGAACGCACTTAGACTCGGTTCGCTTCACCGCGCTGGGACTTTCGATCCACCAAAGTACCAATCTTAACCTTGCGGGATCTTTTTGCAAAACGAACATCAATCCACGATCCGTCCTACCCGTGATATGTTGTTTGCCTCCGCATTCGCCTTGGCGCTCTCTTGGCTCCCGGAACCGGTGCTCACTCCCGGGGAAACGCCCGAGGCGACGCTCCGATCGGTCCTGGACGGAATAAATAACCGCCGTTCAAAATCCGTTGTCGAAGCCTTCGAGGTATCTGCCCCTCAGGCCCTCGAAAATCTCACCAAGCTACTCAACTCACAACAACCTAGACCTCAATCGTCGTACTTCCTGGGTTCGGTCTCCGTCGACGCAAACGGAGACCGAGCCACGGCCCGTGTCCAAGTCACCATCAAGGGCCCGTCGCAATTCACCCTTCCGGAAGAAACCGTCAAGCTAATCAAACTGGGTGGGGACTGGAAAATCGCCAATCGGGAAGCCACGCAACCGGCCAAGCAGGGTTTCTATTCCAGCATTGCCTATTTGGTTAGAAATCCCACGTCAATCGCCGACGCGAAACGGTCTGCTTCCAAAACGGTCGTGCTCAGCAACTTAAAGCAAATTTCGACGGCAGTTCTGATGTACACGGCCGACCAGGACGGGAAATATTCACTTACGAGTGCCACTCTCAAGACAAAGCTTTTCCCGTACCTCAAGACCAACGAGGTGTTTAAAGGAACCGATGGGAAACCGTTACCGATAGTTTTCAATGCCAATCTCACTGGCAAAAGCGATGCCTCTCTCAGTCGTCCCGCCGAAACCGTCCTCCTAACTCTAGGACCCAAGGACAAACTGGTTTTTACGGATAACGTTACGCCCATCGCCTTCGCCGACGGTCACGTCAAGTACCTTACGCGCCCGCAGCTTTCCATCCTCCGATGGATTCCATAAACCCCCAAATCGTCCCTGTATCCTCGCCCGCCAAAACCTCATGATCCTATCTGCCGTCATCACCGTTATTCTTCACTCTCCGATCCGGCTGAGTACCACTCCCGAGGCCACCCTTCGCTCCGTGGTGGAAGGCATCAATCAACGTAACCCAGACTCGCTCATCGCGGCGTATGCCATCGTTAGGCCAAACGCCAAACCTTATCTTGAGAAGATCTTCGCGGAGATGAAAGGCACCCTTCCCGTCTATTCCATCCAATCGCTCACCGTCGCCGAAATGGGGGAGACCGCCACGGCCAAGGTAAAGGTCTCGATGTCTGGGAGTCAATCCGCGCTACCCGAAGAAACGGTTAATCTCTTAAAGCAATCTGGGGATTGGAAAATTTCAAATCGGGAGGCCAAAGTTGGACCCGAAGGCATTTACGCCGGACTCGGTGCGTTCTTAAAGAATCCGGAGGTCATGCCTGCGGCGCGCCAAGCCGCTGCCGCCACCACCGTTCTTTCAAATATGAAGCAAATCGCCGTGGCCTGCATGCTCCTGGCCGGGGATAACGACGATAAGTTTCCGGTTTCCACTGCCACCCTAAGGACCAAGCTATATCCGTACGTAAAGACGGACAAGGTTTTCAAAGATGCGAGCGGAAAACCGCTGCCCTTGGAGTTCAATCCCAATCTAACCGGGAAGAAGCAGACCGACGTACGCAAGCCAGCCGAGACCGTGATGTTCTCTTTGGGGCCCAAAGGGAAGTTAGTGTTCACCGACGACCGCACCCCCATTGCCTTCGTCGACGGTCATGTCAAGTACGTATCCCGTGCGGACGCCGCTAAGCTGAACTGGAATCTCTAATCGCCACGATTCGGTGACCATCCATTTCTACCGTGTCGCCAATCCGGAGCCGCTTTCGTAGCTCCGGATCCACGGGATCGCTTTTCACCAGCTTCATGCTGAGGACGAGGTGAACGCGATGGTGTCTATCGGGCAGGGTTCGTACGTTTGCCACGGCCACTTCGGGCACGGAAGGAATTGAGACTTGCTTTGGTTCTGGTCCCGGCGGCTTCACCAATCGGCTCGGTTCTCCCCGTGGCTTCAGCTCTTTCCACTCCAAATCGCCCAACCGCGCCAGTGGCGGGGCTGGTTTCTTGGGCGGCGGCGGAACGGCCGGACCGTTTTGGCTGGTGAGGTGCCACTGATGGCAAATCGGGCATGGATAAGCACGGTAGCGGTATTCGGCGGTCCGTTCGGCCGTCTCACGAGAATCGAAACGCGCCTTCGTTGCGCAGGCCCTCTCGGCCGATTTTAGGTACTTCCCGCGCACCCCTCTAGTTTACGGAAACTGCCCATCCTCGAACCGAGGATGGGCAGTAATTCAAAGTATTATCGGAAAGGTCTTAAGCCTTTCGGTTTCGTCGGCGCAGAAGACCGGCGGCGCCAAGTCCGAGGACGGCCATGGTCATCGGTTCCGGAACGGCCTGGACCGATACATTGTCGACCTGGCTAACGTACGGGTTGATGTTGACGAAGCTGAGGCTGGTGATCGCTCCGGTAGCAACGAAGTTGTAGCTGTAGGATGCCAGTCCGCCGTTGAAGCTCGACTCGTCGCCCGTGATGTTGCTGAGAACCGTGTTGCCATCGATCTGGGCAAGGTAGAGGCCCGTGTACTGAGTACCACCGGTATAAGCGTCGAACTTCAGGCTGTAGGACTGACCGGCAACGGTCGCGAAGCTCTGTGAAATTCCGCTGCCCGCATGGTCGGTGTCGCCCGATACGTCGAGCTGCTGGGTTGCCTGGCCAAGGTAGCCGGCGGCGGTGAGGGAAACGTTGTCGCCGGAATTGCCAATAACGTTCCAGCCCGTGAGGCTCGAAGATCCGACCGAATAGTTATCCCAGGTGGAGCTGACCACTGTATTGGCTTCGAAGTCGCCATTAACAATCAGGTTGGACGCGTTGGCCGCGAAAGGAACAGATACTAAAGCTAAACAGACAAGCTTGCGCTTCATGACGATCTAATTGAGACACGGGTTCCGGTCTCCTTAGGGTCACGATTACACTCGTCCCAACTTCTGTCGTCCCCCTAATTTGGCGAAATTGAAACCGTAAAAGGGGGACTTGACGAAGATTTGAACCTAGACGCCGACGAGGTCGCTACGTCGCTCGGCCACGCGTCGCTCGGAGTGGTCCAGAACCTTCTTGCGGAAGCGCAGTTGCTTCGGTGTGCACTCCAGTAGTTCATCGTCTCGAAGCCAGCTCAGTGCCTGCTCCAGCGAGAATTCCTTGTGAGAGTCTAGAACCGTTGTCGCTTCGCTGCTGGCGCTACGAATGTTGTTGGCGGCCTTTTCTTTGGTCGCGTTTACAATCATGTCTTCGTCGCGGCTACATGCTCCGACAATCATGCCACCATACAGCTCGGTTCCAACCGGATAGAACAACGTCCCGCGCTCCTGAACGTCTTCATACGCATAGCGAGTCAGCTTGCCCGGATCTTTGCTGATCAAAGCACCCTGAGAACGGCTTTCCACCGCCCCTTGGTACTCCTTGTAACCGGCAAAGAGCGAGGACATGAGGCCGAGGCCACGAGTCATCGTCAGGAAGTTGCTTCGGAAACCAATCAGGCCGCGAGTTGGGATGGAGTAGTCCAACGACGTCGTATTGTTGTCGTTCTTCCGCATGTCCAGAAGCTCGCCCTTACGTCGTGACATGTCTTCCATTACCGATCCAACGGCATCTTCCGGACATTCCAAGGTTGCGATCTCGTACGGCTCTTCCACCTTGCCGGCGTCATTCCGCTTGAAGATAACCTGCGGGCGCGAGATCTGCATTTCGTAGCCTTCACGTCGCATGGTTTCGATAAGCACCGCAAGCTGCAGCTCACCTCGAGCCTGAGTCTTCACGATGTCCGGAGCGGTGTCGGGATCAATCTTGATGCTGACCGATACGGCTTCTTCTTTCTCAATTCGCTCGCGAATTTTGTGGATGGTCAGGTACTTACCGCCGTCGCGACCCGCCAGCGGCGAGTTGTTGGCGTAGAAGTTCATGCTGAGCGTGCTCGGCTCCACCTTAATGCTGGGCAAAGCGTCGGACGTGTTAACGTGCGCAATGGTATCGGAGATAAGAACCTTATCCAAGCCGGCCAACATTGCAATCTCGCCCGCTTCAACTTTCTCAACGTCCTTCAGAGTGATGCCTTCGTAAACCCACAGTTTGGAAACGTTGAACGCCTCTTTCTTATCGCTGCCTTCCCGAAGCTTCTCCACCCGGTCTCCGACCTTGATGGCGCCGCGAAGCACCTTACCGCCAAACATGCGGCCAAGGTAATCGCTGTAGTCAAGGTTGTTGACCTGAAGTCGGAAGGCGCCTTCCGTCTCCACTCGTGGGGCCGGAACGTTCTTAATGATTGCCTCGAACAGCAACCGAAGGTCCATTTCCGGTCCGTCGGGAACGATACGGGCGAAACCAGCGGCTCCCGATCCGTACAAGTGAGGGAAGAACAGGTCTTCTTCGTCTGCCCCTAGGTCGATGAATAGATCGAGCGTCTTGTCGTAGGCTTCGGCCGGGCGAGCGTGCTCGCGGTCAATCTTGTTGACGAATACGATCGGCTTCAAACCGTTCTCAAAGGCCTTCTTGAGCACAAAGCGCGTCTGCGGCATCGGACCTTCAAACGCGTCCACAACCAGCAAGACGCCGTCGACCATGCTCAAAACGCGCTCGACTTCGCCCCCAAAGTCCGCGTGGCCGGGCGTATCGACGATGTTGATCTTGGTGCCCAAATACTGAACGCTGGCAACCTTTGAAAGGATCGTAATGCCCTTCTCGCGCTCAAGGTCGTTGCTGTCCATGACCCGGTCGGCCATGTGTTGATTCTCGCGGAATGTTCCCGCCTGCTTGAAAATTCCGTCAACCAGGGTCGTCTTGCCGTGGTCAACGTGAGCAATAATTCCTACGTTTCTAATGTCTTGGGGCACGGACGATTATACCGTCTGAATTGTTAAGGAACTATTGTCTCACGTTCGGTAACCCAATTCCGGCACGCTCAACCGCCGGTTAAAACGCGCTCCGCCAATATGTAAGCCACGTAGTCATCGTATGGCTCGGGCGGTGTCTGCAACGTAGCCGGGAGTAACTTGCGCCAGCCTTTTCGGCGATTCTGCTCCCAGTACCTGGCGCGTGCCTCCAACGTCGTATCTCGTTCATCCACGACCAACATTCCCATACTTGGCATGTGGTCGCGAATACAGTGAACAACCGGTTGACTATTTGTTCCGCCTCCTACTATGACAAGTTGAAACTGCGCGATTGCGTAGGCCTCATGAAGCTTGTAAGCCATCTCCTCCGTTGGAAAAACGTCGTGCCACAACATTTCCAACTTTCCGTCATTTCCCCGATGCACCAGCGCCACTCCGCACTTTGATGTACCAGGGTCGACCGCAAAAACAGTTTTTTCTATCACTTCGTTGTTAAGTCCAACTACCGAATTTGGAAGTTAAGTTTAACGGTATCCGCGGCTTTTGTGTCGCTGCGAATCACAACTTTCAGCGTAACCCGTCGGTCTTCTTTGCGAATCTGATCCACCAAATTCAGAATATCCGTGGTAGAAACCGATCCAAACGGAGACTCACTCCCCAATTTTTGGATCATTCCATCGGCTTTCAACCGGGGACTCACTTTTTCGGCAATGTATTCAGAAACTTGTCGGTAAACGTCCGCGGTCCCACGATCGCCAAAAATGTCGGTTTCGCCCAAGATAAAACCTGCCTTATAAACCAACGGATTCGGGACTGCCGCCACCTCCAAACTCACCGGCTCTCCCACAAATGCGTTTAAGCTGGAATATCCCAACAAGACCTTCGGCGTTGGCGATCCCGTGATCTGGGTCAGGATCGCCCGCTTAATAATGTCGCCGGGAATCTCTGACGATGCCTCCGGCCCCACTCGATCCATGATGTCGGCCGAAGCGTAACTCGTGTTTCCCTTTGCTCCCCGCGCTTGGGCGCTCGACCGAGCCATGCTAAGGAAAGTCTGCAAAGCGCGCATCGCCGAGTCACTGGAAAGATTTTCGGACACCGCCATGCGCACCACTTCCTCGCCAATGCGAAACGTGATGCCCTCCTGTCGCGCCTTCGCAAACGTACTGCCCACCATTCGACTGAATTGCTGCGCCTGGGCGTAATCCTCGCGAACTTTCTCCAATTCCCGATTCAGTCGGGTCAATTCGCCCTGAGCTGTCTCCAGTTCCTTGGCTGATGTCGCCAGGTTCGCCGCAACCATGATGCGCTGTTCTTCTAGAGCCGCGGTGGAAGCTTTCAAGTCCGTAATCTGCTGCGTCATCGAAGAGACATTCCGCTCGAGTTCTCCGTTTTGGGCCTCTAAAGCCAGATTCCGCTTGTTGATGTCGTTATATTCGTTCGTGGCGGTATTGCGGTCGATCTTGATGCGCTGCAGATCCGCGCGAATCAGTCGTAATTGCCCCTGAACCCGAGTGAGATCGCTCTGCTGCTTACTCAGCAGGTTCGAATTTTCTTTAAGGCGGATTTGGTTCTCGGCCACGCGGGCATCCAGCTCATGAATTTTCGCGGAGCCCGATTGCACCTCTTTCGTGAGTTTTGCAACCTGTCGACGCCGATTTTCCAGCGCGTTATTTTGGTCGGCCAGTTTGGTCTGGAGGCGTTGAATCGAAGCCACAAGATCCGTCCCCGTTCGCTTTAGGTCCGCGTTTGTTTTTTGTAGCGTGGCCCCTTCGGTCTTTAGCGTGTCCAACTTGCCCCGGATGACGCCGACCTCGGCGATTGCTTTTCGACCATCCGTGATCCAGGTCCGGACATCCTGGCTCAACGCACTCACGATCAGGATGGTGAAGAATGAGACCACCACGCCCGACGCCGCCACCGCAATGTTCGCGATGTGACGAGGGCGGATATGAAGGAAGGTCAGCCGCTTTTTTCCGACTTTCCGACCCAGATTGTCGGCTAAAACCGCAATCGCGCCGGACACCACGACGATGAGAAACAGAAATCCGGTCGTGGTGAGATCCATGCGTAATTAGCTAACGTTTCGTCGGTAAAGAATGATCGCCGCGGCGATGCCGCCCATCAATAATGGCCCGAAACTGGCAACCCAAGCCGGTACCGCGCCCCCTTGGGCCCATACCGCCATGAAATTTGTCAGTAATTGGTAACCAAAAATAATTGCCACTGTGAACGCAAACCCGGTCGCTGTCCCCGTCCGCTGATTTCGAATTCCTAACACTGCCCCCAGGGTTCCAAAAATGATTGCCGCAAACGGTATGGAAATTTTATTCCAATAACCGTACTCGTAGTTCGCAATCCCGGCCGGGGTCCGACTGCCGTCTTTCTTAAATTGCTCGATGGTCGCCCGCAATTCCGACATCGATTGCGCATCAAAATCATCGTCCCGCGCTTTGATCAGGTCGGTAAACGTGGAGCCAATTTGCGGCACATTATCGGGCCACGCCGATTCGAAATGTACGATCGCCTCCCCGTTTGGCACGATGATCGTTCCCCCACCCTCGATGCGCCAGTTCTTGTCGTCAACGTAAACCATTCGCTTGGCGATAACGATGGATTCCTCCTCCCCTTTGTCGTTGTAACTCACCAGCGTCACGCCCTCCAGGGCGCGATCGAGCGGACTCACCCGCTTCGCCAGGATGCCTAACCGCAGTTTCTGATCTCGAATGACGGTCTTGAACAGCGGGTCCGAAACCTTCACGTCCTTCCGCCGCGTAATCTCGTTCGCAATCACCAAGGACTGCCGGGTTGCCCCAGGGACCACCAAGTCGTTAAAAAGGAACCCCGCCAAGGCCACCAGGGCTGAAAAGCCCGTAACCGGCAAAACGATCCGCGTGATGCTGGCCCCCGCCGCCCGTAAGGCCGTGATCTCACTGTCCGCACTCAGCCGTCCGAAGCTGAGGAGCGCCGCCAACAAGACTCCCATCGGAAAGGTTTTTGCCACGACTGCCGGCAGATAAAGCACGAAAATTTGCGCCACCTGTAGCGGCGGAACGCCCTCCACCATCCACCCTGTCAGCCGCCCCAAAAACAGGCCCGCCATGAGAAGGGAAGTGAACATGCTGACCCCGAAAACCCATGGCCCCACGATCTCCTTCAGGATTAAGCGATCAATGAGTTTCAATCGAGTGGCGGCTCCGTGGATTCAGTTTTAGCCTTCTCACCGGCCGGGTTTGCGGCCTCAATCGCCACCTGGTCATCCTCCAGCGGCGTAAACACCCCGGAACCAAATTGTTGACCCAGATAGTGCTTGCGCACCAGCGCATTCGCGGCAATCTGCGGCCCGGTACCTTCCGCAATAATCCCTCCGTCCACCAAGATGTAGTTGCGATCGGTGATCCTCAGTGTCGCCGCCACGTTGTGGTCCGTGATCAAAATCCCAATCCCGCGGTCCTTCAACCGAAAGATGATCTCCTGAATCTCTTCGATCGTCACCGGGTCAATCCCCGTAAAGGGCTCGTCCAAAAGAATGAACTTCGGCTCCGTCGCCAGCGCCCGGGCAATCTCCACTCGCCGCCGTTCGCCTCCCGAAAGGACATTCCCCGGGCTCTTCAAGATGCGCCCGATGTGAAGCTCCTCCGCCAAAACCTTAATCCGCCGCGTCTGCTCGTCCCTCGGCACCTTCGCCAATTCCAGCACCAGGCGAATGTTGTCTTCCACCGACAGCTTCCGAAATACGCTGGCTTCTTGCGGTAGATAACCCACACCGGCGCGGGCCCGGCGGTACATCGGCCAATCCGTCACCACCGTATCGTCAAACTTCACCGCGCCACCGTTCGGGCGCACCAGCCCAACCGTCATGTAGAAAGTCGTGGTCTTGCCCGCGCCATTGGGTCCCAAAAGGCCGACGATCTCGCCCTGCGAAATCTGGTAACTCACCCCGTTGACCACCCGACGGCCCCGGTACTTCTTCTGCAGATTCTCCGCGCGGATCGTCAAATTCCGCCCCCGCCTTTCTTCGTCGGTGGCTTGGTCGTGGGGATTACGGTTGAAATCTGCTTGCCGGTGGCTTCGTCCCCCACGATCTCCTCACCAATCACTTCGCCCTTGGAATTCAGCGTCAAAACCAGGCGCGTGGCCCCGGTCACCGTGCCGCTTTGTTCACTAGAATCGCCCGTAATCTTGATCTCACCGGTAAGGGTTAGGGTCCTAGTCTCGCCGCGCGGGCCCAGCACCAATTTGTCTCCCGTTGCGACGTAGTTACCGGCTTCTTGTACATTCGGAATCGCCGCCAGTTTCAGCTGCACTCGAACCGAACCGGCCAATGTTGCCGCCGCCATCGAATTGATGCCGGATCCTTTCGCGCCCTGGTCAAAACTCACGGAGCCCCGATCGCCGTTGGCGACCAAGTTTTGCCCCAATTTTGAGTCTGACGACGTCAAAACGACCGTGCCCGTCAAATCCGCATCGTAACCCGCGCCTGTCCGGGTCACTACGGCGGCGTTGCCGGCCGCGGTTGAAGAACCCGTTGGCACCGTCTTGGTAATCACGATCGGTGACGAGGCTCGCGCCGACTTCAATTGAGACTTTTCTCCCTTTTTCGTCGCGGGGAGAATCAAGCCATCCAAATTTCCTTTGGCCACAGCCCGAAGGCCCGCCGTCGTGTCCTCGAATATCACTCCGACCCCGGGCTTTGGCGCAATTGAGAACACCAGCCCATCCGCCGTCTTCCGACGAGAACCGCCGGCTCCGGTAATCGTAACGCCCGCATTATTGGACACCGTGAAGCTCCCGCCGGCACTTGATGCCTGCGGGTAGACCAGCGTCGGGATCACCGCAATGGCGATCGCAAGCGCTGAAATTCGTCCTTGGTGCCGACGATAGTCAAATCGGGGGTTGCCCATAGTTCTTGGTTGGTGGAGACCGTTCCGTCTTCCGACGAAATCCGCACATTTCCTTTTGCCACCACGATTTTGGCTGATGCGTCGTAGTGAACGAGATCGCACCGTAAAGTCGCCTTTACCGTAGGGCTAAATATGGTGACGTTTTCACGCAGGAATAGTTGCCCCCTTGCCTGATCTCCGCTGCCGTTTGCCGCCGAAAAGGGAACCGGCAAGTCGTTCTCGGGATACAGGAAGCCGCTCGCCGAGGAAACTTCTCCCACAGAATTCTGCTTCTCTCCCGGCTTAATTCGGGCCGATTTCCACTGCAGCTTCCATACGGGTCGGCGCGGCCCGGTGGTGGAATACGCGGTCAGATCGCCCGGACCCACGTTGATCGCATCCTGGATGGGGGGCGTCCGTTCCTTTTCCGAGCTTCCATCTTTACCGACCGATGCCTTTGATCCACTCCCGGACTGGCACCCCGCAAGAATCAACATGCCTACCCCCAGCCACACGGCCAGCCTTTGGTTCATCGAGTGAGGAAGCATTAGCTGATGGTTGGAATGGCATCGTCCGCGGTACGGGCAGCGAGTCGGCGCGCATTGCTTCCTAATCGTCCGGTGTGCTGACCCGCCAATTGGCCGCAGGCGGCGGCAATGTCGTGTCCTCGCTCCACGCGCTCCGTTACGTTCACGCCGTTCTGCTCCAAAATATTCCGGAATCGCCGCACGTTCTCTCGGGCCGGCCGCGAGAAACCCTGTCCGGTATCTACCCAATTGAAGGGTATCAAGTTCACAACATTAGGGAAGCCCTTCATGAGCCGCGCGAGAGCAACTGCCTGATCGGGCGTATCGGTGATGTCATTGATCAGCAAGTATTCAAACGTCACCTTCCTCCCGGTTGCCGTCTGGTAATCCTTCATTGTCTGAACCACTTCCGCCACCGGCCACTTGTGGTTCACCGGCATCAGTCGATCCCGCACTTCGTCGAGTGGAGAGTGCAGGGAAAGCGCTAAGTGAATGGGAAGGTTAAGTTCCGCCAGCTGCTTTATCTGAGGGACCAAACCAACGGTCGAGACGGTGATGTGGCGGTAGGACAGTCCCACCTCGTCGTGCAGGATGCGCATTGCGGTAATGAGGTTTGGCAAGTTCAGCAGTGGCTCCCCCATCCCCATAAACACCACGTGCGATATCCGCCGTTCGGTCAACGATTGCAGCTGCATGTACTGACCTACAATCTCTCCAACCGTCAAATTCCGGTCAAACCCACCCAGGCCGGTCGCGCAAAATGTGCAACCCATCGGGCAGCCCACCTGGCTAGAAAGGCAGCAGGAAACTCTCTCTGCGTAAGGCAACAGCACGCATTCGTACACCTGATTGTCGCCGTTGTGAACCAAAAGTTTCTCCACTCCGTCCGTACTCTTACGGTGAGTCGCCACGGAGATGGGGCTGATCACGCAGTGCTCTTCCATCCAGGCCCGCAAATCGGCCGGAAGATCACCCATGTTAAGAATTTGGTTTTCTCCGCGCCGGTATAGGTGCCAAGCAAGCTGTTTTGAGCGCAATTTGGCGTCCTTCCGATCTGCCAACAAATCGGCTAGATCTGCCCGTTCCAAACCAATTAAGGGCACCTTACTGCGGATCATGAGTTCAGTTTACCGATGGCTAAGCTCACCCCAGCACCCGGCACCCTCGTCGCGACAAGACCAATCCCCATGAAACTTCCCGAGAGTCATCAAATATTTAACTAAAGTACTTGTTGTAGTTACTCTGCCTGCTGTGCTAAATCTGTGGTGATGCTTGCGTTCACTGCGGCAATGGTATCCCTGGTTGGCGGATCCACCAGCGATGCTAATGCCCTTTCAAGGCTTCCTCTCGCCAATTCATTTGTGCGAAACCAGGGTCAATGGGACTCTGATGTTCGTTTCCGTGCGCGTACCCAGGGTCTTGACCTTTGGGTATCCGACAACGGATATACGCTTGACCTCCGCCAGTCAAGCGGCAACCCGGACGACAAAACGATCAGTGGCCACGTGGTCAAGGTCAGCTTTGT
>Ga0114959_10001635_pt1 | contig 19237 bp, 19 predicted proteins | sample C_130625_EF_Meta_FD_87317 | JGI IMG/M metagenome (GOLD analysis project Ga0114959, IMG submission 87317) | Freshwater microbial communities from Lake Croche, Canada to study carbon cycling - C_130625_EF_MetaG | ecosystem: Environmental > Aquatic > Freshwater > Lake | place: Lake Croche, Canada... | reverse complement strand
GCCCGTCAGGATATGAGCCTGAACCGCAGCACCATACGCCACGGCCTCGTCAGGATTTACACTGTCGTTCAACTTCTTGCCACCAAAATACTCCTGAAGCAGCTGGCGGATACGCGGGATACGCGTGCTACCACCAACCATCACAATCTCGTGGATCTGATCCTTGCTGAGGCCAGCATCCTTCAAGAGCCCATCAAGCGGCGCCACTGTGCGTCTGAAGATCGGCTCCGCCATGCTCTCAAACTTCGCACGCGTAATCACCGTCTGGAAGTCATTGCCATCCGCCAGACTATCAATCTCTACAGTAGCCTGCGTAGCTGAGGAAAGCGCACGCTTCGCCTTCTCACACGCTGTGCGCAGACGACGCTGAGCCTTCGGATTCGTAGAAATGTCAACCTTCGTCTTCTTCTTGAACTCCTGTGTACAGTAGTCGACGAGGAGGTTATCCAGATCCTCGCCACCAAGGTGCGTGTCACCCGCCGTCGCCTTTACCTCAAAGACACCATCATCAAGAGTCAGAACACTCAGATCGTGCGTGCCGCCGCCGCAATCAAAAATCAGAACATTCTGCTCACCCTTGTTCGCTAGACGATCAAGACCATATGCGAGCGCAGCCGCCGTCGGCTCATTGATGATGCGCAGAACATTGAGACCCGCAATCACACCAGCGTCCTTCGTGGCCTGGCGCTGAGAGTCATTGAAATACGCAGGCACTGTGATTACCGCGTGCTTGATCTCCTGACCAAGATACGCCTCAGCCGTCACCTTCATCTTAGTAAGAACAGCCGCACTGATCTCCTCAGCAAGAAACTGCTTCGTCTCCCCCTTCCACTGAACCTCAATTGTCGGCTTATCGGCCGCTCCAGACTTGACCGTAAACGGCCAGTGCTTCTTATCAGCCTGAACTGTAGAATCAGTGAACTTGCGTCCAATCAGACGCTTTGCATCAAATACGGTATTGAGAGGATTCGCTGCCGCCTGCCCTTTCGCAGCATCACCTACGAGACGCTCATCATCAGTGAAAGCTACGTAGGACGGAGTAGTCCTATTTCCCTGGTCATTTGCGATAATCTCTACGCGGTCGTTCTGCCAAATGCCCACGCACGAATACGTGGTGCCAAGATCGATACCAATAGCGGGTCCAGTAGGCTTAGTGGTGGTGCTCATTTCTAAAGAAGAGAAGTGAGACGGTTTTAGACCTTTGTTTTTTTGCCTTTTATTTCAGATGTAAAAAGAATAACATATAAAATATATTTATCTACAGTGATACTCACGCAGGGACTTCTACAGGAGCCGCGGGAGGCACAGTAAAGCGCAGCATCCTTCCCAAAATCTCAGGACTGAGATTGTTCATGTAGTGAATAGTATTTGCCATGCGCAGCGTCTGTTCTGCCGGCCTTAACTGATTGATATAGATTCCATGAAGCTCATAGACAACAGTGCGGAGATGAATCGATACATCCTTAATCTGCTTCGTCTTCTCTTTGTGAACAGCACAATACTCAGCATAAGCCATCGCAGTCAGGTCTCGTAGCTTAGCTTCCAGAGACCAAAACCGTTCCTGATCCCGCGGCCAGGTCAGTAGATAAGTATGAATCTGTCCATTCTTACGAAGACGGGCAAAACGTTCTTCATCGCGTGCCTCCTGTCCACGTAGAACTCGCAGAATCTTGTATGTAGGTGTGCGCATACGCCAGCGACGCCCATCATAACTCCGGAAAACGAGTCCTTGCCATGTGGGCGGCTTTACCTCTGTAAGAGTCTTCATCCGATCAAGAGGAGTCTCATGAATACCTAAGAACTCATATTTCTGGGGATGGTTCCAGGCTGTAAAATCTTCTTCTGGTGACCAGTCATCGGGTGATGACATCAACTTGAAAGAACCGTCATCCCGAAGTTCACAGATCTGAACAAGGCTCAGTGTTGGCACTTCAATATACTGAACAACTTTGTGCTCAGGATGCTGGAGAACAAAACTCATACAGCGCTTCGCACCACCATACGATAACTTCTCCTTGAGTGCTCCATTTGTTATACCATCCTTTACCATCGCATCCTCAATCAGTTCAGAGAACCGCTTACCCTCGTAAAAGCCATTATTTGCCCCCAAGCTTGTCCTGGTACACCAGACAATGTTCCCTTCGTGATCAAGAAAGCAGTTAACCATTGTTCCCTCAAGAAACTCCTCAATACGATTGATCTGCTTAGGATTCGGCTCTCCCACAAAAGCTTTTGGCGGAGACACAACCACAGGGCGATTCGTCTCACAATCCCAAATGACAGAACGAAACCAAGGAACCCATTCGGCAAGTAGATTGGACACACCCTTTGTATAGCGAATGATAGCATATCGCGCTGAACGAATAACACGAAGCGATCCACCCTCTTCTGAACTAAGAAAAGTTATGAGAGCATCCGAACTAGGATACTTCTTGATTAAGTCTGAAAATACGGTTTGAAGGTTCATTTTAATTGCGGTTAAGGCGAGTAGAGTTAAATCAAATTTTTACCCAAGTGATCGTTAGAGCGGTGGGTATGTCTGAAGAAAATAATAAGCCCGAAGCGCCTGAAGCCGAGGGCCCCGTCATTGAACTCGGTGATCGCATTTTAATTCAAGGAGGGCGCTTTGATGGCTCTCACGGTCGTGTATATTATCGCGACGCTGAGTTAATCCGATTAATGCCTGATGGCGCCTCACATATGTTGATTGATTTGCCTCTTGATGAGGAGGGTGAAATCGTAGAAGATATTGGAGTTGAGAGTGCTGCGATTCTGGAAAAACGCACACTTCCTGCCTTCACACAACAACAGGATCTCCAAAAGGGCCAGTTTATCAGGACGTTTAGTGCGGATGGTTCACCTGGTCCAAACTTTACAGTTCTTGAAGTGGACACTGGAAATGATAGCGTTGTTCTTAAAGATGAATCTGGATCCACAATTGATCTTGATTTTGGATATGTTGGCATCAGTCGTGAAACTCCGTTTGCAGTCATTCGCACTGCTCCACTGCCGTCCGTTGCTTTAGAAGAAGAAGGATCTGGTGCTGAACCCGCAGTTCCTGGCGAGGTTGAAGTTCCTGAAGAAAAACCACAACCACTCTTCAAGATTCTTGGACGACTTGCGGTCCCTGTCATTACACAGATTCGTGAGCTCCCTTCATCAAAACGCATCTATCCTGATATGATTCAACGTGCTGATATGATTCAAGATTTACTGCGCTTGAAAACACCAGCACAACAAAAGAATCCAAATACTCTTGTTGAGATTCGTCGTCTTGTAGAACTCTGTCTTCTTTTGCGCAATGATATTGTAGAGTATGCGACAGATGGAACTCCTGGTCCTGTTCCCAAGGCAACTTCAGTGGACGAGTTGATTGATTTACTCAAAGCTGGTTTACCATTAGCTAGACCAGTTCTTGATGCGAATAGAACACTCTATATTGATTCAACAGAGACTTCTACAAAAACTCCTGAAGGATTAACATCTGAACTTTTATATAAAGCTGTAAATGGATCTATCTCCTATATCAAGGATATACCACCCTTTCCACCTACTGAAGCGATGCGCCGTCCTGCGTGGTTGCTCCACTGGCAAGGATATATTGATAGATATTTCAAACCATGGAGCAAAGGTCGCGCCGAACCGGTTGAAACATTCAAGACAGATCAAGATTTTTTCCGTCATCGTGTGCCAGATATCGAAATAAAAGAAATCCCTGGACTTGTTACAACAGATCGTAATAATATATCTGCGATCACAGTTGATTTTGTAGGTAAGGTAACTCTTGGTATCCAGCGAGGCCTAGCAGCACGACGTGGTCGTCCTACAACTCGTGGAACTGAGCTTGTGACTTCTGCTGATGAAGCCGCGCTTCTAAACTATATTCTCTTTCCCTTCACCTTCATGCGATCCGTTGGACCCACGCGTTCAGGATCACTTCTTGTTGATTCAATGAGATCTCAGGAATCGCCTGTAACAATGCTAGATATTCTTAGAGCAAAGGGTGGTGTAGGAGAAACACCTACAGCGGATAGTATCATTGCGATAGGACCCGATGGCTCAACACTGGGAAATATTGAACTTGCCGAGTATCTAAGTCGTGTCCCCGTTGGAGATGTGAAAGGATATGCTGATTTTGAAGATCTATTTATTGCGCTTGGACTCAATCGCTATGAGCTGAATACTAAGCAGCTTGAAGTGCTCGTAACTCTACTAGAAGAACGGAACGCGGTGCGAAAGGCGTCAATCGGTAAATTGCGCGAGAAGGCTGATGCACTGATAAAGCAGGAACCTACATCTGTTGAACGTCCATTTACAGATGGTGACGCCTTAGTGACTCTATTGCGATCTGAACCCGAGTTCATGAAGGCTCTTACTCAACTGAAATCACAAACACCGCAGTATGAACATATTGATCTTGCTCAACTCGCATTTTTACGTAGGAACTATCAAGATTATGTTGAGGCGGTCGTTGGTGGTCGTCCTCTTGCGAAGGCACGTGAACGTATACGTATACAACGTGATGCTTTCCAAGAGGCGTTGCGTGTAACAAACTTAAGTGAACTCAAGAAGGAAACAAATGGAAAACCTCCTGTTCAAAATGACTGTGTCCACGTGAAGGTATGGACACAGATTCAGAAAGTGAAAGATACAACGGATCGTATGCGACTCCTTGTAAAGTTTGTAAATCAGTATAAGGGATATGAAAATAAAGAACTAACACATTATAACTGCACTGTCTGTAAACAAAAGTTACTCTGTAAACACGAGTTTTTACTACTCCAAGAGTTTCTACATCCACAGGAACATGCGGTGCTCCACAAAGAACTTCTACTTAACTACAGTGGAGGAGAGTTCCAGGGTAAATATATTTGTAAGATCTGTGGGCAGAAAATCAGCGATATTGATTATGACAATAGTCTTGAATATGATGATAATGGTCGACCGATGATTGGAAGAGCTGTGCTTGTAGATCAAGATGCTATTGATGAAGAAGAGATTGATGATATATTAGGTCCTTCTGTAGAGGTTGAAGATGAGATTAACTTCGAGATTCTGATTGAGGCATCGACGGATAAATATAAATTCAAGGATTCTCTATTATGTGGAGAAGGTGATCTGAAACCGAGCACTGTAGGTGAATGTATTTATAATGCCGCAAAACAGATTTATGTGAGACTTGGCGTTGATGTTAAACGCGAGTCACTCATCTGGGTGGTTCAGTCGGTCCATGCTGAAATCATGAAGCTGGCCGATCGCGAAACCTACATGCGGCAGCAAGCGGCACAGGCAAAGAAACTTGGAACAACAAAAGGAGCTGTTGACTATGATGTCTATATTAACCGTAGATTGATAGGTCTTACAGCAAACTACTGCCTGATTGATATTCAATCCAAGATTCCTGATTATCTTATACGTTCTTCTCTACCTGGATGTCGTGCTACGTTTTCTGGATATCCTCGCGGAAAGAAGGAAGATGATGGAGCACTCGAGTATCTGAGTTGTGCGGTTGCGAGTATCACGAAGGATAAGGCACCGTGGAATATGACAGGATGGCTTCGCATAGGACAAGATAAAAAACGGCAAGTGGAAGTTCAGAAGTATTTAACACAAGTGATGGAAAGGATCATGGAAGATGCGACTGTTCAACAGCTCTATGTAAAAAAGGAACGATACACAATAGATGTTCTAGGAAAAAGTTCTGATGACAAGAATCAAGAAAAGATTCCTGATGGATTTTTACCGACACCATATGTGCCTGGTATAGAAGTAACTGAAGGAGCGGAAAAACCGAATGCGCGTGTCTATTCATGGATCCGCAAAGCACATGATCTTGCTAAATCTCATACACAACTTGTCCAAGGCTCACCCTACAGCGAAACAACGTGCTGTTTTACGGATATTGAACACCCTGGTCGTTTCTGGACAGAACAAGGATTTCAGGAGATTATGGGAAAGCGTGAGCCGCCGGTTGGATCTCGTGGATCTCGTCTCACAGTTCATTACGTAGCTCGTAAAGTTGCGCAAATCAAACTTGAAAATCCGAAGGAGTTGTATTCGCGTGTGTTCCTAAATGTCTGTTTCCGTGGATCACGAAAGGGTCTACCGCATGAACCAGGATTTACAGGTAAATGTCCATGGTGCGAGTTCCAGTTTCCTGAAAATCCTCCTGATCCGCCGCTGGAGAATATGAAACCTGAAAAATATGCCGCGACAATCCAAGCTGCGATCTCAGATGCCCGTGAACAGGCACTTGTTGATCAGGAGGTGAAAATCAACGATGATAGTTTTGTGGATGTTCTAGACGCAAGCCATCTCCGTTATCAGATTCCTCCTTTCAGAGTTAGCACAGGCCTTGATCAACTCACATTTTTCAGACAGTTGCGTGATCTACGTCCAGCTCCGTATGAGGGTTGGGTGCCAACATTACAAGAAAGTCTAGCGGCTGTTGAAAAGGTGATGCTTGAAAAGAATACTGATCTCGCAGCCCAAGCGGCGGCCTGGACACCCTTAGTGGACCGTATTCGCGCCCATGAAGCGGCCCTGAAGGGGCGTGTTGGGGAGAAAACGGTTACCATTATCAAAAATCTTTGTGGACTCTCACCTATTGAGGTCAGATCACAACTTACAACATATTTTATTGTGCCTTTCCGTAGAATTTTGACTGGATTTTCTACCGAGCGCGTAACACAGATTCTGAGTGACTACGAGTTAGCAAAAGATCATAAAGATGATATTAAAAAGTTTCTCGTAAGTCACGCAAAAATCAACCAAGATTTTGCAGGTGCTTTTGATGGCGAACTTCTAAAGGCGCGTGCTGAAGAGTTGTGTGAACGACTTTCTGCGATCGTTGCGATTCTCTACAAGCTTCGGTTTGATATTGTAAAGATAGGAGGTGAAAAGGTGATTGAGTTTATTGTGCGTGGAATGATCTTTGGAGCGTTTGCTGAATATGTTGATCTGAATCGTGTTCCTATATCAGTTGTTGTGGGAGCCGCATCAAGTTCTGAAGCATCTGTAGGTGGTGTCCGTAAATCACTTGAAATCATAAGTAGCTGTGCTGCGCGATATGAGCTGGAGGCAAAGAAGTTTTCTGAAGTGGAACTCCGTGAAGCCCTCACACGGCGTGCTGAAAAGGAGAAGTTGGATTTTATCGCACGTCGTGATAAACTAAATAAGGAAGAACGTCAGATCGCAAAGATGAAGAAACAACTAGGGATTGGTGAGTGGGCTCGTGGCAAGAACATTCATAAATACAGCGGAGAACAATATGAATGGGAGAAAGAAGAGCGTGCTCGCGCTGGTATTATTGATTTTCCTAATGAAGGACCCGAAGGACCCGCAGCTCCTGCTGGGCGTGTTGTAGATGCCTTCGGATTTGAAGTTGGTGGGGGAGGAGAGGGAGGAGCACCAGATGGAGAAGGTGATGACCACGCGCAACAAAACACCGACGATTACTAAAGTTTTTAACGAATGGTTATCTAGGATGAGAGTGCTTTTATACAGTGGCCTTCTCTATTTACTCGGCGTGGCTATCATTTTAGCAATAAAACCGGCCTTCATGTTTACGAGAGATGGTGGATGGAAAGAGTTCGGTATTGGACGCAATCCTGAACGCTATACATGGATGCCGCTCTGGCTATTTACGATTTTTTGGGCGATTCTAAGTTTTTTCTTAGTTCAGCTTCTGGGATCTTTTGGTGTTCTCCCTGCCCTTCATCGTAGCAAGGGACCGAATGAGATTGTTCCGTTGGCGCCTGAAGAACTTCCCCGAAGCAAGCAACGCGCAGCGGCAAATAATACGATCACTGAACTGAAACCTGGATATTATATGCTAAATACTGAGGGTACTGCCGCAGAAGGTGTGCCCCGCTATGTCTATGTAGGCCCTTCACCTGAGTAAATCAGCTAGGGCAACTCTGCGCATATCCTGCTGATAGCGCTTGAGCATAGAGTCCACCCCAAAAGAGAAAGAACCCTTCACTAACCGCCTTTTTGTAAAAGGGAGTTAAGGTTTCTGGAAGCGCTGATAAAACAGGAGAGGTTAAAAATGGAAAGAACCATGTTAGGAATAAAATAAGAGAAGTAAAAATCAAACCAAATAGACTATCAAGTGCGATTTGAATCGCATTTACTGATGAACACGACAAATACTGGACAAGTGAATTCAGGGCAAATCCAATAACATACGACGCAAATGGCATAGTCGCAAGAAGAATCCAAAAGCTCGGATAGACTCCTTCGCCCTGTAAAAGATAGAAAAATAGATAAAGAAAGACAAGTAAAATACCGTGGGTCAAACTTAAAACAAACCGAATACTGTTCGTAAGCGCTAGTGATTTAGGCGCGTCCATCCTGCCCTCACTTTGAAAAAAAAGAACAGGATAGAAACGATGGCAGAAGCACCAAAGAAAAAGATCATTAAAAGACTCGCTCAACCAACGACGATTGAGGCGTATTGGCGAGCAAAAGACAAAAGACCTGATCTTTTCACATACACGGACAAGGGTGATTTAAAAGCACCACCGACCGATGATCTTCCGGAAAAAATATTCCCATTACCGACTTATCGTCCCACGACTCTTGAAGAAACAGAAGAAGCATGGGCAGTCCGTCAAAGCCTCTTTGATCCTATTTATGAAAGCATTGAAACCGCAAAAGATGGACTCCGTGCCGCACTTGCTGCTTACGCAGCGCGCACCGGGACAGAAAAAGAGGTTGTCATCGCAAATCAGAATGTTGCTGTTGAAGAAGCAAAGCTGACGATGGTTCGTTCTCCGCTACGATGGATTGATGAGAGTTACGAAAACCCAACAACAAATACGATCATCTTAGAAAATCGGTATGAAGTCCGTAAGCTAGGTTATCCTGTATTTGTTACAAAACGATTTGGAGTTGATTTAGAAACTCTCATTAGACCTCTTAATGAAGCTGAAGAAGCCGCCGCCGCTGCTATCCGTGCTGGAGAACTGGCCCCAGGTGATCTTCATGTGGTGGTAACAAATGCGAGTCCTCTCGGCTTACAATATCCATTTGATATCAAAGTCGGAGATACAACATACTATACAGCATTTACTGCAATCTTTGGAGAAGTTGCGAAGCAATCTGGAAATCAAGAACTCTTTCAGACACTTCTTGGAACACGCAGTGTCCGTACAGTTCGGAATTTAACACGCGACTTTACGTCTCAACAAATAACGACCGACATCATTGATCGGGTGATCGATGCAGCAGCTGAACAGATTCCGAACTTCCGTGAAGCACTTCTGAAGACAGGTGATCAACCGATTCTCTACGCAACTAAAACGGGTCTGGATCCAGTCTTTACAGTCGGATTGGGTGAGAAATCAGATGAACTACAGCGCACAAACAGGTGGGCTGGAGAAAATCTTTGGGGTAAGGCGCTCGTTAGAGCGCGCACTCGGTTCCGTGAGCTCGCAGTTACAGGCGTTGAAGTGAAGCCCGTAGCAACTGAAGCATCCGGACCTGCTTCCATTACGGAAGGACAACAGCAACAAGCGAAAACAGGTGCTATTATTGGAAAACGCATGATTATAAAGAAATCGGCACCAAAGCCTCCTACAGGTACAGCGGGTCCTTAGATTTACTGTAGTGGATAGTCTTTCAAACTACCTTCATTCGCATCACATCCGACTTCCTTGATTGTATACTTGTAACAAGAACCATTATGGTCCCTGTAGACAAGTTGTTCAACCGTTTTCGGATGAGGATATTTATACACAGTGTCTTTCTGCGGCTTGAAAAAGAGAATCAAGAGTCCTCCTACCGCCAATCCTAAGAAAAACGGTTTCCATTCAAAATATGACAGAGAGAACATTCTAATGAGAGACAAGAGAAGGATGTTCAAGTTCTTTGAGACACCGCAGTTTCATTTCTTTTTCAGCTTTATTATTGGTGTCGCGATTATGTCATTGTTTCGTCCACTCTGTAAAGGTAGTGAATGTCAGATTGTAAAGGCACCTCCTGTCACTGAAGTTGAGAAAACAACCTATAAGATTGGCTCAAAGTGCTACCAGTTCAAAACGCACACGGCTGAGTGTACGCCTGAAGGTGTTGTTGAAGCATTTCAGACAGTAGCTGCGGTCTAGACTTAATCCTTTTTTTCATCCAAAAAACAGTATGTCATCCGCAGGTACTTTACTGTCAGATCTAGACTCAAAAGGTCCTTCAGGTCAAGATAATGATCTTGTCGAAAAGATATTAGCAGATATGAATGGCGGCAGCGGGAACCAAGTTCAAATGCCCTCTCGTGGTATGGCAGCGCCACCTCCTCCTCTTCCCTCTCAGACTCCTCCGGGTATGATCCCCCAAGGAAATTCAACCTTCGCACAAGCGGCTGACCCTATGATGGCACAGGCGCATGTGATTGGTCGCGATCACCCGACACCTGGCGATTTTGCCGCGGCGATGCACGGAGGTGGACGTTCAAGTGACAATGATCTCTGGCCTGGTGGTGGTGGTGGTGGCCAGAAACGTCAGCCTTCACCTGATTACTACGAAGAGCCCAGGAAGAACTGGTATGCGCGCATTATTGATGAGATGAAGACACCGCTTATTATTGCGATGATCTTCTTTGTTCTTAGCTTACCTGCTGTAAATCTGCTCATTGCGCACTATGTACCATACCTTGTGCTGCCTACGGGAAATCTAAGTTTTGTAGGGATTGGTGTAAAATCGCTTCTAGCAGGGGCATCTTTTTGGGTTTTATTTAATATAGTCGCGCCCCTTCTAAAATCGTAAAGGAAGACAGAAGGATGAAGCTAGAAGATAAAGTTGCGGTAGGTATCCTGGGACTTTATGTATTATATGGTCTATTTGCGATTCCATTTGCCTATTTTATGATATCATTGGCTGTAGGACTTATTGTCTACGGAGCCGCCGATGTATCATTAGGTGTGACGGTTGCGGTTGTTCTCATTACGGGAGCAGTTGCGAGCCTTATTGGAAAGGCGAAATCTGAGGGATTTCAGGATGGCAGTCCTGCGATCGCCGCACGTGTAAAGACAATCAAGCGTGCTCCGCCAGCCCAGATGTCTGGTGTATATGCGAGCGGATTTGTTGAAGGATTTGAGGACATTTCTGAAGAAAACAAGAAAAAAGATGAGGAGAAAACGGAAGAAAAGTTTGAGTCACCCAGCTCAAAGCCGGCACCTGCGAAGTCAGAAACACCAAAAGAAGCAGATGGTCTTTTCAAGTTAGGACAACTCCCTACGGAGACTAAGGGTGGATTTCATATAGATCAGGGAACTACAGTTCTGAATGCGCTGAATGCCTTACAACCTGATCAAGTAAAGAAGATGTCTGAAGATACACAGAAGCTTATAGACACGCAGAAATCACTCATGATGATGCTTGGAACAATGAAGCCGATGCTCAGTGATGGTAAGCAGCTGATTGACACTTTCCAGCAGATGTTTGGACCCGGTGCGCTCAATGCCGCAGGTGGAGCGGCGGCCAATCCTATTGCGGGCGATTTAATAGCCCAGGCAGCTTCCGCAAAAGCTCAGTAAAAGCAGTTAGATGAGGTCACGGTGTCCTCCCGGTGTTTTTTGTTTAACCCCTGGAGTTCTAGCGTTTCTAGTCTGTCTTTTACTGACGGCAGTAGTTGGTTTTGTGACCATGACGCGTTCAGAATCGGTCAATAATCAAAGAGTTATGAATGCGATGCCTGTTGGCCCTGCCGTGCCGCATCCTCCTGTTCAGATTAATGTAGCGCGTGGCGGAGATGATCGGTATACACGGGCCCCTGAACCGACACGATTTTGGGCAGCGCCGCCTGACAGTCGGCCTGTAGGAATGTTTGGAGTTCCTACACAAGGATTTCCCGAACAATATCAATCCTACGGATTTCTTACAACAACTGAAGGACAAACTCTTCCGCTATACGGTCGGCGCACTATAGGAGGAGGAAGTCGGTTTAACTATTACACTCGCACAGACAGTTATAACCCAGTGCCTGTTCCTATTCGGTATAAGGGACGTGATTGTCAGGATAGCGTAGGATGTGATGAACTCTTTAATAATGAGCGCGTGAAGGCTGCGAATGGAATGGAAGGTGAAGTGAAGATCTATCAGTTTGACGGACCTATGTATCTTCCTGGTGTTTTATAGAAGGATGGGAAGTCAGCAAATAGATATCTCAAACTACAAATGTGTTCCACTGGATCTATTAAAGAATGTATCCAAGGATAATAAAGTTAGTTTTAGCGCGACTGAAGATGGTATTGGCTTAGATACTCTAAATAAAGAAAATCAGCAATCAGTTGCGAATCAAGGCCCTGTCGATAAGAAAGTATCAGGTGAGACAATTGAAAACGTAATTGTAGGAATAGTTATAACCGTTTTTTCTATTTTTGTCCTGATTTTCTTATTTTGGGGAGGATTAACAATCAAAGATAAAGGAGTTGTTGCTTTTTTTACTTTGCCACAGGATCTCCGAGGCATGCCAGCAATAGGTCTAGTTTCAACCCTTACTGCTATTCTAGGATTTTTACTTGGCTATTTCATTCGTTAACAACAGATAGGAGGGTAGGATGCGCATTGTCCTTGATGTAAAGTTTCTACTAGGTTGCCTTGTGCTTCTTGGCATTGCTGTAGCCCTTGGCATTTATTACAGCATTCAAGAATCATTTGAAGATAAAACGACGGCTGTAACAGCTGATAGTGATATTAATATACAGACATGTCCGTCCGGATCAACATCCTTTATTAAAAACACAAAGATGTATTGCTGTGAGGGCACTATCGTAGACGCTGCGTGTAGTGGAAAAACAGTCTGCGGACTTTCGACTGATCCGTCTGTTAAAACCTGTACATCTCTTTTACGGACACAACTAGCAAAGAAGGCTGAAAACTACTGCCCACCATCAATGCCTAAGTTTTTTGAGGATGATACAAAGACACCCATAATACGCGGATGTTGCTCAGGATCACGGACACCTGATGGAAAAGGTGTCTTATCTACGCCTGGCACAATGCAGAGAACCTGTAAAGTGTATGGTTCTGAGGCAGATGAACTAAGCCATGTGGATAGCTGTTCAAATATAAAACGATCAGAGAACTACAAGTGTCCAAATGGTCAGAATCCCGTGATTGTTTCGATTGCGGCAGGAAAACCGGCTGTTCTACAATGTACACTTCTACCGAGTTCAGGAATCCCTGAAACCTGCTTTGAAAATAGATCCTATAGTGACTACTATCGTAGTCTGAATGCGAACTGGCGGCAAAGTCTAACACCGAAAGAAAAACTCAAGTTTTGTTCCGTGGCTGAACAATATTATGTTAAAAAGTCAATCAATGATGATGATCTTCCTAATCTGAATATTGATTATCCTCAACATACGGTAAAGCCGGTGCCCAAGGGTCGCAAATAAAATTGATTTATTCTCTAAAGAAAACGAGCTACAGTTGTTACTCAACGATTAGCGGAGGCGAGTCTTCTTTATGGTGTTCATATTGATAATCCTGGCGTGCTACCGATTGATCGCGCCTAGCGACCTGGTAGACTTCCGCGCCAGAATTCTAGGAATCGTAACGGCTCTTAATCAAGAGTGATAGATCACCAAGGAAATGACGTTTCACCATAGGACCTCCCGTATGATCTACAAACGGTAATAAAACAAGATGTGTCAGTTCAGGCTTCGTGGCTCCAATACGACGATTTAAGACTAAATCCATTACAGTCAGAGGAAAATTCTGGTAAATAGGGCTGATAATCCCAGCCGTCTTTACAAGACCAAGTAGAACTTCAAGATCTTCAAATGAATGCTGAAGAAGAATATATCCTTCATTTTTACCAATATTCTGAGGAATACATGTGTAATAGAACTGTAGTATCACATCTTTTGGAACAGCACGTATATGAAGTAGTTCTTCAACCGTTTCACGAATCGCAGTTTCCCAGAAAGTCTCATCGCTTTCGCGCTTTCCACCAACTCCGCTTATATAGTTGTCACCTCCATATCCCTGATACCCTCCAAGAACAACATGACCATTTGTAAAGACAGTTCCTGCCTTTGTAAATGATTCCATTTTTGTGACTATTTACTGTGCTACGACACTAATCAATTTTTTAGTTCAGAGTTGGCAAGGCCGTGCTCAACATAATACCCATTCATTCGCTCATTCGGAAATGTTTGGCTATCAATTACTTCCTTATAGTCTTCAGATTCCCCAGGTTCTAAGGGTGACCAGGAGTCCATATCACCTACCGGCGTATCATGACCTACCCATGATTCATCTACAACTTTTCCATTCACTTCGGCTGGTTCATCGTGCGGTTCCATGGAACTAAGTGTAGGTTTTGATCCACGGCTCATGATATAGGTCTTTGCCTGATAAATACTGTAACGATTACGCTCTACGAATAACGCCATCACCGCCAGTAGAGATAAAACACCGGTGAGCGGACCGAGTGTCACGCCATAAAGCGCAAAGCCAATCAATAAAATACGGCCAAAGAGAGAATCAACAAAATCATGAACTATTTGTGTCGGGAATACGGCAGCTAGAACAATGATTATAGCACAGAGCCCAATAAATGAACTGTGTCCTACCCCGAATGCCATCTATGTTAGGTATCTAAAATTGAGTCTAACCTCTTCTAGACTAGTAGTATGGCAGTAAATCTTCAAGAGCTGGATCGTGTTCTTACAGTCCGAGGATATGCTGTAAAAAAAATAAGTATATCACCCACTGAACTTTCAGCGATTAAAAAAGAACTTACCGTAGCACCGATTATTAATGAAAAGTTTGGAGCCGTAGCCGATTCCTTTACTCTTTTCTGTGAATCCGCATCACGGATTTACTTGCCACGGCAGTGGGCTCTTCGGAAGTTCGGAGTTCCACAGGCAAATATTCTTCCTGAAGGAGCACCTGTTTGTGAGGAAGCGGCTTTTAAAGGTAAACCGTTTGATTATCAAGAAGCGATTATTGATAAGTTTATGAAAGCCGGTGGCAATGGTCTTATTTGTGTTCCGTGTGGAAAAGGAAAAACATTCATGGCGCTTGCCATCGCAGCACGTCTCGGTAGGCGATTTCTGATAGTGGTAGATAAGGAGTTTCTGTTAAATCAGTGGAAAGGTGAGATTGAAGCATTCTTTCCTGGAATCAAGATTGGAATCTTTCAAGGCGATCGGATGCAAACGGATACTGATTTTATTGCCAAGAAAGAACTTACAATCCCTGAACTGAAAGAGTTAGCGCGAGAACATAAACTAAAAGTGGGTGGAACTAAGCCTGAACTTCTTGCTCGTTTGGCGGAAGCAAACGTCAGTGTTAACCAAGAACCTGAAAAGATAACCTATGACTGTACAATCTGTATGATCCAGACAATCGTCCAACGTGATATTGCGGATGATATCTTTAAAAACTACGGATTTACAATCTTTGATGAATGTCATCATCTCGGCGCAGCACATTTTAGCCGGGTTCTTACAAAGATTCAAACCAAATGGATGCTTGGACTTTCAGCGACACCCACAAGAGATGATGGACTCACAAAAGTCTTTGAATGGTATTTAGGTGAACCGGTCTATTGGGAAAAAATCCGTGAAGCCGATACAACAGTAGGAGTCTATACGGTTAACTTTGCCTATAATGATCCTGACTATGCTGAGGAACCGGTCGATTGGCGAGGAGAAGTGATTATGGCGAAACTTCTTGGAAAGATTGTTCAGTATGAACCTCGGACCCAACGCCTTGCGGAGATTTGTCGCGGATGGTTGGCTGAATCGGTCGATCGTAGGATTCTGATTCTCAGTGAACGCAAGGAACATCTGAATCGATTTGAGGCCTTGCTCGCAGATACAAAGGTTCCGATCGGCTACTACATTGGAGGTATGACAGATGAAGCTCGCGAAGTGTCCGCAACATCCTGTCGGGTGATTCTCGCAACCTACGCAATGGCATCGGAGGCGATGAATATTAAAACTTTGAATGCGGTTGTTCTGGCAAGTCCACGAAAGAAGGTGGAACAAAGCACGGGTCGTATTCTACGGATTCGTCCCGATCAAAGGAATCTAGAACATCGTATTCTGGATTGTATTGATCAACATGGACTGTATATGGGTCAATGGAGAAAACGGCTTAGTTATTATCGGCAATGTGGCTATAAGTTACAAAGCATTGCGGAAGATGGTTCTATTAAGGCTATGCCTGGTGCCGCAGCACCTGCGAAAGCTCTTGATCTCAGCGTCTGCCAGTTTGCCGACGACTAGACTTTCGCCCCTTGCGCCCCTTGCGCCCCTTGCTAGTCTTACGCTTTGAGCCGCGGCGCTTGCTGCGCCTACGACCACCTGTCTTCACGCACGCAGGATTCATGATTTTTGCGTCATACGGCATCTGGAGTTGGACAGGTCCGCCAACTGAGTCCTTCCAGGTGCTCACTGTATTCGCAAACCCTGCTGTCGGGGCCGTATAGAAGGGGCTATCCACCTGTCCAACACCCCCCGCTTGAACCATGCCCTTTGTGATTGAAGCTGCCGTATCCCAGTTATTTATCGCACCAGGCGTAGGGTTTGACGCAGTGTGCGGACCATTGTTCAGGGGATTTGTAATAGTTCCTTGGCAACCAATCTTTGCCACTTCAGGGATAGCTCCTAACCCTAACGCAGCACCATAAGGATTTGATGTAGAACCAAGATTAAATGTATACGCACCACCCATCATCTTTCCAAAACCCGGAAGACCTGTCGCAGCAGGAGGAGTAATGGCATAATCAGGAGTTACCGCACGGCAGTTTGTGGTAGATACAATCTCGGATGTATTTCCAATAGGCAGACCAGGAACAACCGGACCACCTACTGAATATCCCGCACCGAGTCCTCCACCCGCCTGTGTACGGTTACGACGGCATCCACGGCGAGTTTTTCTTTGATTCTTCCGAGCACTATCACTCATTCTGTTACAGCATCCGATTTTTCTTCAGTTGGAGCCTTCGTCATAGAATCTTGAAAACGGCTACTTGGTGATCGTGGAACTGCTGTATTTACAAGTGTCTGGATACGGAACTTCTCAAAGCTCGGATTCCAAATAACCTCGACATAGATCTTTTGATTCACAATCATTTCCCGAATCTTTCTGCTCATCGCCAGTTCCTGAACAGCCGCACGACCCACACATTCATCTTCTGCCGAGTAGAGTTCATACACATCGGGAAGTCCGCTTACCGCACGCAGTTCTGCTACTAGAGTTGAACTCGTGCCACCAGCTGCGCGTATACGAAACCGACGGCGACCAGGAAGTTCAGGACATAGATCAATGGCAGACCATCCAAGATCATCTTTATATTTTACTAAGTTCTCAAGCGGCTGATAGTTTGCGATACGGATTGTCAAACCACCAGCACATCGCGCATCAGGCATCCAATGATGCTCTAAAAACTGTCCCATCAGATATCTACGATCTTCAAATGGTGAAATCTCATGAATATTTCGGCCATTCCATACGAGAACATCTTCAAGCCAAAGATAGCCATCCGATTTATCAAGTGATACAGCAAAAATCGCGGTTTGCTCGTGCATTTTTGTGCTTAGGCGCATACGCACAACAAAGGAACGGCGCATTGACTCATGGATATAAATAGGTGTATGACGTGGGCTGAAAACAAGAAAACCACTTTCAATGGGATTCGGATGAACAAGTACATAAAAGACCCCCTTTGACAAAGGTAAAAGCGCCTTTTCACCCTGAAATGGCTGATAGATTCGAAGTCCCTGTAGACAGTTGTTCGCGAGTTTCTGTAGAGCCTCGTGAGCAGCTGATTTAGTTTGTGTGTATTGAACTCCTTGACCTGGTCTATAACTTGAGCGAATACTTGGGCTAGCGTCCATTCTATTTATATAAGGTGGTCTGTCTTTAAAAGGCCGAAAAGTTTGTAGGAACATCTGTGTCATTCGCAAAGATTCCGCCGCCCATAAACTCACCACCATTCTGCGCAGATTCAGGATTAAACTGATCTGTCGCTGGAGCATTGCCTACTGTTACAGAATCAATACCAGCACTGCGACGTATATCCGTCACAGTTGGTAGGGGAGCCGGCCCAAATGAGCGTTCTGGAGCTCTGGCTTCATCTTCAAAGGTAGACTTTTGAAACGGATCGGCATACGGATCTCTGTCTTCAGGTTCAGGAACTCTAACCGGAGGTTCGCTGACCGGAGCACGTTGTGCGGGCGGATTTGGTCCAGCAGGAGATATAACTCGTTCGGGCAACGTAGTGGCTGCTTGTTCAACAATCTCAGCCGGCGCAGGTGTTTCAATGGCAAACTGTTCGGAATTTCTAAAAACAAGCACATACCCTAAAAAAAGAACAATCGCCACTCCTAGAACAATATAGACCTTTGTCTTCATCTGGCGCTGACTGGGAAAAAATGAATTGCCTAAACGAATCTTTTCTAAACTAAAGTAGAAATGTCTGGTGGCCTCGTGGTCCCCCCTGTAGTTCAAAGTCAAGCGGTTAATCAAGAATATAGCATTCTCCAGGCACTGGCTGCGCATTATCTAGCTGGCAAGACACTGTCAGCACCCGTCCTGTTATCACTGGCCGCCGCCCTTTCTTCCGAGGTGAATTCTGTAAAGGGGCTGTCACAGGTAGAGAGACAGCAGCTTGTATGTGACATTGTTGCGTCAGCTCTCCAGACAGCGCTGACGGCTTCAAAGGTTGGTCTTGGATCACCGGCTGTCTCACAGGAGGAGGAGGTCGCACTGACGTATGTAGTGAAGAATGTCCTCCCTTCGGCGGTCGCTTTGCTGACACAGGCTGCGAACGGGAAGCTGAATCTGAAGACGCCCGAGGCGTCATGGTGGTCGTGTTGTTCATCTGTGGAGGTAAAGAAGCGTGGTCCTGCTTGGGACGCCGCGGATGAGTTTGTCCTGACGCTCGAGAAGCCGGTCGTGGCGGCTGTAAAGAAGTTAAATGATCTGTCTGGTGCGATAATTGATCTTTCTGGTGTACCGGTTGATCTGTCTGGTGCTGCGGTTGCTCCTGCTCCTGCCGCTCCTGTAGCCAGCTCATAGAGAGTTCATCAACACTAATCGCATCACGTGGTAACCGTGGAATATCATGTTCTTCAACCCATTCTTCCCAATGATCTTCAGCAAGTTTTACTCGCTTAAGAATATTGAAACTTCTCCATGATTCGCCAGTAACTTCTGCAAACCATGATCCAGCATCATAACGGATGATTGAATTTTGTGATGTATTATTTAGTTTCCACGT
>Ga0114959_10001634_pt1 | contig 19246 bp, 23 predicted proteins | sample C_130625_EF_Meta_FD_87317 | JGI IMG/M metagenome (GOLD analysis project Ga0114959, IMG submission 87317) | Freshwater microbial communities from Lake Croche, Canada to study carbon cycling - C_130625_EF_MetaG | ecosystem: Environmental > Aquatic > Freshwater > Lake | place: Lake Croche, Canada... | reverse complement strand
TGTTGTGGCACGACACCCGCGCATATTGCTGCAATCGCTAAAGCGGTTCAAAACAAACAACCCCGTCAATGGACCTCCAAATGGAATGCGTATAAGGAGTCCGAAAAGTGAGTAACTTGACAGTGGCACCACCATTAAAATTAGCTGGACTAGAGTCATTTAATTTAGAGTCTTATATTAAGTTCGTCAATATTGGTGAGAGAACCAATGTCACAGGCTCTAAAGCATTTTCACGCTTAATTCTCAATAACTTATTTGACGAGGCACTTCAGGTTGCTCGGCAACAGGTTGAAAACGGTGCGCAAATTATTGATATCAATATGGATGAAGCCATGTTGGACTCAAAAGCTGCTATGGTCAGATTTTTAAATTTAATAGCCTCTGAACCAGATATTGCACGCGTTCCTATCATGATTGATTCATCCAAATGGTCGGTAATTGAAGCCGGCTTAAGGTGTGTGCAAGGTAAAGCCATTGTTAATTCTATTTCTTTAAAAGAGGGAATAGAGCCATTTATTCAACAAGCTAAGCTCATAAAGCGGTATGGTGCTGCTGCGGTGGTGATGGCCTTTGATGAGAAGGGTCAAGCAGATACATTTGAACGCAAAACTGAAATTTGTAAACGGTCCTACGATTTACTCTTAAGCGAAATTGATTTCTCCCCTGAAGATATTATTTTTGACCCCAATATTTTTGCGATAGCAACGGGTATCGAAGAGCATGATAACTATGCAGTGGATTTTATTAACGCGACCCGATGGATAAAACAAAATCTTGTCGGTGCAAAAATAAGCGGCGGAGTTTCCAACGTGAGTTTTTCCTTCCGTGGCAATGATGTTGTTCGAGAAGCTATACATACTGTATTTTTGTACCACGCCATTGAGGCTGGTATGGATATGGGGATTGTGAATGCTGGGCAATTAGGGGTATATGCAGATTTAGATAAAGAGCTTGGGGAAAGAGTCGAAGACGTTGTGCTCAACCGTTTTACAGAAAAAGATGGCAAAACACCCACTGAACGACTTTTGGAGATTGCTGATAACTATAAAGGTGGTGGCATAAAACAAGTGGAGACGCTAGCTTGGAGAGAGTTGCCTGTTAAAGAAAGGCTCTCGCATGCTTTAGTACAAGGGATTACTAATTTTATTGTTGAAGATACAGAAGAAGTTCGGCTAGAAATTGAGAACCGTGGCGGTCGCCCCATTGAAGTGATTGAAGGACCATTGATGGATGGCATGAATGTGGTTGGCGAACTTTTTGGCGCAGGCAAAATGTTTTTACCGCAGGTTGTCAAAAGTGCGCGTGTCATGAAGCAAGCTGTTGCTCACCTAATCCCTCATATCGAAGAAGAAAAACGTCAGTTTGAAGCGGCCGGTCGAGATGTAAGGTCAAAAGGAAAAATTATCATGGCAACCGTAAAAGGTGATGTTCATGATATTGGCAAAAATATTGTTACGGTAGTTTTGCAATGTAACAACTTTGATGTTGTAAACATGGGCGTCATGGTGCCATGCAGTAAGATCCTAGAAAAAGCAAAAGAAGAAAAAGCAGACATCATAGGATTATCAGGACTGATTACCCCGTCCCTTGAAGAAATGACCTATGTTGCACAAGAGATGCAAAAGGATGAATACTTTCATAGTCGTATGACGCCGCTCATGATTGGTGGAGCCACCACGTCAAGAGTTCATACTGCGGTGAAAATTGCCCCACATTATGATGGGCCCGTTATTTACGTTCCGGATGCCTCTCGTTCGGTATCTGTTGCCTCTAGCTTACTTTCGGATGAGTCTGCGAAGAGCTACTTGGCTGGAATCAAAGAAGATTATGAAAGAGTGCGGCAACAACATGCCAATAAAAAAGCAACACCCCTGATTACCCTTGAAGATGCCCAAAAAAATGCAGAAGTAATTGATTGGGAGGCCTCCCAACTGCAAGCACCGAAATTTATCGGACGCCGAGTTTTTAAAAATTATGATTTGGCTGAAATTGCAAAATATATCGATTGGACACCCTTTTTCCAGACATGGGATTTAGCGGGTAAATTTCCGCAAATATTGAAAGACGAAGTCGTTGGCGACTCTGCCACGAAAGTATATGCTGACGCCTTAAAAATGTTAGAAAGAGTCATCCAGGGACGTTGGATACAAGCGCATGCGGTTATAGGCTTATACCCCGCTAATAGTATTGGAGATGACATTGTTTTATATGCAGATGAATCACGAAAAGACCCATTATTAACATGGAGTTGTTTGCGACAACAAACGGTTCGTCCAGTTATTGATGGTGTGAAGCGGCCGAACCGTTGCTTATCTGACTATGTAGCTCCTAGAGATTCAGAAAAACAAGATTATGTAGGTATGTTTGCTGTAACAACAGGGCATGGCGTTGATAAAAAAGTGCTCGAGTTTCAAGATAAAAATGATGACTATGATGCCATTATGATTAAGGCGATTGCTGATCGACTCGCTGAAGCTTTTGCGGAATGCCTTCATCATCGTGTGAGAACTGATTTATGGGCTTATGCATCGCAAGAGAGTCTTTCAAATGAAGACATGATCGCCGAGGAGTATCAAGGTATACGTCCTGCACCAGGTTATCCAGCTTGTCCTGAACATACGGTTAAACATCGTATGTTTGAAGTGTTGCAGGCTTCGGACATTGATATGGAGCTCACTGAGTCGTTGGCAATGAATCCAGCATCTAGTGTGTCAGGTTTTTATTTGGCTAGCCCGCATGCGCAGTATTTTAATGTGGGGCCGATCGGCTTAGATCAAGTCAATTCTATTGCTAAGCGCACATCAAGAACTTCTGAAACAGTTGCCAAAGCCCTGCAAAGTAACTTTGAAAGTAATTAATGCCCCCAAACAATGGGGTCATTATGTTTTAAAGAGGACTTTAAAAGTTCTAAAAAAGGGAAGGCGCGTTGACCAAGGCGATCTGTTTTAAGTTTTTCTTCGGACTGGCCTTGTCGCTCATTAGCATCTAGCGCAATTGCTGCCTCTAACTTACTTATTAGACTAGGAAGTTGTTCTACGAGTAAAATACCATCTTTACTTAATTCACGGTCTAATACTTGAAAAATCCGAAGAGATAAGTCCTCAAGCATGAGGCAATCTGGGGAATTTTTAGAATGAAATCGATAGAGCATTTTTTTAGCATACACCACTGGGCACATTTTTGTCATGCTTCCTGAAATAACGCAACAATTACAAACCGTTTTTAGCCAAGCCTTGAATTCCATTGGAGTTCGCTTGGAAAAAGATGTCACACATATTCCTGAGCCTCGTCTTGAACGACCTAAAGTGGCTGAGCATGGTGACCGTGCCACGAATATAGCCATGCAAATCGCCAAAGCATGGGGATTAAATCCCAAAGATCTTGCTACGCTAATCGTGGCTGAAGTCAAAGCAATGGCAAGTGCATCCGAATTAATTTCCGAATTAGATATTGCTGGCCCTGGATTTATTAATCTGCGTTTGAGTCAGGGCACAAAAACCTTGGTCATATCTCAAGTTTTAGTTCAAAAGGATGGGTTTGGATACATCAACAAATATGAAAATCATCCAGTATTGATTGAATTTGTTTCCGCAAATCCAACAGGACCTCTGCATGTCGGACATGGTAGGCAAGCCGTCCTTGGGGATATTTTGTCGAACTTGCTGGCATCCCAAGGCAAGAAGGTCTATAAAGAGTTTTATTACAACGATGCTGGTGTACAAATTCAGAACCTGGGTATTTCGACAAAAGCCAGAATAGATGGTTTTGCCCCAGGAGGTTCTAAGTGGCCAGAGAATGCCTATAACGGCGACTATATTAGTGATATAGCTCAGGCCTATTTAGCCGGAGCAACTGTTCAAGCGGCGGATATTGCGGTTACATCACACAAAGATGCGACAGATCTAAAAGGGATCGAACGATTTGCTGTTGCTTATTTGCGAAACGAGCAGGATATTGATCTAAAAACCTTAGGTGTTTTGTTTGATAACTATTATTTAGAGTCCTCGTTATATACAGATGGGTTAGTTGCACAAGCAGTCCAAGATCTACAAACGATTGATAAAACGTATGAACTAGATGGGGCGCTTTGGTTAAAGTCAACAGAGGATGGTGATGACAAAGATCGTGTGATGAAAAAATCAGACGGCACATTCACGTATTTTGTACCAGACGTTGCCTATCATGGCAGTAAATGGTCAAGAGGATTTCATGAAGTCATTAATATCCAAGGCAGCGATCATCACGGCACGATTGCAAGGGTTCGATCGGGTATTCAGGGCATTGCAAAAGCACGAAATTGGGATATTCCAAAGAATTACCCGAGTTATATTTTGCACAAGATGGTCACGGTCATGAAAGATGGGGAAGAAGTCAAAATCTCTAAGCGAGCAGGATCTTATGTAACTGTTCGTGATTTGATTGAATGGTCGGGTGGTTATCAAGATGGGATGACAGAGCAGGAAGAGCAACAAGCATTAGTCAGGGGCAGAGATGCCGTACGCTTTTTCTTAATCTCTAGAAAAGCTGATACAGAATTTGTGTTTGATATTAATTTAGCACTGACGCAAACAGATGAAAACCCAGTTTTTTATGTGCAATATGCGCATGCAAGAATCTGCTCTATTCTCAGGTCATGGGGTGGGGATGAAAGTGAGTTAACAAAAGCGAATTTCTCCCTACTCGAAAGTCGTGCCGCACATGGGTTGATGCAGCGCTTGAGCGAGTTTCCGCAACTACTTGGCGATGCGGCCAAAGATTTAGGTCCTCATGCTATTGCTTTTTATTTGCGAGATTTAGCAAGTGACTTCCACTCTTTCTATAGCGCAGACCGTGTTTTGGTGGATGACCAAGAGCTACGATTAGCCAGAATTGCATTGTTAGTTGCAAGTAAGCAAGTCCTTAAAAATGGACTTAGCCTACTTGGCGTAAGCGCGCCGGAACAAATGTAATTTACTTCACTATTTTTAGAGGTATTATTATTCAATGATGACTAAAAAAACTCACGAGCAACAAGAGGTCCAAGATTTAAAATCTGAACAAGGAAACATACTCCTTGGAATGGTGATTGGCCTAGTGATTGGATTGGGTATTGCCCTTGCAGCAGCCTACTTTATTCAAAAAAACCCTCCTTCAGAGCGCCCCAATATTCGTCTTCCAGAATTACCAGTTGTACCAAAAGTTAATCCTGACGGAACAATCACGAATGAATTAAGAGATCCAAATGCGCCTTTGTATAGCAAGCCCAAGAATTCGGATAACTCAGCAGATAACGCCAATATTCCAGCCCCGGTAAATGAATCAAGTATCCCTGTACCAGAGCCTAAGGTAAGCTCTATTTATTGGATTCAGGTGGGTGCTTTTGGAGAAAGAGCTTATGCGGAAAGTCAAAAAGCACAATTAGCTCTGCAAGGATTACAAGCTAAAATTTCTGAATATAAAACCGATACACAATCTACCTGGCGTGTAAGAGTAGGCCCCTATGCAGAGTTGCAAGATTTAAATGACGATAAAAATAAACTAGATAATGCAGGTATTTCTTATAGTGTAATTAAGGCAAATAAACCATGAAACAATTAAAAACCATCCTGTTCAGTGCGCTAATGATAGTGGGCTCAATATATAGCGTACAAGCGCAGTTGTTACCCCCAAACGCAACAGTAAAAGGCGCGCCGAATAATAACCCTACCAATACAGGTTTTATGGAAGGCTTAGACTATAAACTACTAAGTTCACCCCAGCCAACAGAATCAAAAGGCAAGATTGAGGTGACTGAGTTTTTCTGGTATGCCTGCCCACATTGTTATGACTTAGAACCCGAAATCCAAGCTTGGGTAAAACAACAAAAAAATGATGTTGTTTTTAAAAGAGTCCCCATTGCATTTAGAGATGATTTTCTGCCCCATAGTCAAATTTTTTATACTTTAGAGGCGCTAGGTAAAGAGGCTGAGTATTCGCCTAAGGTAATGAAGGCTATCCATGTAGATCGTAAACAATTACTTAAAGAGGACGAAATCTTTAGTTGGGCTGCCAGTGTGGGTTTAGATGTAGCATCATTTACTTCGGCTTATAAATCTTTTTCTGTCATCACCAAAGCCAAGACTGCAAATGTCACTGGCTCTGCGTACCGCGTCAATGGTGTTCCTACTATTTTTGTTCAAGGAAAATATGAGACTTCGCCATCGATTGCGGGAACAAAAGCAAGGACATTGCAAACCTTAGATTATTTAGTCAATAAATCAAGAACTGAGAAAAAATAAACTAAGCCCGTTTTTTTAGGGCTCGCATGACTGGACCGATTAAAGGCAAATGTTCGTAAATCCCAGAGGCCGGATCCCAGTAATCAATGTGTTTTTTGACTAAAAATTGATCATCAAAATTAAGCCAGCTAACCCCTGAAAATGACTTAGGTGAAGTGTTCCATCTTCGCATAGAAAAATGGAAGTCCCATAAAAGAGATGCTTGATGTTGACCTAGGAGTGTTTCACGAACAACAAACTTTGGTTCTTGCAATTGAGCATACATATTCATAAATAAATGTGAGATGGCCTCATGCCCTTGTACTTCTTGAAAAGGGTCTTTAAAGACGGCATCTGGAGCATAACAACTCAGCAAAGAACCTAGAGTATCTTTGCCAAGATGCTCATACTGAAACTTCAGTTGTTCGGTCGCTTCAATTAAATGCGAAGGCATATATCCCCTTAAATTTTGACAAAGGTTTTAAGCAGCCAAAAGTACACGGGATAAGGCAAGATCCGCAAAAACTTTAAAAAATAAGAGAACTTTTTTGGAAAGTGAATCTCAAATTCACCCTTTTTAAGGCCCGCGCCAATTTCAATTGCAGCTTGTTCGGCACTGATCAATGCCGGCATTTCAAAATCATTAAGAGCAGTTGCTGGGGTTTTCACAAAGCCTGGACAAATAACATGAACGTTAATGCCTTTGGGTTTCAAATCATAATACAAAGACTCTGCAAAATTAAGTAGAGCAGCTTTTGTGGGACCATAGACAAGTGATTTAGGTAGGCCGCTATAACCTGCAACACTCCCTACCAAAGCGATGTGACCGCTACCTTGCTTTAAAAATTGTGGCATGAGAAGAGAAACCATCCGCATCGGGCCCATCAAATTAGTATCAATCATTTGTTGTGTAACATCTAAATCAAAATCATCAGCTCGAACAGGAGTGTATACACCGGAGACAAATAAAAGAATATCAATTTTCTCCCACAATTGAAGAACCTGAGAGAGTGCATCTGAGGACTCTTGAGGCTGAGTGACATCTAAAGCGATGGACTGGATGCTTTGATGGGGAGTATTTGTTTTGATTGATTGTTCAAGATCATGCAGGGCGTCGATTCTGCGAGCCGACAAGATTAGATTTGAACCGGCATTGGCAAACCATGCGGCACATGCTTGTCCGATACCTGAAGAAGCACCGATAATCCAAACATTTAAACCCGAAAAATCTGAAATTGGTTGATTAAGACTCATAAAGTGGTTTTTCTAAAGTAAATTGCACAACATCTAGATTTTTACCCGCAAAACCAGCGGCACAATAAAATAAATAAAAATTCCAAAGTCTGACAAACTCGTCTTTAAAGCCTAAAGATTGAACATCTTTTAATTTGTGATTAAAAGAAACCGCCCAAGTGCGAAGTGTTTTTGCGTAGTCATCACCAAAAAATAATTTATCTTTTACTCGCAGACCTACATCTTGAGCATGTTTTTCGAAAACACTAACAGATGGCAGCATACCCCCTGGGAAAACATATTGCTGGATAAAGTCCGTTTTTGTTCTATACCTAGGGAATAAAGATTCATCAATCACAATGCTTTGAATGACTGCGCGTTTGCCAGGCTTTAAGCAACGGTAGATCGTTTTAAAATAAGCAGGCCAATACTCCTCACCCACCGCTTCAAACATTTCAATAGAAACAATACCATCGTATTCATGATGACAATCACGATAATCTTGCAGTAAAACCGCACTCTTACTAGCAGGTGATTTTTGATCTGACAATTGATTTTGAACATAACGAAACTGTTCATTAGAGATCGTAATTGCATCAACATGGAGATTTTGTGCATTAGCCTCTTTAATAAAGCCACCCCATCCACAACCGATTTCTAAAATATGATCACCATCTTGATTATTTAACATACTGATGATGCGATTACATTTATCTTTTTGGGCTTGCTCTAGTGTTTTACCTTCCTCGCCTGAAAATAAAGCACTGGAATACATCATGGTTGAATCAAGCCATAAGGAGTAAAAATGATTGCCAAGATCGTAGTGAGCCTGAATATTCTTTTTACTTCCAGCTTTAGTATTCTTATTGAAGAAGTGTTTTATTTTTGAAATTAAAGACCCCCACCAAGAACCATAAATAAGTGCATCCAAGGCAGATCGATTGAGAATCGCTAAGTGCAAAAAACGCTCTAAATCATCGGTATGCCAAAGATTTTTAAAAAATGACTCTGCAACCCCAATATCTCCTCTGGAGATGACCCACTGAAATGCTTGCGCATCATTGACTTGAATTCGAATTGGCAGGGTTTCGGGGCCCTGTAGATCTTCACCAAAGTGGTGTTCAGATCCATCGGGCAAGGACAAGATGACACGACCACCTTTGATTTTTTTAAAAGCTTGAAAAATAAATTGTTGAGCAAATATAGACATATTAAGAAGTTTGAATTTCAGGAGGTTTTGGTTTTTTGTAAAATTTAGCACCTTTTAACCATAGTTTAATGGCTTGCCAATGAATTTTAAAAACAACTGAAAAAGTTAAAAAAGGAAAGCTTGCTATAGCTCGAAATATTGAGTAGCGATTAAGCGCATACTCTGTACCACTAACACTCGTCATTAAAGTATGTGTAGCATCTTGAAAATAATCAATACGACTTACACATTTAGGATGATGCACTTCATTTGCTTGTCTCATAAAGCGAAATCTATAGTCACCAACAACATCAAAAAATGGTGAAACATGAAAGATTTTTTTTGTGAACAACTCTTTACCCCAGGGTAAAACATCATGATTTGAAGAATCTAGAAAATAAAAATGCCGCTCCCCAAAGGTATTGTTGACTTCGGCAACAATAGCTCTTAATTCACCAGAGGAATGATGGCAAAACCAAAAACTCACTGGATTAAAAACATAGCCCAAAACACGAGGAAATGTATGTAACCAAATTTCACCATCGATATCTTGGCGATTATTCTTTTTAAGTAAAGCCTCAACCCATTCAAGGGAATGCAGTGAATCATCACCATGATCCATATCAAAAAAAGATAACCAGGAGAACCGGTTATCGCCAATACCCTTATTTTTAAGGATATGAGGATCTAGCCTTCTGGAGCGCATTGGTATGCGCAAATAAAATACGGGATAGCTAAAGCGATTATTAGGAACATAGCGATGATGCAGGACTTTACCAAAGTGAATCGAAGGTTCGTGAAGAAGGCTCATATGGCAACCATTGATTCCAAGAGCGTATTTGCAATTGCCAAGCCTGACTGAAAACCATCTTCATGAAAACCATAGGCAGTCCAAGCGCCACAAAAATAGGTGTTATTGATGCCTTGAATTTTGAATAATTTTTGTTGAGCAAGGATTGCCGATTGATTAAAGACAGGATGAGCATACTTGATTAAACAATGCGTTTTATCACTAGCTGGCATTAACTGAGGATTTAGACTAACGATGACTGGATTTTGAGATTTTTTATTTGGGATAGGTTGTAATTTATCAATGAGGTAATGAACGCAAACAGATGGAGAGTCATCACCACCCTTTTCGTTGAGTACTTCACAGGTATAGTTCCAAGCTGCCCAGACTTGGGGAAGCTTAGGTAAAAGTTGGCGATCTTCATGAACATACGCCAAATTCTCTTTATACGAAATAGCACCTAGAATATTATTTTCATCAGCAGAGGGTTGGGCTAATAGGCTTTTCGCTTCGTCCGAATGACAGGCAAAAATGACTTTATCAAAAGGTCTTTGCTCTCCATTGGCGAGGTGAATCTGGACTGGTGCACGGACATCTTGAGCATTTCTGCCGCAGGAAATAACTTGTGTTTTCTCAATACCGACACCACTTGCTTCTAGGGCTTGTACGGTTCTTGATACGTACTCTTTAGAGCCACCAGCAACGGTCATCCATTGCGGGCGATTCACAATATTCAATAAGCCATGGTTATTACAAAAATGCATAAGAGTTTGAATCGGAAATTCAAGCATCTCGGCAAGAGAGCACGACCAGATGGCACCAATCATTGGTAATAAATACCAATCCCGAAAGGGGGCGCTAAACTTCATACGATCCAAAAATTGAGCAACTGACTCAAGATCATGATTAGTACTTGCTTGATTTTTTGGAAGGGCAGATATTTTTTTACCAGCACGATTGAAGCGAACAATATCAATTAGCATCCGTAAAAAAGACGGATTCAATAAATTGCTTCGTTGTGCAAACAAGGTGTTTAAATTATCCCCCGCCCACTCTAGGCGACGCCCATTTTTTTGGGGCAGTGAAACAGAAAATGACATTTCTGACTTAGCGATAGGGACATTGAGCTCTTTGAAAAAAGCAATGAGACCAGGATAAGTCCACTCATTGAACACTAAAAAACCTGTATCAATGGGAAAGCTATCCGAATAGCCTTTGGGTGTGAAATCAATAGTATTACTATGCCCGCCTATGTGAGGGCCTTTTTCAAATAGGGTGATATCTAAATGGGGCTCTTTACGTAAGGCATAAGCACAACTCAAACCCGAGATTCCAGCACCAACAATCGCTACACGCAACTTTTCTGCCATTATTTATTACCAGACAATAACTTTTCTATTTCTGATGTAATTGTCTTACTATCAGGCTTTGTCATGCTGCCATAGGCGTTCACGACATTACCATCACGATCGATCAGATATTTATAAAAATTCCATTTAGGGCTTGTTTTCGTTTTCTCGATCAGTAGTTTAAACAGAGGGTTTGCATTAGACCCACTCACCACTGTTTTGGCGATCATGGGGAACTTTACGTCGTAGGTATTTTTACAAAAATCGGCAATTTCTTTATTTGATCCAGGTTCTTGTTGACCAAAATCATTCGACGGAAACCCAACTACAACAAATCCTTTAGATGCGTATTTAGAATAAATACTTTCAAGGCCTTCATATTGAGAAGTAAAGCCACAATAACTAGCGGTATTGACGATTAAAACGACCTTGCCTTTATATTGACAAAGATCTTGCATTTGCTCATCTTGTAGCCGCGGAAATTTAAAATTAAGTGATGCTGGGCAAGACATAGATGGATTAGTAGAAGGTTTCTCCGAAGATTGGGCATGGCAGTACATGCTGACAAAAGTCATGCTTAGAAGCAATAATTGACGCCATTTTTTCATAAAATGCCTAAGTTTGAGGTATGAAATAAATATGATTCATGAAAGAGTCTAAGCCATAATGCAAAGTCTTTCACAAAGCATCATAGAATAGAGGAATGGAAATGCAATCTTTACCTTTGCCGGCCTTTGAAAAGAAAGTTTTGGCGCTGCACTTTAGCCCTCAAGAGCTGAATAAGCGTCTGCAAGCCCTTGAAAAGCCAATTGTTTTTACCAATGGCGTATTTGATATCTTGCACCGGGGACATGTTACTTACTTAGCTCAGGCAAGAGCACTTGGCAAAAGCCTTATTGTCGGTGTAAATACAGATCAATCTGTGAAAATGCTCGGCAAGGGAGAGGATCGCCCAATTAACAATGAAGCTGATCGCATGGCCCTTTTAGCCGCGTTAGAATGCGTTGATTTGGTGGTTTGTTTCCAAGAAAAAACACCGGTACAAATTATTGAACAAATCCGACCGGATATTTATGTTAAAGGTGGCGACTATCACATTGACAGCTTGCCAGAAACAGCGTTGATTAAAACTTGGGGTGGAAAAGCATACGCAATCCCATTTTTATTTGAACGATCAACTACACAAATGTTAAAAAAAATCAGAAATTAAGGGGTTCGCCGAACGATTTCTGATTCTCCCCCAATGGGGCCATTCACCCGAAGAGCATCAACCTTTCCGGACACATTATGATCTAAGATAGTTTGTTCTTGAGGTGTAAAACTTAAACTTAATGCTTCTAGCCAGTGTGGAAAAGAAAATGGCGCGCAAAGAAAAATCATTGCCATACAGAAATTGCAAATGATGAGAATCCACAAAGATATATTGATCAATCGCATGTTCATAAGACCCTTTGCCCACGCCACAACTGTAATCCTCGAAAGACAATATAGGGGTCATGAACAAGCAAACAGTTATGAGTCCACGATTGTTTAAGGTTTTGGTGAATTAAGCCTGCATTACCACCAGAAATAATAAGATGCTTGATTTCGGGATATTGATTGAGGGCAAAATGGATTGCGCCTAATTGAGCGAAGAGCACACCTTGCAAAATGGCTGATTCCGTTGTGTTGCCAAATATTTTTTCATTACTTTTGTAAACGACTTGAGTCGATAGGTTGGGCAAAAGGGCTGTTTTAGAACCCAGAGCTTGTAACATCAAATTAAAGCCAGGAATAATCCAGCCGCCTTCAAAACGTAACTCATGATTAACAAAATCGATAGTTGTCGCCGTACCACTATTAACCACTAAATAATTACCCTCAGGGGCAATTTGTGAGCCGCCAATAATAGCAGCCCAACGGTCATTACCCAAATCATGAGGAGCTCGGTAATGATTGGATATTGAAGCAAATTCATGAGAAGAATCAAATATAGAAATTTCAGCATGGGCAAAATTTTTCACTAGCCATTGTTGCCAAACATGCTCTATAGATGAAGGAGCGACACTACATAAAATTACTTCTGCAATGGAGTCTTTCAAACGAATAACAGGCTCTAGATGGCTCATCCCCTGCAAAGAAAGTGGCGATTCAGAATGACCTAAAGCGCCATGCGTAGCATCGAGTTGACTATTAACAGCAGCGTCAATAACAGACCACTTTGCTCTAGTATTGCCAATATCGATAAGAAGTATAAGTGAGCTCATGGTGTATTGTGACTCAGAGAGAGTTCGCCGCTAGAAATTTCTTGTACTCCAAGAGAGGTATCTAATAATAAATAGCCACTAGGATTCACGCCAATACTTTTACCAACACATACTATTTGTTGATCGTGATGAACTGTTAATAAATCACCATACCAACTATCCCAGTGATTCCATTCTTCTTGAAATGCTGAAAAACGATGATGAGTAAATTTTTCGAGGGCATATCCAATATTGATTGTAATTAATTGCCAAAGCTCTTCTTGATTCAGGCCTACCAAAGCAGTATTGATTTCAGAAAGACTAGCAGTATCTAAATGATCAGTAGTTAACCTTGGCAATGATAGATTAATACCAACACCAATAACCATCCAGATGGGTTCAAGAGGAGATTTTTGTCCGCCCTCAACTAATAGGCCACCTAGTTTTCGATTTTGACATAAAAGATCATTGGGCCATTTGAGACCAAGGCCTAATTTTTTTGCTGTTGATTCGGATAATTGCAAAGATTGCAGAATACTTTTGAGAACAGTTAGACCGCAGGCTAAGGATAATCCTTGTAATTGCATCATCGTTTTGCTTGCCGGGAACGGATATGCTAAAGAAAATGTAAGGGATTGATCTTGATGCGAAACCCAGTTTTTACCCCTTCTGCCACGTCCTGCAGTTTGAGCCATTGCACGTAGTGATGTCGGTTCAACCAAGGAATGCTGATGCCAACGATTTAATAGGTCTGAATTAGTGGATTCAGTACTTTGTACAGTTTCAAATCGCCAAGAAATAGTCATACATGCTATTGTAGAAACAATTTGATTCTATTGGAATAAATTGGCAAACTCAGTGGAAACTCAAAAACATACAAAGCCCTTTTATTTAGCGCGGCTGATGCTTGCTTTGTACCTAAGCTTGGTTGCATATGCGAGCATGACGCCCTTTAATTTTAGGATTGAAACACCATTAATGCCATGGGAATGGCTACTTGCGCCCGTGCCAAAATATATTCCTATTTTTGATGTCGTAACGAATGTGATTGGCTACTTGCCATTTGGGTTTTTGATGATTTTTACCCTCTATTCCATCGTGACCAGATGGCCCGCGTTACTCGCCACTCTTCTGTTAGGGGCTATCTTTTCGGGGCTTTTAGAAAGCTTTCAAACCTATTTACCAACCCGCATACCTAGTCCGATTGATTGGTATTCAAATATGTTAGGTGTACTGATTGGCGCTTTATTTGCCTTGCCATTAAGTCCACAGTGGCTTTCAGGCAATAAGGCAGAGCGAGTTCGAGAAGCGATTTTTGGTAATCATCAGGGATTCTTTTTGTTGATGATCTTATGTCCTTTAGCGCAGATTTATCCACAGAATGCTTGGTTAGGGATGGGGGATTTAGGTTTATCGATTACACGTATTTCACCGTATTGGACTTTGCCATTAGATAATGCTTCTCAAGAAATTTTAATTACTAGCTTAGCCACGTTAAGTATTGGCACACTTTTTCTATACGGAATACGAAAAAGTGCACCAGCAGTGAAGATCATCGGAATTTTATTGTGCATCATGGTGATGATTAAGTTTTTTATTTCACAATTCCAGTTTGGACAAACTGGAGCCTCTTCCTGGTGGAGTTTATCTGTATTAATTGGGCTGATTGTGGGCTATATACTGACTTTTTTAGCCCATTTTTTGTCAAAAAAGAGTCAATGGACTCTTAGTTTGATGGCCTTGCTCAGCTTAATTATTCTTGTCAATGTTCTGCCTAATAACCCTTATTTTCATAACCTATTAGAACAATTGCCACAAGGAAAAATGATGCACGTTAATGGTCTATTTGGGTGGATTTCTATAGTTTGGCCTCTACTTGCTATATGTTTGTTGTTAAAAAACCGTAAAGCCAATCTCCAGTAAATCAAATTTTGATAGCAAAAGGATATAATTTTTAATATGGACTACTACAAACACCACGTATTTTTTTGTCTTAATTTAAGAACTAATGGTGAGGCTTCTTGTGATCAGCATGGAGCTACCCAATTATTTGATTATGCAAAAAAACAATGTAAAGAATTAAATTTAAACGGCAAGCACCAAGTAAGAGTTAATCGAGCTGGATGTTTAGATCGATGTGAACTTGGTCCAGTGATGGTGGTTTATCCCCAAGGAATTTGGTATCAATTTGTTGATGAGAGCGATATCGATGAAATCATTCAGAGTCACTTTATGCAAGGCGTGCCTGTAGAAAGATTGATGTTAAATGAATAGTAGAACGATGCACCATTTAATTCAGATTCAGATTGGTGTTGCCGAAGTCAGCATTGATTTTCCTGAGGAGCTACGCAGCGATCCTGATTTCAAAGTTAGAGGTATTGCTTTAATTGGACATCCGCACCCATTACTGGGAGGGTCTATGGATAATAAAGTTGCGCAAACTTTAGCAAAGACATTCAACATGTTGGGTTACGTCAGTGCGCGCCCCAACTTTAGGGGAGTGGGCCAATCACAAGGTAGTTTTGACGATGGCGTTGGTGAAATTGATGATTTAGAGCAGATCTTAGAGTGGCTGCAAACACCCAGCTCATGGGCACAGCTTCTTGGATTACCGGCACAGTCATGGCATAGTGAAGTAGCACATCTACCATTTGTTCTGGCGGGATTTTCATTTGGCAGCTTTGTTAATAGCAACCTAACGAAGAGATTAACTGAAAAAGGACGGGCTCCTGAGCGATTAATTTTGGTTGGTAGTGCTGCTGGCAAATGGGATATGCCTAACATTCCCCAAAACACCATTGTGATTCACGGTGAGGTAGATGAAACGATTCCATTGCAGGCAGTATTTGATTGGTTGCAACAACAAGAAATCGTTGTCCATGTTATACCTGGCGCAGACCATTTTTTCCATCGAAAATTGCATCTTATACGAGATACTGTGATAGGTTTGTGGCATGCAAAATAATCAAACTGAATCCCTCATCGAATACCCGTGCGATTTTCCGATCAAAGTCATGGGGAAAAATAGCCCTGACTTTAAACCAGCAGTTATCCATATCTGCCATCAATTGGACGCCAACTTTGATGAAGCAAAGATTGAGGAGCGCAGCTCTAAGGGAAATAATTATTTGGGTTTAACGGTGATGATTCATGCCACGAGTAGAACTCAGTTAGATGAGGTTTATAGGACCTTATCAACGCACCCATTAGTGAGCGTTGTTTTGTAATGAGCCCACCTGTAGAAATTCATTATTTAGGTCTACAGGACTATCAACAAACATATGATGCAATGAAGGAGTTCACCTTGCATCGAGACGAACAAACTCCCGATCAAATATGGGTATTAGAGCACCCACCCATTTTTACATTAGGCCTTGCGGGAGACCTAAATCATTTACTGAATCACAATACAGAAATCCCATTAGTCCAAGTGGATCGGGGCGGTCAGATTACTTATCACGGCCAAGGACAAATTATCCTGTATCTTTTATTTGACTTAAAACGACTAGGTATATATGTGAAGGAATTAGTCTTTCGCATGGAGCAAGCCATTATTAATACCTTGGAGCATTATCAAATTATGGCGGAGCGACAGCCAGGTGCCCCAGGCATTTATATTAGCGCCAAGAATCATTCTGAGCATGAGGGTGCCAAAATTGCTGCATTAGGCTTGAAAGTGACAAGACATTGTTCGTATCATGGTTTAGCATTGAATGTGAATATGGATTTATCACCATTTTTAATGATTAATCCATGCGGTTATCCAGACTTAGAAACCATTGATATGAAAAGTTTAGGGGTTGAAAAAGACTTAACAGAAGTTGCAAAGACACTGGTTGATGAATTACAACAACAACTGAGCACACCGAATATCCAATAGAATAGTGAAATGACTGATAAAAAAGACACTATCGCTACTTACGATCCGACGAAGAAACAAAAATCTGCGGAAAAAACATCGCGCATTCCCATCAAAATTATTCCCATTGATCAGGTATTAAAAAAGCCAGATTGGATTCGGGTACGTGCTAGTTCTGGAAATTCACGCTTTGGCGAAATAAAAAAAATCTTACGAGAAAATAAACTCGTAACCGTTTGTGAAGAAGCAAGTTGCCCAAACATTGGTGAATGCTTTGGCAAAGGTACCGCCACCTTTATGATTATGGGTGAGAAGTGTACACGTCGTTGCCCATTTTGTGATGTGGGCCATGGAAGGCCTGATCCTTTGGATGTTAATGAGCCGGCCAACCTTGCAAAAACGATTGCGGCATTAAAGCTTAACTATGTTGTGATCACGAGTGTTGACCGTGATGATTTACGTGATGGTGGGGCCATGCATTTTGTGCAGTGTATAGAACAAACCAAAGCTTTATCACCCCAAACAAAAGTTGAAGTACTCGTTCCAGACTTTAGAGGGCGTCTAGATTTTGCCCTAGAAGTTTTTGGCAGTAGTGAGGGCCGTGGATTGCCAGATGTCATGAATCATAATTTAGAAACAGTTCCCCGTCTTTATAAAGAAGCACGTCCCGGAGCTGATTATCTTCATTCGTTAAAACTTTTAAAAGACTTTAAAACAAAGTACCCGGGTATCCCGACTAAGAGTGGATTGATGGTTGGCTTAGGTGAAACCGATGAAGAAATTTTACAAGTCATGAAAGACATGCGAGAGCATGACATAGATATGCTCACCATTGGCCAGTATTTAGCACCTTCTAATCACCACTTGCCAGTTAGACGATACGTACACCCAGACATTTTTAAAATGTATGAGCAAAAAGCGCAAGAGATGGGCTTTACCCATGCAGCTGTTGGGGCGATGGTTAGATCTAGTTACCATGCAGACCATCAAGCGGAGTTGGCTGGAATTGTTTAATACCCAAACAATGAAAAAATATAGTTTCATTGTTGTATTGCTCCCGATCTTATTTTTTATTGCTTGTACTTCAACTTTTAATTGGCGAGAAGTGCGCTTCGATGAAGAGCAATATATGGCTCTTTTTCCAGCTAAAAATGCCTTTGAACAGCAAACGATTCGTTTTGAGGACCACCGTTTAACAATGACTATGGCGGCTGCGAAAGCCGGTGAAATACTCTTTGCCATTGGCACTATTCCAATTGATACGAAGATTGTTTCTGGAGAAGCCTTAGTGCAGTGGATGAGAGTGAATACTGCAAAATTAATTAAGGAATCAGCAACACCGCAAATCATTCAATTCGAAATTAAAACAGCAGGTTCCCCAGTGCAAATTCTGCCAGCCCAAGGATATAACTTAAAAGGGCTTGGACCAGACGGCAACTACCGGATATATTGGGTACGCTGGGTTACGCGAACCAATGAGTCTGGACAATCACGTATCTATCAACTCAGTGCAATTAAGTCATTCAAAAGTGTGCCAAGCGCTAATGAGCAGAAACAAATCATTGAGCAGTTTGAAACATTTATGAGTGGCTTTCGCCCCTATTAATTAATGATTAATTTTGGCTTCTAGGGCTTCAACTTTTGCTTCAAGCGCTTCTAGTTTTGCTCTTGTTTTTGCCAACACTTGAACTTGAATATCAAATTCCTGACGCGTAATGAGATCCATTTTCTGAAACCCTTGGTTCATTAACCCACGCACATTCTTTTCAAGATCCTTTGCTGGAGAGTCTTTAACGGCATCCATCACCTTTTTTTGGACATCTTCAGCCATGGTTTGAAACTTTTGAAGAAATTCATTATTGCTCATAGTCGTATTCATCACAGAGTTATATATAAACCCTATTATGGGGAATATTTGATGAATATGCAATTCACCAAAGTGGTGCAATTGTGACAGCTATGCTACAAAATGGTGTGAAAGCTCAGATCTAGCGAGTATGAATTGTTAACAATAGAGTCAAGCAAGAAGAGTTAACAGATGTTGACTTTAAGCTAACTTTTTTAATTTATAGGAGCTTTTTATGAAAAAAATTATCGCTATTTCAGCAATTGCAGCAGCAGCATCATTAATGATGAGTGCAAACGTGATGGCAGCAGATGCCCCTGCAGCTGCTCCAGATCCAGGCCCTGTTACTGCAAACGTTACTTTAGCTAGCCAATACCGTTATCGTGGTATTTCGCAAACGAATTCATTACCTGCGATTCAAGGTGGTTTTGATTATGCTCATGAGAGTGGTTTTTACATTGGTAACTGGAATTCAAACATTAGTTGGATTAGTGATGGTTATGGCGCTGGTGTTTCTGC
>Ga0114959_10001633_pt1 | contig 19246 bp, 14 predicted proteins | sample C_130625_EF_Meta_FD_87317 | JGI IMG/M metagenome (GOLD analysis project Ga0114959, IMG submission 87317) | Freshwater microbial communities from Lake Croche, Canada to study carbon cycling - C_130625_EF_MetaG | ecosystem: Environmental > Aquatic > Freshwater > Lake | place: Lake Croche, Canada... | reverse complement strand
TGATAATAATTCATCTAATCTTGTATTTATATTTTTTTCTGTTATTTTTTCCTTTAAAAGTGCTTTACATTTTGAATAATCTTTTAAATCTGTTTTTGTTAACTTTGATGGTTTGCATAAATTTATGTCATATATTAAAAAATAATCTTTATAATTTGGGACTTCATCTAATTTTTCTTTTATTGAAATTATTTCGGCATATTCTTCCTTAGCGTGTCTTTCGGTCATTAATTTTGTTATTTTACCTTTTTCTCTCTTTGTTGTTCCTTCACATCTTAACGCAGGACTAAATATACAACCATAACCTCCTGATGCTAATACATTTCCACCTTTACTATTTTTCATTATAAATATATATATAGTATACATAATAATTCTATTTATCGTATAAATAATAAATTACACCTGCTATACCAAATATAATTAGACCATATATTACTTTCTCTCTAATCTTATAATATTGATATAGTTTTACATCCTGACTTTTATATTCATCATAATATTTTACAAAGAATTCATTTAATGATATTTGAGGTTTTTCTAATTTTTCATTTATTTTGTTATGAATAAAATGCATCCAACGAACAAAAGAATCGCGATTATCAAGATAAGGTGTAATTGGATATTTATCTATTAATTTACTAAATTCACCTGAAATTTCTTCTACAGGAAGAAAAAGTGGTAAATTCTGTATAAACTCATAATACTTTTTTTTTGTTACTGCGTTTGGATGATGTGGGTAAGTCATTGCCAATGTATGTAAAAAAAACCAATAATGCGGTCCCCATACTTTCGGATCTAGATATACTGTCGACATTAATATTTTATTTGAAAAAAATATTAATGTTTAAACTATTGTTATCATTATTATTTGTAAAAAGACAAATAATAAAGACTAATAGATAGATTTCAGTTACTTTTAATCTTTTTAATTATGACCAAAAACTAAATCCTTGCATTTATATAATAATTTTGCTTATATTATATTTGTTTAATATAGTTTTAATATTATTTAAATATAATTTAATAATTACTATATATTAAACATGAATAAAAATACGAATATATGCAATAATTGTGGAAAGCAAGGCCATTCATTTCATCAGTGTAAATTACCTATAACTAGTTATGGAATTATTGTTTTTAGATCTAGCGAAAAAGGTCTACAATTTCTTATGATAAGACGTAAAGATAGTTTTGGATATATTGACTTTATTAGAGGAAAATATTTACCATATAATGTTTATCAAATTCAAAATATAGTAAATGAAATGTCATTAGTAGAGAAAGAGAGAATTTTAAACGAACCCTTTACTACTTTATGGAATAATATGTGGGGTGAAACATCTAATTCACAATATAAAAGTGAAGAACAATCATCTTCAAAAAAAATGGAGATTATTAAAAATGGTATTAATTCAATAAATGGGGAAACTATTAATTTAACTGATATAGTAAATAATAGTATTACAAAATGGACAGAAACTGAATGGGAATTCCCTAAAGGCAGACGTAACTTTAAAGAAAAAGATTTAGACTGTGCATTGAGAGAATTTGAAGAAGAAACCGGTATATCTACTTCTAAAATTAAACTTATAGAAAATGTATTACCTTTTGAAGAAACATTTATTGGTACAAATCATAAATCATATAAACATAAATATTTTTTGGCATATATGAGTGAAACAGAAGAGTACCTTAATAATTTTCAAGTAACAGAAGTTAGTAAACTAGAATGGAAAACAGTCGATGAGTGTTTAGAATCTATAAGACCATATAATTTAGAGAAAAAAGAGTTAATCAAAAATATTAATAAAGTATTAGAAGAATATAGATTATATTCATAATATATAATATAATTATGTCAGATATCAATAAAAAGAAAACACAAAATATTAAAACTCAAAAACGTATGAATACAAATGAATTGGGAGAGCCTGTAGACCTTGATGATGTAGTTATTCCTAACCCATCATTATCAGAATTGTTAGATAGAGAGAAAAATATTGAATCTAGATTAACTGATATAAATTCAAAAATAGCTGAAAAAAAAGCAAGAAATGATAAAGACGCGTTTGATATGGTATCAAAAATAAATATAGATAAACATGATTTAGAAAACGAATTAACAAACTTAAGAATGCATCCTAAATTACAAGATCATAAAAAAACATTAAAAGAAAAGGAAAAGGTTAAAAAACCACTTGTAATGAATAATAATTCATCGTCTTCATCAGATTTTTCATCGCTTCCGTCTTTACCTTCAATGTTACCTCCATTTAAATTACCATCCTCTTCATCATCTTCAAGTGAACCTGAAGAAATTAAAGTATTAAGAAAACCACTTATAATGAATAATTTATCATCAACATCTTCTGAACCAGTTAAAAAACCACTTATAATGAATAATTTATCATCATCAGATAAATCACCATCGCCATCAGATAAATCATCATCATCATTAGATAAATCATCATCATCATCGCCATCAGATAAATCATCATCATCATCATCATCAGATAAATCATCATCATCATCATCAGATAAATCATCATCATCATTATCTAGTAGTTCAGTTCCGTCTACTTCAACTTCTATTCAATCTTCTTCAACAGAAAATTCTTTTGACTTTGATGTATCAAAAGAAGATTTGAAAAAAGATTTTGAAAGTATTAATTGTAAGGATGAAAATTTATTTTCAAAAGAATGCAACAAATTTTTATTGAAGAAAGAATATGTAGAGAGAGAATATCTCTCTGAACATCCTGAAATAGATCCTTTTTTATATCCCAACTTGAATGATAAAGAGTTTAATATTAAAATTGCTAGTAAAAAAGAGTTTAATGATACAAAATATGATGGAATAGTTCATACAAATATTAAAGAACAAGCGGATATATTAGCAAAAGCTGATTTTGAATTGCAACCTCACCAAGCATTTGTCAAAAACTTTATGTCATTTCAAACACCTTATAGTAGTCTATTACTTTACCACGGATTAGGCAGTGGCAAAACGCTGTCAGCTATTGGTGTTTGTGAAGAGATGAGAGATTATATGAAACAAACAGGTATAACTAAAAGAATTATTATTGTTGCTTCTGAAAATGTTCAAGATAATTTTAAATTACAACTATTCGACGAGAGAAAACTAAAACTAGTAGATGGTGTATGGATTGTTAAAGGTGGATCAGGAAATAAATTGTTAAAAGAAATAAATCCAACAAATATGAAAGGAATACCTAGAGAGAAAATTATAAATCAGGTAAAAAATTTAATTAATTCATATTATATTTTTCTAGGATATATTCAATTCGCAAATTATATAATTAAAACAATGAATTATGAAGAAGAACTTAAAAGACAAAATTTTAAAAGAAAATCGCATGAAAAAGAAACAAAAAAATCAGGAGAAAAATCAAAAATTCAAATGCTTAAAGCAGTAAAAATAGAGTTAAATAGTAGAATTATTAAACGTTTACAAAATGAATTTGATAATAGATTAATTGTAATTGACGAGGTTCATAACATTCGTAAAACAGATGAAAATGAAAATAATAAAAAAGTAGCTGTAAATTTAGAATTATTAGTAAAAGCAGCACAAAATTTAAGATTTTTACTTCTCTCTGCTACTCCTATGTATAATAATTATAGAGAGATAATTTGGTTATTAAATTTAATGAATACGAATGATAGAAGAGGTAGAATTGAAGTAAAAGATATTTTTGATAAGAATGGTGATTTTAAAAAAACTGGTCAAGAATTACTCATAAGAAAAGCTACAGGATATATTTCATTTGTTCGTGGTGAAAATCCATATACTTTTCCTTATAGAGTTTATCCTAATGAATTCGCAAAAGAAAATACATTTCCAGCTATAAAATATCCTTCATATCAATTAAATCTAAAAAAAATTAAACACGATGATAAAAAAAGAATATTAAGTTTATACTTAACAAAAATTGAAGCATGTAGCAATTGCGGTAATTGTCAATATTGCATTTATAAATATATTATTCATAATTTAAGAAATAAAAAATTTATATTAACTACTAAAACGGGTCATGTAAGAGAGATGCCTAGCTTTGAAAATATGGAATCATTTGGTTATGATAAATTACAAATACCATTAGAATCGCTTATTATTTCATATCCAATTAAAGGGTTAAAAGTAGAATTGGAACAAATGCCACAAGAAAAACTTTCTGAAGATTTCTCTCCAAGTTTTTCTGAAACAATACCTGATGAAGATGATGAAAATGAAGATGATGAAGATGAAAATTTAGAACCTATAGTAGAAAACGACGAAGAGGAACAAGATAAAGAACCCGAAGAACTAGAAGAACACGAAGAAGTAGAAGAACACGAAGAAGTAGAAGAACACGAAGAAGTAGAAGAACCACAAGTTAAAGAGGCTAGTGAAAAAAGTGAAGATGATAATCAAAGTACAAAACGCTTTAGATGTCCAAAAGGTCAAAAGCAAGACCCACCAAAATCAAAACAATGTATTCCAAAAAATCAAAATGGTGGAAATATTAGTAGTTTAATAATGAAAGGTGGTGCTATTGATTCAAAACAATTAACTGGTAAATTAGGGTTAGAGAGAATGATGAATTTTGTAGATAAAAATTCGCCACCAATTAAGGGTGAATTTGAATACAAAAAATCAATAGTAGATGAATATGGTAGAATATTTTCTCGCGAATTAATTGGAAAATATAGCGCAAAAATTAAAACAATTCTTAATAGTATTGTAAATTCAGAAACAGGACTGGTTTCAGAGGGCGTTATATTAATTTATTCTCAATATATAGATGGTGGTTTAATTCCTATGGCACTCGCATTAGAAGAAATGGGGTTTACAAGATATGGTCAAGAAGGCATTAAACCTTTATTCAAGGTTAGACCAACCGAAGTTGTAGATGTTAGAACAATGAAAAAACCGGAAAATAAAGCAAATTTTTTACCTGCTCGTTATTCTATGATTACAGGTGACTCAAGAATATCTCCAAATAATGATTATGAAGTAAAAGGTTTAACAGGAATTGATAATAAAGATGGTCATAAAGTAAAAGTAGTATTAATATCTAAAGCGGGTTCAGAGGGTATAGACTTTAAATTTATTCGTCAAGTGCATATAGTAGATCCATGGTATAATATGAACCGTATTGAACAAATTATAGGACGTGCTGTTCGAAATTTCTCTCATAAAGATTTAGCTTTTGAAAAAAGGAATGTTGAAATTTTTATGTATGGAACTATTTTGGGTAATAATACGGAAGAAGCCGCCGATTTATATGTTTACCGTGTTGCTGAATATAAGGCAATTCAAATAGGTAAGGTTACAAGAATTTTAAAGGAAACCGCTGTAGATTGTATTATTAATCACAGTCAAACAAATTTTACACAAAAAGTAATTCGAGATAATTTAAAAGAACCAATTAAACAAGAATTATCAACTGGAATTATATTAAATGATTTTAAAATCGGCGATGCCCCGTTTTCACCAGCTTGTGATTATATGGCAGAATGTAATTTTAATTGTATACCAGATAAAGAAATAGATGAAGACGAATTAAATCAAGATACTTATAATGAAAAATTTATTGTTGTAAATTCTGAAAAAATTATACAGCGTATAAGAATGCTTATGAAAGAAGGTTTCTTCTATAAAAAGGATGTATTAATAAAATCAATAAGAGCACAAAAAGAATACCCTTATGTTCAAATTTATGCCGCATTAACAGAGTTAATAGAAGATGAAAATGAATTTATTACAGATAAATATGGTAGAAATGGAAGATTGGTAAATATTGGCGATTATTACTTATTTCAACCATTGGAATTGAGAGATAAAAACGCATCTATATTTGATAGATCAGTTCCAATTGATTTTAAACATACTATGATAAATTTTGAAATTAAACAAAATATATTAAAACCTGTAATTGATAAAAGAAATTTAAGTAAAGCTATTATTCAAGAAGAAGGAATCGCTTTTCTAGAAGGGAAAAAATTAATTGACGAAATGAAAGTAAATCTTGATATTACTCGCGATTTTTCTTCAAAACAATCAGTGTCTAGAGGAGACGATAATTGGTATAAACATTGTGGCATTGCTTTAAAGAAAATATCAAAAGATTATCCTGAATCAAAAGATTATTTAATTGGTTATATTGTTGCGCATATGATAGAGATTCTTTTATTTGAAGAAAAATTAGATGTTATGAACTATTTATATTCATTAGATAATATTAAAGAAGGAAGTGTTGAATGGATCGCAAAAGAATACTTTGAAACAAATAGTGTTACTACTAGATTTTTCACAGCATTTGTCATGTATAGATTAAATAAACTAATGATTATGATTTTAAATGAAGCGAATACATGGGTTGCTGCTGAACCTGAAAATGTGAGAAGATTTCAATCATCTAAAGAAGGTAAAGAATATTTATCCCTTAATCCAAATGAATATAATAAAATTATAGGATTTATAGGATATGTAAAAAATAATAGTAACTTAGTTTTCAAAACAAAAGATATATCCTCAAAACGTGATACTGGAGCAAGATGTGATGAAGCAGGAAAGGTTAAAACACTTCAAAAATTAAATGAAATAATAGGGGAAAATAAATATACTAATGAAAGTACAAAAATGAAAAAAGATGCTGATGGAAATATTATTAGTGAAGCATTGGGTCACACTGAATTATGTGTTCTCCAAGAACTAATTTTAAGATTTTTTAATAGTATAAAGAAAAACGATAAAAAATGGTTTTTTACACCGGAAATGGCAATAGGTCATAAACTTTATAGTGTACATGTTTAAATGTATATATTTAGAATTTTTATATGATTGGTAAATAAATTTAATTATATTTAAAATAAAATTGAAAGAAAATATAATTAAAAGATAATATGTATTACATATATAATGGAGACAGTATCTAACCAAGGAATGGCATCGACTAAACCAACACAAAAAAGAAGAAGAGAACAAAGGTTTCAAAATGTTTATTCGAAATGTTTAATTAATAGAAAAATTGTTTTGCCTATTACTACAATTGGTAAAAATTTAAAGGAAACAGTCGAAGAAAATATTAAACATAATTTTGAAGGTAAATGTGTTGTTGAAGGATATATTAAACCTAATTCATCTGTAATTGTTTCATATTCTAGTGGAATTATTCAAGGTGGTAATAAAATTTTATTTGAAGTCGTTTTTGAATGTGATATATGTTTTCCAGTTGAAGGGCAGCTTATTGATTGTGTTGCTAAAAATATTACTAAAGCAGGCATCCGTGCTGAAAGTGTAGATGAGGTACCATCACCTATCGTAGTATTTATTGCAAAGGATCATCATTACGCAATTCCAAACTTTTCAGAATATAAAGAAGGAGATAAATTAACAGTTCAAGTTATAGGTCAAAGATTTGAATTAAATGATAAATATATTTCAATTATTGCAACAATTAAAGAAAATAAAGAAATTAAGGAAAAAGATTTTAATCAAAAATCTAAAAAATCACAAAATCAAAAACCAAAATTAGTATTCGAAAATTAATTTATAGTTTTGGTGTTGATGTTAATTTTATTAGCGCAAATAAACACATTTGTTGGTTTATATAATTCAAAAAAATTTTTTTTAAAAATTTCAACTCTGCCGCCTGAATTATTATTATTATTTAATAATTTAATTGCTTTTTCTTTATTACTTGTTATAATAAAATCTTCCCATTCTCCATTTTTTGGAATATAAACATATAACAAATTATTTTCATTATTTTTTATTCTAACTTCATTACTTTTTTCAGTGAAAAAATTAAGGTTTCTTTCTATTCCGTCTTCCATATAATTAAAATCAATATATTTTTTAAGTATTAATTTAAAAACATACATTGTTATTTATAAAATGGAAGCAGTTCTTTCTACAAATGAAGTTAATAATTTCTCTGTAAGTGAGTTAAATTATATAAGAGAAACTATTGAAAATATGAATAAATTTAATCAAATTGAAGTTCTTAGAATTTTTAATAAACATTCTCAGGTCATTTTAAATGAAAATAAATACGGCATTCATATTAATTTATCTGAACTCAATAAAGATATTATTAATGAATTATATATTTATATTAAATATGTTAATGCCCAAGAGCTCGCTTTAAATAGTATTGAACAACAAAAAGAAGATTATAGAAATACATATTTTACAAAAGATATTAAAGATAATATCAAAATATTAAATAACAAATAATTATGTTATCATATAATGATGTATTTGATGAATTACAAAATTATATATTAAATGATGAAAATATACAAAAATCACTAAAAATGAAAATAACTAATTCAAATTCTAAAAATGAAAAATCAGCAAATATTATTAAAAGTACTATTAAAAAAACAGATTTATTTATTCCTAATCAGCAAGATTCTCTTTTTTGGTGTTTTTTTATTATGAAAAATGGTGAAATTAGTTATGAAACATTAAATAATAAAAATTCATTAGTTGCAAAGCAAATTAAAATTGATCTTGTTAATACAATTAGAAAACATAAAGATACATTAAAAATATATAAATTTGATACTAAATCAAATATAGAAAATAATTTAGCTAACGATAATAATATTAATTCAAAGACATTTTTATCATTATGTGCTATTGAAAATATTAATGTTATTTACATTAGCAAAAAAACATATTACGAATTATTAATGAATGATACAAATACAACATATATTGTTCACGAATTACCATCAGATTCTAAATATTATAATAAATACGGTTTTGAATTAGGAACTGAAGATTCTATTAATAAAACAAAGTCTTCACTATATAAATTGGATTCTGTAGACAAACCCATTAAAGCTATTTCATCATATAAAGTTACAGATCTTATTGAAATATGTAATAAATTAGCAATTGAAACGACTAATAAAGAAACTGGAAAAAATAAATCTAAAAAAGATTTATATGAATCAATTATTCAGTATTTTTAAATTAAAAAAAAAATGAACAATAATTTAAAAATATGTCTTATTTATATATATAACAATGAATTCTATTGAAAAATCAATCGTTTCTAATTTAGAAGGTGACAGAAGGGATCCAGAAAAAAAAGCTACTACTAGTAGTGAGATTGCACGTTTACATAAAGGAACAGATGAAGCCGCAATTGAATATAGAAAAAAATTACAACGATGGGATGAAGCAGATAGAAAAAAAATTAAAGAAGGAACTTATGAAGGTAACGCAAAAATTTGGAAACCCCGTGTAAATTCTAAATATGTTGTTCCATTAACACCAGAACAATTAACCCCGGAAGAAGAGATAGAGGAAACTATAAAAAAAGGATACACTCCTCATAGTCCTCAAATGACACCGCCACATAAAGAAGTAGATAATGATGAACAAAAATTCGAATATAATCCGCGTTCACCACAGACAGATGTGCCCGAAAATTTAAAAAGAATGTCTTCTCAAGAAAAAGAATCAAATGTAGTATTAGAACCACTAGAACCCGAAGATGAAGAAGAAGAAGGAAAAATAAAAGAAAAAGAATCTAAAAGAGAATCTAAGGAAACACCTCAAGAACGTCTTAATAATTTAGTTAAATTGTATTATGAAAATAACCCCTATTCTTTTAACTCATCGGTTAATCATGAATTAGAAGTTAAATTTGGAACTAAAGATATTAAAGATGTTAAAAAATTTACAAAAATTGATTATGATAATGTTATCAAAAAACTTAAATCATCTGGATTTACCGTTGCTGGAGATAGTAATGGTCAATATTATTTACGTATATATTGTGAATTTCGCGATAATCAAGGTCAACAAACATTATCAAATGTAAGAACTGAAATTAAAGGATTACATACTATACAAGATTATTGTAAAAGTAATGATATAAAAGCCGTATTTGTTTCTAATCCTACGTCAGTAGATTTTATTCAAAAAAAACAAGTATTTATAACAAAAGGCGGACACTCGATAAAAATATATCCTGTAGATACAGATGATTTTAATTTTAGAGCCACTTACAGTTTAGAAGAAAAAGTAAAAATGGGAGTTAAAAATAATATTATGCAGAATTGGAGATCAGAAAAAAAAGAATTTCGTTTCTTAAATCGTGTTTCATTTGAACATCCAGAATATCCTTTTATAGTAGATGTAAGTATTACAAAATCAGGAAATAAACTTCCTGATAAATTTGGAAGAGCGAATCGTGGTAGAATGATTCGTTATTATACTATAGATGAATCAAACGTTTTTAATAATCAAGAAGTATATGAAATTGAAATTGAAATTGATAATAACAAAATCGGTCCTCAAACAAAATTTAATAATCCAGAATTGATATTGATCGCTTTGAGAAAAGTTATAAAGTGTGTTTTAAGTGGTCTTCAACAAACTAATTTTCCTATTTCATATCCAGAACAAAAGGATATAATTAATGCTTATATAGGTATGATTTGGAAAGATGATACTAATCCTACTAAGTATATTACTAGTAAAAACTTTATAGGACCAAATTCAATTACATTGCAGCTTAAAAATATAGCACCTTTTGATGAAAACTCAAATGACGCAAATATTAGAAAAGACTTTGTTGTTACTGATAAAGCAGATGGTCAACGACATTTAATGTTTATATCTAATGATGGTAAAATATATCTTATTAATACAAATATGGATGTGATATTTACAGGAGCAAAAACAAATAATAATGATTGTTTTAATACATTGATAGATGGAGAATTAATTTTACATGATAAAAATGGCAAATTTATAAATTTATATGCGGCATTTGATATTTATTATTTTAAGAAAAAAGATGTAAGACACAATAAATTTATATTATTAGATGAAAGAGATGAAGATGAAGATACTAGATATAAATTTTTGAAATTTATAGAGAGAAATTTAAAATTAGTATCTATTCTTGATACAGGTAAAATAGAGGCGAAAAAAACAGCATTAGAAATGCTTAAACAATTTGGAAAAGTAAATCAATTAATATCACCAATTAAATTTATTACAAAAGAATTCTTCCCTGCTAGTGTAAAACAAAATATATTTGAAGGTTGTAATAAGATTTTACAAAAAGAGAGAGAAAAAAGATTTGAATATAATACAGATGGTTTGATATTTACACATTCGCATTATGGTGTAGGTTCAACTGAAATTGGAAAGGCTGGACCTAAATTTAAAATTACTTGGGAACATTCTTTCAAATGGAAGCCACCACAATATAATACAATTGATTTCTTAATTAGTACAGTTAAAGGACCTAATGGTGATGATGTTATAAAAACATTTTATGAAGATGGTATAAATAATGATGCTGCTGTTCAATTTAACGAATATAAAATGGTAGAATTAAGGTGTGGGTTTAGAGAATCAAAAGATGGATTTATTAATCCCTGTCAGGATATAATTGATGATAAAATTCCTGAATATGCACCACGATTTGAAGATAAACAGGAAGACGATTATATTCCATTGAGGTTTTATCCTACAGAACCATATGATCCAAATGCCGGGTTATGTAATATAATGTTAAGAACTGATGGTTCAGGTGGTAAAAAAATGTTTTCATTAGATGATGAAGTGTTTGAAGACAATACAATTGTTGAATTCGCTTATGATTTATCTAAAGAAGAAGGATGGAGATGGATTCCATTAAGAGTACGTTACGATAAAACTGCCAAACTAAGACGCGGCGAAAAAGAATTCGGGAATGCGTATAAAGTATGTAATGAAAATTGGAAATCAATACATCCTAGTGGTAGAATTACAGATGTAATGTTATCTACTGGATTAAATATTCCAAGTTTAACTGTAAGCGAAGATGTATATTACAATACACCGGCAGGTAAATTTAAAACAGAAGCTATGAAAAATTTTCATAATTTATATGTTAAAAAGAAGTTAATACTTGGAACAAGCAAACAAGGTGATACATTAATTGATTTCGCGTGTGGTAAAGCAGGCGATCTTCCTAAATGGGTCGCCGCAAAATTAGCATTTGTATTTGGTATTGATTTATCATCTGACAATTTAGAAAATCGTCTTGATGGTGCTTGTGCGAGATTTTTGAAAATTAAAAAATCCAATAAAAATGTTCCATATGCTTTATTCGTAAATGGTAATAGTTCATATAATATTAAGGATGGTAGCGGTCTTTTAAATGATAGAGCTAAACGAGTTACTGCTGCTGTATTTGGTAATGGACCAAAAGAGGCCGACAAAATTGGTAAATGTGTAGCTAGACAATATGGAAGAGGAGCAGACGGATTTAATGTTTCTTCTTGTCAATTTGCCGTTCATTATTTCTTTGAAAATCCAGATACATTAAAGGGTTTTATGAAAAACATTTCTGAATGCACAAAACAAAATGGCTTCTTTATCGGTACTTGTTATGATGGAAAAGAGGTATTCAATAAACTTAAAAAGGTTGTAACAGGAGATTCTATTAAAATTATTGAAGATGATAGCAGAATATGGGAAATTACTAAAGGGTATGGTGCTGATTCATTTGATGATGATTCAAGTTCAATTGGTTATCGCATTGATGTATATCAAGATTCAATTAATCAAACAATATCAGAATATTTAGTAAATTTTGATTATTTAACTCGTGTAATGACCGCTTACGGTTTTGAATTAATAAGCCGTGAAGAAGCTCAAGATATGGGATTACCCGATGGTACAGGATTATTTAGTGAATTATTCGCACACATGTTAAGCGAAATTGATAAAAATAAATTTAAAGCAAAAGACTATGAACAAGCGCCATTTATGACAGAAGCAGAAAAAAAAATATCATTCTTAAATAGATATTTTATTTATAAAAAAATTAGAACAGTTAATACTGAAAATGTAGAACTAGAATTAGGTGAATATGACCAAACTGAAGCACTAAGAAATAAAAAAGATACAGAAAACGCACAAGATGTCGCATCAAAAGAAGTAATAAAAATTAAGCCTAAGATAAGAAAATTAAGTAAAAAATTATTACTTGTTGCTGCTACTGAAGCCATCGATGAACCAAAAGTAGTGGTTGAAAATAAAGCACCTGAGAAAAAACCTAAACAACCTAGAAAATCAAAAAAACAAGAAGAAGCACCTAAAAAGGTAACAAAAGCTTTAATTTTAAATAATGATACTGACTCAGATGAAGAATAATTATACTATAAAATTATTAACTACTTAAATAAATGTTACAATATATATATTAGTAAATAAAATGAGTTATTTTACATTACCAAAAATAAATAGCATAATAACTGTAGAACCTAGAGATAACATGACTAATAATGCTGAATATATATCATCTAGTCTTTTAAATTATTATAATGAAATGAAAGATCAAATAAACAATATTTTTTTATGCAATGATGATTTATCAAATAATAACTATAATGAACTTGTAAAAATAGTAAATCCATATGAATTTATTTTTTCTAGAGTTCCTGGATCAAAATTTTCTGTTAGTAAACTAAAACCCAAAAGTATTTTATTCTATGATTTTTTGGAGGTTTGTTTGTCACTTAATATATTTGATTTATATAAATTAAATTCAATTAAAACAATTCATTTTACAAATAGTACTAATGATACTATAGAATGTTTAGAAATGTTACGTGAAAATTATGTTGACGAAAATTTATTTTATAATTATATTAATGATGATTTAATAACTTCAATTGGTGATAAAAAAGTTGATTTTCTATTTTTTGAAACAAACTTTATAAATAATAATCAATATATTATTTCTTTAATACAGTCATTAATGGTAATTTTTAAAAATCAGTCATTGGGTGGAAGTTGTATAATTAAAATAAATAGTATTTTTTATAAACCAATTATCGATATTATATATATATTATCATCATTATATGAAAAAACATATATTTTAAAACCAAATACAAGTAATGTAACAACATTTGATAAATACATTGTTTGTAAAAATTTTATAACAAACAATGATAAAAATACAACTTTTAGATTAAATTATTTTAAACTTTTAAGTTTTTTAAAAAATTTAAATGGAAAAAATATACTATCTATTTTGAATTTTGAAATACCATATTATTTTAAAATGAAATTAGATGATATTAATATAATTTTTGGTCAACAACAATTAGAATCATTAGATTTAATAATAAATATTTTAAAAAATAAGAATAAAGATGATAAAATAGAAACAATAAAAAAAACTAATATTCAAAAATCAGTTGCATGGTGTGAAAAATATAAAATCCCTTGCAATAAATTTTCAGAGAAAACTAATATATTTTTACCAATAAATAAAGAAAGTAATGAACCAGTTGAGGAGTCATCGTCTATTTAAAAATTATTTAAACATAGTATAATTAAATAATTTAAGCTGTAACAGATCTTCCATAAGCACTACTTCCATAAGCAGCACTTCCTGATGTAGTATTATATGTGTTTGGTGATTGAGAGAAACGGTTTGAACTTTTCCATGTTGAAGGGAAATAACGATATGTACCTGGTTGTGTAACTGGAACCTGATATTCTTGTAGTGAATTATAATGACAGAATTTTTTATTTTGATGCTGTCCAGATTGGTAAAAGTTTAGAGGGCGTTGTATGTTGCATAATGGAACTTTATTTTTTAATAAATTGTTTACATTATTATTTTCACCAGCATAAAGTTGATTGGCGTTTACTAATAATTGACCTGTATTATTATAATTTTGAATAGAAGCGGCATTTGTAGAAATAGTATCAACGTTTAATTTTAGTATTCTAGTAGAGCTAGAAACTGAGCCTTGTTTAGCATATTGATAATTATTGGGTTTATATACTACAAGTTGACAACCAGCAGGATTAGATGGACCTGAAGGAGGCATACCCCAATATGGATTACTAATAAAATCGGTAAAAACTTTTTGTGCTGGTACCTTTTGATTTTGAGGTAATCCATTTATCCACCCCCAAAATCCTTGAATAGAATTAATACCAAGTGTATTAAAATTATTTACTTGAGTTTGTGTCAATATATTAGAATTAACCATAATAGAAAGCATTTGTCCTATAAGAGCATTTTCAGTGGCATCGTATATTTGTGCGTTTGGTTGACAATTTGCGAGATAGGTATTAGCTAATGATTCGGGACTTCCTGGCGTTGGTGCGTTGTTACCATTAACAGATATATAGTAAGGATTATTTTGGTAAATTCCATTATTCAAATTAGTTTGATAAGATAAAAAGTTGAATGCTTTTTGTTTATATGTTTTGCATCTATTTTGTAAATATTGATTGTGACTAGTGTAATAATTTGTTGGTAAAAAAGTATTCGCATAAATAACTCTACGTCTTGCTTTTTTTTCATCATTACAACACCAAATAGGATTTTGTGTATTTGGTTCAGGGTTTTCTTCTAAATAAGTTAAGTTGGGTTTATAACTTGCAACAATGCCAATGCCTTCACAAGTTTTACAATTTTCGTTTAATTGAGTTTTTCCATCTACTTCATTTGGTGGATTTATTTTAACGGTATAACCTCCTGGCATTCCCATCATATCATTTAATAAACCTGAACTACTTCTAGAACCACCTAGAGGAGTTGCTTTACTAGATTTAACAAACCTATTAGTATTATAATTAATTAAAGCATTTTCATCAATTTTTAATGTATTGCTACCATTATAGGGATCTTTACCAACCAAAGGAGGAACACCTGTTGTAGGTTGAGGAGGAATAACTCTACCTTTTCTATAATGTTTTATTGGTCTTGGTAAACCAAACCCAGTTTGAAATACGTTTCCTGGATCTTTATTTGTTAAAGGTCTAATATGTCCAGGAGCTGTTCCTACTGGAAAACTATTTACACCGACGCCTTTTGGAGGAACATATTGTTTATTATAAAATGTACTTCCGTGATTATATCCTGAAGCAGGCATATGATTCATTCCTAATGGATAAAAAGCTGATGACATTTATATTATTATGGAAGAAAATAAAAAGTAATATTATATTATATTAATGTTAACATTGATAAACTTACTAATAATATTTTTTATTGCATTAATAATTTATCAAATTATTTTAGCAAATAATAGTTCATTTATTGAGGGTTTAGATACCTACCAACCATACGATATGAATAATCCTCAAAATGCTTTAATTTTAGCTCAACAAAATGCTGGAAATATACAAGTTTTAAAACAACAAGTAGATGAATTAACAGGACTAAATAAAGAAGTCCAAGATATAAGTGGAAATGTTATTACTTTACAAGACCAAGTTACTCAATTAGTAGCTGCTCAAAAACAATATGCTGATAAGATGACAGGAGGCCAAGCACCGAATGTAACTGGTACAACCTAATACAATCAATTTAGTAACGTCATAATTGGAATATTTATAAAAATAAAAATAAATATATTTATATATTTTAGTATAATGTCAAATATATTTCAAGAAGTATTAGATGATGTTAACGGAGTTGAACAACGTTTACTAGGTCCTACTTATCCATACTATAAAAACATCAAAACACCAAGTCAATTAGGAATGAGTGATAATGGAAGTATTCAACAAATGGCTCAAGATGTAAATGGTTTAATACAATATGTGGAAGTTTTGGTAACAGGTAATAGTCAAGCTTCATCTACAGGAGGACCTTTAGGAAACAAATTTTTTTTACAAACAGGAGCAAAATGTGCTGCAACCGATAAAAATGGACAACAAGTAGATAGATATATTTATATTGATAATGTTCCCGCTGGGAATATTCCTTTTATATCAAGTGGATTAGGTGTAGATTTTTCTGAATTTAAAGGGTTAATACCAGGAGCAATGAGTAATTTAAATGTATTAAATCCATTTGCTATTATGAGTGCGTTTACATCGGGTTCTACCCCTCCTTGTCAAGAATTAACTATGCAAACAATTGACGTAAATAATAATCAATCTACTGAAACACATTACGTAACCTTATCTGATATAAAAAATATGGATCCTTGTTCATTTCAAAATGGTCAAAATCCTGCTACTGGTGCTAGTTGTCAAGAAACTTTTCAAACTGGAGTTGGAAAAGATGCTAGTCCTGTTATGTCAGATGATCCAATAGATCAAATATATTTTGCGAGTTTAGCGGGTATTGGAATATATATTTTATATCGTTTAATGGAAAAATCATAATTATTATAAATTATATCTATAGTTAATTTATAATGATAAATAAAAAAAATTGTAAAGGAAATCTTTATAGAATTTCAGGTAAAAGTTACTGTGTTGGAGAGAAAAAAACAAAAGGCAAAAGTATAAAGTTAAAAAAATCTAGAAAAGCTATGAAATCTAGGAAATCTAGAAAATCTAGGAAAAATAAAGCACGAGGTCCTGGTGATGAAGATGATGATTATTATGATATAACTCAATGTTGTATGTGTGGTAAAAATGTAAATGTAAATGATAAAACGAATACACTTATTCCTTTGGAGTGTTTGCAAAAAAACGGTAGAGCAGCACATAGAATATGTAAAAAATGTTGGTTTAAACGTAAAACAGGTTTTGCTATAGAAGGCAGATCTCATAAATGCCCAGGTTGTGAAAAAGGGTTACCTTTAACAAATGTTAGAAAAAAAACTCCAGAAATGGTTGATTTGACAGACTTGTCTGATTAAATTCTTAAACCTTATAGGTCGTCTTCTTCTTGTTCATCGTCTTCTTCTTGTTCATCGTCTTCTTCTTGTTCATCGTCTTCTTCTTGTTCATCGTCTTCTTCTTTTGTTTCTTCTTCTTCTTTATTTATAGGCATATTTAGAGGATAACCAATGCATGAGTGACCACCATCAGCAATATTTAATATATTCCATGTTCCATCATTTCTCTCGTAATACTGTTCAAAACAATGTTCGTAGTTTATCCTACCTTCAGCAAATTCATTAAATTCTACGGTTGATACCAAAATCTTTACTTCAATCTTCTCCAATATAGGCAAAATTTTTGTAATATTAAGAATATTGATATCAATATGATTATAGACCTTTGTAATACAATGAGGTAAAACAATATAGTTTTCTAGATTATTAGATAATAATATATTTTGATTTTGTACCAAATCACCATAAAAAATTAAATTATATGTATCAAATGTTAAAGTATATCTCAAATTTCGTAAAATAATATTTATTGTTTCGTCATCAAAATCTTTGGAAACAAAGTTTAATTTAACAGAACTAATATATTTTGAATATTTTAAACCATATTCCATTAAATCAAAATTTAAAATATCGAATCCGTGTATATCTTTTGTTAAATGTTTTGTAAGAGGTGTCTGAAATTCCATCCAACTTTCTTTCGCAATATTTTGCTGCAAAAAATCTTTTGTTAAAGCAACATTTTTATACATTTCATCTTTTTTGTCTCGTTCTTCTTTTTCTTTTTTCAATCTTTTAGTGTCTTCTTCCCATTTTTTTTGAGATTCAGCACATTTTTTTTGACAAGCTATCAGTTCATCTAGATTTATTCTTTCAGATGGGTCTACCGGAGGCGGGATTTCATTGATAGAGTGTTCATAAGGAGGAATAGTAGGTAATGGTGAAATTTCTGTATTAGTAGAAGCTTCTTCATTAATAGAAGGTGATGGATTATCTGTTGTTTTGATACTATTGCCCATAGTTGTTATATTATTAATTTTTTATCTTTAATATAAATTAAAGATAAATTATTTATAGAAATTATTTATAGAAATTCTAAAAATTCTTCCATATCGTAACCTTCATCTATATATCTTTGTAACTTTTTTGGATTCATAGCCTTCTGTATAAGTTCTTCTTTATAAATATTACACCTTTCTTCCAAATATTCATAACTATAATCAAATATTTCTGAATTATAAGAGAGGGAATTCCAGTCAATCTTATCTTGATTTTTTTCTAATATGTGAATAGCCGCGGGATTACGAGACATATTAGACCAATCAACTTTATCCATATTTTTTTCCAAAATATGAATTGCATTTGCTATTCCTGACAATTTACGGAAATCCGCCGCTTTGTCTGCGTATTTTTCAATAAAGGATATTACTTTTTTTTGAATTGGACTGTTATAGGCTGGCATGTGGTCATATACGAATTTCCAACAAATTTCGTTATAATTACGAAATCTTGATTCCTCTATACGGTCTGCCAAATGAATTGTGTGTGGATATACAAGTAAATATAGGGGACTATGCCTATGTTTATCCATATATTGTTCAATTAAGTG
>Ga0114959_10001632_pt1 | contig 19250 bp, 14 predicted proteins | sample C_130625_EF_Meta_FD_87317 | JGI IMG/M metagenome (GOLD analysis project Ga0114959, IMG submission 87317) | Freshwater microbial communities from Lake Croche, Canada to study carbon cycling - C_130625_EF_MetaG | ecosystem: Environmental > Aquatic > Freshwater > Lake | place: Lake Croche, Canada... | reverse complement strand
TCTCAAATTGTTATAGTCAAAAATTACTCCAACCAAATTACGTCCACCTTGGCCCTGCTTATGTTTGCAAGCTCGCAGATTCTGCAATTTAACTGGTAAAGCCATTACCGCTGACTGGTTCGGTAATTCAGTAAAGCCTTGAATTGTATCCTAAAAAAAGCCCAGGAACGAGTCCTGGGCTGGAATCCACCTTTGTTTGGGTGGAGGAGACACTGGGAAGTAGATCAAAGTCTTCTATAAGACTGACTGCCAATATGGTTATTGTATCCATACGTATGGTGCAATGCAAGAATATTGACGAAGATCAAGTTTTTTATGTTGCCATGCAACAACTTTAATCCATAGAGAAATTGGTAAACTATTGATAATATTGATTAATTTACTAAGTTAGGGGTCACTAATATGGAATGTCGAGTATCTTGGCTGGGTAATGGCGGTATGGCATTTTCTGCAGAAACGGGTAGCGGTCACCTAGTGAATATGGATGGGGCGCCTGAAGCTGGTGGCAGAAATCTCGCCCCGCGACCAATGGAACTTCTATTGGCTGGTGCTGGTGGCTGTTCTGCGTTTGATGTGGTTTTAATCCTACAAAAAGCCCGCCAAGCCATCAGCGCATGCGATGTCACCCTACAAGCTGAACGAGCAACGGACGATCCCAAAGTCTTTAACAAGATCAATTTGCACTTCACAGTCAAGGGAAAAGATCTGGATCAAACTAAAGTGGATCGAACAGTGAAGCTTTCTCACGATAAATATTGCTCTGCTACCGCCATGCTCGCCAAAACTGCTGAATTGACTTATAGCATCAAAGTAATTTCGGAATAAGTGCAGAGTCAATCGATAAGCCGGATTCTGTCGCCTAGATTTGCATCTAGGGGCAATCATTCCTCTAGGCCGTCAGTTACCTGCCGGCTCAAGCTCCCTACCCGCAGACTCAGCGGGACGCCTCATCGTCTGCTTACTTGGGATTGCTCCGGATGGAGGTTACCGCGTTTCACCGTAACTAAATACGCTCGTCTCTGTGGCCCTATTCCTCACGTCACCGTGGATGGCCGTTAGCCATCATCCTTCCCTATGGAGTCCGGACTTTCCTCCCCCTCAATAAAGAGGCGGCGATTGCCCAATTGACTCTGCGCCTGCAGTCTAACGCAGTCAGGCCAAGTTAGCTTATAAAAACGGGATTGGTGGAACTAAACCAGCGTCCAAGCGATAGTCTCGCCTGCGCGTAGCGGAACAATCGTGGCATCACCTAGAGGTAATTCAGCAGGGACAGCTTGCGCTTGCTTTCTGAGGGTAATTTTTTTGGTATTCCGTGGCAAAGAATAAAAATCTGGACCAAACAAACTCGCAAAGCCTTCTAATTTATCCAACTGATTCACACTCTCAAATGCCTCAGCATATAAACCGAGTGCATTAAAAGCGCTGTAGCAGCCTGCACAACCACAGGCGGTCTCTTTAGCGCCCTTGGCATGTGGAGCACTATCCGTACCTAAAAAGAAACGGGGATTACCGCTAGTGGCAGCCTCTAATAAGGCTACGCGATGCTCTTCGCGCTTCAGAACCGGCAAACAATAGTTGTGCGGACGAATACCGCCAGCAAAAATCGCATTGCGATTTAAGAGTAGATGTTGCGGAGTAATTGTGGCAGCAATGGTATTTTTTCCGCCAGTCACTGCATCACGCACATAGTGTGCAGCTTGCTTAGTCGTAATGTGCTCAAACACAATCTTGAGTTCTGGAAAATCTCTACGCACAGGATCCAGCACTTGATCAATAAAAACGGCTTCACGATCGAAGATATCAATATCAGTACTTGTCACTTCGCCATGCACCAACAGTGGCATACCAACAGCTTGCATCGCCTCTAAAGCTTGATAGCAGCGCTGAATATCACTCACTCCTTCATCGCTATTGGTAGTCGCACCTGCAGGGTACAACTTAAATGCGGCAATACCCTCGGCTTTAGCCTTACGCACTTCATCAGCAGAGGTATTGTCAGTCAGGTACAAGGTCATCAATGGAGTAAAGCTATCGACCCCCAATAGCTTCAAATTTGCGTCAATACGCGCACGGTAAGCTTTTGCTAAAGCAACTGTCGTAATAGGTGGCTTTAAGTTTGGCATGATGATCGCGCGTGCAAATTGATGTGCAGTATCCGCCAACACATCTTTCATCACTTCACCATCACGAATATGCAAATGCCAATCATCGGGTTGAATCAGTTGAATTTGTGTAGGGCTATTGGACATATTATTTATTGAGCAAGATGATGCGGAAATCATTCACATTGGTTAGTGTAGGGCCAGTTTCCACCAAAGCCCCTAATTCTGCAAAGAAACCATAACAATCATGGGCTGCTAAGAAAGTCTCTGGGATCAAATCTTTTTGCTCACTGTCTTTGCGGATGTCGCTGGAGAACCATGCACCTGCATTCTTCTCGCTCCCGTCAATACCATCAGTATCAGCAGCCAAAGCCGCTAAATTAGGAACATCTTTAGAGGCGGCGAAGAATGAAAGGAGAAACTCACTACATCGGCCCCCGCGTCCCTTAAGACCTGCGGGGATTGTTACCGTACATTCTCCACCAGAGATAAGGGCCAAAGGTTTATCAAAGCCATTTACTAAATAATCCCTAGCTAAAGCCGCCTGCTCAATACCAACATCTTGAGCTTCGCCAGTAATCGTATCGCCTAAAATGATTGGCTCGTAACCTTGGTTACGAACGTATTCAGCGGCAGCTTCTAAACTTTTATACGCAGTAGCAATGACATGATTGGCTACTTGGGCATTCATTAAATCGGCGTCTTTTAAAGTCTCTGGTATTTCTCCAGCTAAACCTTGCTGAAGATGATTTAGGACTGAAGCAGGAATAGCTTTACTATCTAGCTGATATTTTTCTAAGATATTCAAAGCGTCAAGATAGCTTGAATAGTCAGCAGCACATGGTCCGCTAGCAATATCTGCAGGTGAGTCACCAGTCACATCTGAAATCAATAAAGCCTCAACTCTTGCGCCACGAACAATTGCAACTCTTGCTAAGTTACCACCCAAAATCGCAGACAGGTGTTTGCGTACAATATTCATTTCCTCAATAGGCGCACCGCTGCGCAAGAGTGCCTCAGTCGTCTTGCGCATATCATCAATCGAGATGCCTTCTTGCGGCAAAGTAAGCAAGCTAGATCCACCACCAGAAACAAGCGCAATCAATACATCACCCGCTTGCAATTGCTTTGTTAAAGACAGTATCTCCTTGGCACCATCCATGCCAGCCTGATCAGGTACTGGATGCCCAGCTTCAACAATGCGAATGTATGAGGTTGGTGAACTGTGGCCGTAACGAGTAAGAACAATACCCTCCAGACTTACTTGAGGCCAATGTACTTTTGCATAAGCTTCTAATGCGCTTGCCATTGAAGCGCTGGCCTTGCCCGCACCCACAACCAAACATCTCCCTTTGGGCTCATGCCCGACTGGAAATATCTTCGCCAAATATTGCGGAACGATGAGTTGGGGATCAGCAACTGCGACGGCAGCCGCAAAAGCATTCTTAAGAATATCTTCTGTGGGGGTTGGCTTGGTATTTTGCTGCGTCATACAGCTATTCTAATCAAGAGCGGCACGTTCCTGCATTTGCCACATTTCTGCATATTTTCCATTCGCAGTGATTAACTCGAGATGGGTTCCCCGTTCAACGATCTGTCCATGAGCCATCACCAGAATTTGATCGGCATGAATAATAGTAGAAAGTCGGTGGGCAATAATGAGGGTTGTACGGTTTTTAGCTAAGCTGAGCAACTCTTCTTGAAAAGCGCGCTCTGTTTTAGAATCCAAAGCAGAGGTTGCCTCATCAAAAATGAGCATCGCTGGTTTTTTCAGCAAGGTTCGCGCAATAGCGACGCGCTGTTTTTCACCACCTGACAATTTCAACCCTCGCTCCCCTACCTGAGTGTCGTAACCATCCGGTAAGCGCTTAATAAAACCATCGATTTGCGCTGCCCTAGCTGCTTCTTGTACTTCTTCAATTGTTGCAGTGGGATCGCCATAGGCGATGTTGTAACCAATAGTGTCATTAAATAAAACCGTGTCTTGCGGAACTATGCCGATGGCTTTACGCAGACTTGCTTGAGTCACATCCTGAATATTTTGCCCATCAATCAGAATTTTTCCGGACTGAACATCATAAAAGCGGAATAGCAATCTCGCTAAGGTACTCTTACCAGCACCGCTTTGTCCAACCACTGCAGTAATCGTGCCCGCTGGAATATTGAAACTCACATTGTGCAAGATTTCCCGCTTACTATCATAATGAAATGAAACATCCTCAAAGCGAACATCAGGCCCCAAGCCACGATTATCAATATGTAAAATTTTGGCGTCCGGTGAGTCAGCGATTTCTTTATCGGTATTGAGTAAAGAAAACATACGCTCCATGTCCGTTAGAGACTGCTTGATCTCGCGGTAAATCACACCCAAGAAATTGAGTGGAATGTACAACTGAATCATTAAGGTATTCACGAGCACGAGGTCGCCAAGAGTCATGGTGCCATCTACTACACCGAGCGTAGCGCGCCACAAAATTAAGACCAAGCCAATAGCGATGATAGTTTGCTGGCCAAAGTTAAGAACTGCTAACGATTTTTGGGACTTAATGGCAGCGGCCTGATAGCGCACCAAATTTTTGTCGTAACGACTAGCTTCAAAGGCTTCATTACCAAAATACTTCACAGTCTCAAAATTTAATAGTGAATCAATAGCTTTCTGATTCGCCTTAGAATCCATGTCATTCATGGTCTTGCGAAAATGGGTGCGCCACTCTGTTACTACTACAGTAAACACAATATAAAAAACCAGGGCGCATAAGGTAATTGCTGCAAACCAAATATCGTATGAGTAAGCCAGATAGCCCAACACTAAAATGAACTCAACTAGGGTTGGCAAGATGCTATAGAGTGAATACGCAATCAGCGACTGAATACCGCGTGTACCACGCTCAATATCCCGACTAACGCCACCGGTTTGACGGGCCAGATGAAAACTCAGCGCTAAAGAATGTAAATGCTCAAAGACTTGGAGGGCTACTTTACGGACAGCATTTTGGGTCACCCTAGCAAAGAGAAACTCACGTAATTCAGCAAACAAGGAGGCGGACATTCGGAGAAGTCCATACGCTAGAATGAGCCCTGCTGGAACTATAAGCAAAACCTGAGGAGAGTCTGTCCTGATGTTTAAATCGTCAATTAAACGCTTTAGCAAAATAGGGATGCCTAAATTCGTAACCTTGGCAGCAACCAAGCACGCTAAAGCAATCACAACTCTTAATTTATATTCCAGTAGATAGGGAATTAAATCGCGAATGACTTTCCAATCGCTTCCCTGTGAAGGCTTGGAATCTACGCTACCGTGATGGTTTCCCGATGAATGTCTCATCGTTCTATCTTATTCCTTATTTGATTTTACTTTAGCGTTCCGAAAATAATTTCAGAATTGCCTCCCCATTGCTAGGGGAAAAACATTTCTTGGCGGCCTCTTCGAAAGGCAGCCACTGGTAAGCGATATGCTCTCTAGGTGCAAGTTGAACTTGAATATCATTTGGAACTTGTAATGAAAACCAGTGCTCAGTATTTCTAGTCACACCAGGTGCATAACGAAAGCGCCACTCTGGATAAATTTCGTACTCAATCTGCTGATGCATGCTCTGCAGAGCGTCAATGGGTAATTGCTCTACAGCGATCCCAGTCTCTTCTAAGACCTCACGGGCAGCAGCTGAGGCTAAGTCTTCATTTAGCGCATCAAGACTACCGGTAACAGACTGCCAGAAATTCGTTCGATCAGCGCGCTCTATTAATAAAACATCCCTGTTCGACTTGTAGATAACAACCAAAACCGAAATAGGGATTTTCAAGATAGGGCTAACTACGTTGTTTTTTAAGCAGCTGGTGTAGCTTGACGTAAACGAATATGCAATTCACGCAACTGACGCTCATCGACTGGACTAGGAGCCTGAGTTAATAAGCATTGCGCACGCTGGGTTTTAGGGAAGGCAATCACATCCCGAATAGATTCAGCACCAGTCATCATGGTAACAATACGATCTAAACCAAATGCAATCCCGCCGTGTGGAGGTGCGCCATACTGCAGAGCATCTAACAAGAAGCCAAACTTCGCCTGTGCTTCTTCAGCATTAATTTTTAATGCACGGAATACCTGACTCTGCACCGCTTCTTGATGAATACGCACAGAACCACCACCAATTTCACTGCCGTTTAGAACCATGTCATACGCTTTAGCTAAGCACTTACCAGGATCAGTTTCTAAATACTGCATATGCTCATCTTTAGGGCTGGTAAACGGATGATGGCAAGCAACCCAACGCGCTTCACCTTCATCGTAATCAAACATTGGAAAATCTACTACCCATAATGGCTTCCAACCTTCAGTAAAGAGGCCGTGAGCCTTAGCCCAAGATGAATGGCCAATACGTAGACGTAAGTTACCAATTGCATCATTCACGACTTTTTCTTTATCTGCACCAAAGAAAATAATGTCGCCGTCTTTTGCACCCGTGCGCTTCAAGATGCCTTCGATAGCCGCGTCATGCAAATTCTTCACAATGGGAGACTGCAAGCCATTACGGCCTTCAGCGACGGAATTCACCTTTATCCAAGCTAAACCTTTTGCGCCATAGATGCTGACAAACTGGGTGTAATCATCAATCTCACTACGGCTAATCTCCGCACCGCCTGGAACACATAAGCCCACAACCCGGCCACCTTCTTGGTTTGCAGCGCCTGAGAACACCTTGAAATCAACATCCTTCATTAAATCCGTCAATTCAGTAAACTCAAAGTTCACGCGCAAATCGGGTTTATCAGACCCAAAGCGTGCCATCCCTTCTGAATAAGGCATGGTTGGAAATGGATTTGCCAATTCGACATTCATTGTTTTTTTGAAAATATGACGAATCATGTTTTCAAACAGGTCCCGAATTTCTATTTCATTTAGGAAGGCAGTTTCACAGTCAATCTGAGTAAATTCAGGTTGGCGATCTGCCCGCAAATCTTCATCGCGGAAACATTTGGTAATTTGATAGTAGCGATCAAAACCAGCAACCATCAATAACTGCTTGAACAGCTGAGGCGACTGTGGCAATGCAAAGAACTGACCATCATGAACACGCGATGGGACTAAATAATCACGCGCACCTTCAGGGGTACTCTTTGTCAACATGGGAGTCTCAATATCAATGAAACCAGCCTCGTCTAAATAGCGACGGCATTCCATTGCCACGTTGTAACGTAGGCGCAAATTCTTTTGCATTTGTGGTCGACGCAAATCCAGTACACGATGCGTTAAACGAGTAGTCTCAGATAAATTTTCATCATCTAACTGGAATGGAGGTGTGATGGAAGCATTAAGGATCACTAAGCTATGGCAAAGTACTTCTACCTTGCCGCTGACTAAATCACTATTCTCTGTCCCAGCAGGACGAGCACGTACGAGGCCTTTAATCTGAATACAGAATTCATTACGTACTTGCTCGGCAAGCCCAAACATCTCTGGGCGATCCGGATCACACACTACCTGAACAAAGCCTTGATGATCACGCAAGTCAATAAAAATCACACCTCCGTGATCACGGCGGCGGTTGACCCATCCTGCGAGTGTGACCTCTTGACCAATCAGTGAATCGGTTACCTGTCCACAGGTATGACTACGCATCAACATCGACATAACAATTTCCTAAAAATCAAACATGATGTGGTGACGGTGGTGCCGTCAGGCCACTAGAACTATTTGGTGGTACAGAACCCATCGACACAATATGCTTTAGAGCTTCTTCCACGCTCATCTCCAGCTCAATCGTTTGTGCACGGGGTACGATCATGAAAAAACCAGAGGTAGGATTTGGTGTGGTTGGTAAGAATACATTCACGTAATCTTCGCCTAATTTAGCGGTGACTTCTTTTGCAGGAACGCCCGTTTGAAAAGCAATCACCCAAGAGTCTGCATGGGGATAGCGAATTAACAGAGCCTTACTAAAGGCCTGACCGTTACCCGAAAATAATGTGGATGAAACTTGTTGAACACTGGAATAAATGGAGCGAACAATCGGAATACGATTAACCAATTTATCCCAAATTTTTAACCACCATTGCCCAGCAAAACTAATTGCTAACAATCCTGTGAGCATGATGACGGCAATCACGATCAATATGCCAACACCTGGGAGATCGCGGAAATGCTGCACATCTAAGGCAGCGTCATGTGGAAGAACCACAATGATGGCATGCATTACAGACCCAAAGACACCGTCGAGCAAACCTAAGCCCCAGCCAATCACCCAGACGGTGATTGACAGTGGTGCCCAAACCAGGATGCCAGCGATAAAGTATTTTTTCATGTTTTGCCTAACCCGCTATTTTAGCGGTTAAGAAGTCAATCAACGAGAGCCTAATAAATACCTAGGCTGATTATTAAAATTCCGGTCAAAAACCCACCAGCAAACAGCAAGGCACCCACGAGGACACGATGAGTATGCCTTTCTTGCAGTAAAAGGGTCTTTAAAACCTCTAATTCCCCATTTTGGTCTTTGATTTGGTGCCGGCTTTGAGCCAAGCTCTCAGCAATTAAGCGTGGCAAAGTAGGCAGGATTTTGGCCCAAGAAGGCGCCTCCTCCTTCAACCCATCCAGCAGACCACGCCAGCCCAATTGCTTGCTGATCCATTTCTCCAGGATTGGCTTAGCAGTTTTCCAGAGATCGAGGTCAGGATCCAATTGACGCGCTAAACCTTCGACATTTAGGAGGGTTTTTTGTAACAAGGTCAATTGAGGCTGAATTTCTACCTTGAACCGACGCGAGGTTTGAAATAAACGCATCAAAACAATACCCAAAGAAATTTCTTTTAACGGACGGTCAAAGTAAGGCTCACAAACAGAGCGTACCGCACCCTCTAACTCTTCAACCCGCGTATTGGCAGGAACCCATCCAGACTCAATGTGTAATTCTGCCACGCGCCGGTAATCGCGATTGAAGAAGGCTAAGAAGTTCAAAGCTAAATAATTTTTGTCTGATTCGCTTAAGGCACCCACAATTCCAAAATCTAAGGAGATAAAACGTCCAAACGTTTCAGGCTCCAAGCTGATCATGATATTTCCAGGATGCATATCTGCATGGAAAAAACCATATTCAAATACTTGCATAAAAAATATCTCTACCCCATCGGCAGCTAACTTCTTAAAGTCAACACCTGCTGCGCGTAACTCAGCAGTACGCCCAATAGAAATGCCATACATTCTTTCCATGACAATGACATTGGTATGGCAAAGGTCCCAGTACATCTCCGGAATCATCAGTTTCTTAGAATCTACAAAGTATCTCCGTAACTGACTTGCGTTCGCAGCTTCACGCATCAGATCTAACTCGTCATGCAAATGGGTATCAAACTCTGACACGTTCTCGCGTGGCTTTAAACGACGGCCATCTTCAGAGCTCTTTTCAATCACTTTAGCTAAGTCATACATCAGCGCTAAATCGCCCTCAATGACAGGCAAAATACCAGGACGCAAAACTTTAATAGCCACTGCGTGGCCTTCCCACTCCGGATGTTTTTCGGTACCACGCAACACTCCAAAGTGCACTTGAGCAACTGAGGCACTAGCTACTGGAGTAGCATCAAAGCTTGTGAAAACCACTTCAATAGGCTGACCGAGAGCCTCCTCAATTAGACGGCGTGACTCTTCATTAGAGAATGGTGGAACTTGATCTTGTAGTTTTGCTAATTCATTAGCGATGTCTTCAGGCAATAAATCGCGGCGCGTAGATAGGACTTGTCCAAACTTGACAAAGATAGGTCCAAGCGCTTCTAGAGTTAAGCGAATGCGCTCACCTCTTGGCAAATGATTTCCGGGAGAAACCCAACATAAGACAGTTAAGAGACCACGGCGAATCCCTGGCTTTAATAGATCGCGTAATAGAGGCAATAAACCGTAGCGCCAAGCAGTAAAGAAAATGAAACAAAGACGAGCAATTCGACGCACGATTTATTTAGCCTTTTGCTCTAAGATTTGAATACGTTTTTCCATGCGGTCGACAGATTCCCGCAACTCACTTAATTCCGCTTTACGAACCATAAAATCGCGTTTATTTAAAAGTACTTTTCTTTCTTCGCTGACATACTCGACCACATTGTCCAGCAAATCGCTAGCTGCAGATCGACTAGCGGAAATGAATTTCTTACCTTGTCTTACTGCAAAATTCGCAGGGGCGTCCCCAACTAATCGTGCCAAATCTTCCTCATATTCCCAACGTAGCTGTCCGGCCAAACGACCTAATAACTGGGCTAAGTCTGCATCACCTGTAATTTTGACAGCTTTAAATGCTTGCTCACGCAAATTCCCGCTACTTGCCGCTACCCCACTCAAAGCCTGTGCTGAAACTTCTAAAGTGAGAGAAGGACTATCTGCCTCTTTTAAAACTCCAAGCAATCCATCGGACTTGATCTCAAAACAGAGAGCTCCCAAGGGAAGCTGTATAAGAATGGATTTCCCAGCATGCTTGGCTAACTCACTCCGTGCCCAAGACTCAGATCCTAGAACATGGTTTATCCCCTGGCAAGCAGCGCCAGCAGCGATCGTATGGGAGGAAGATAAATGCGTGTTCATGAGTGTAAAAAACCCGCACTAGTGCGGGTTTTCCAATGGAAAGTACCTAAAGCTTAAACTAACTGGGTGATACCCGCTAGTACCCAGCCTCCAGGCCCTTCAACAGGCTTGCTGAGATTCCAGATTTCTGAGAAGTCGCTTGCAGCAGCGCCAGGCTGCTCGCGAATCATCCCGCTAAATTGAACACTACAGAAATAGTGGCCATCTGCAGTCTCTATACCCAAGAGATGCGCGTTAATCGTAAGCACATCAGTTTGATTAGCGCTATCTATACGTCCTGCTAAATCCTGTTGGATAGTGGCAAACATATCCGGGGTTGTAAATTCACGCAATGATGCTAGATCACCTTGATCCCACGATTTTTGCAAGGTGACAAAGTACTGCTTCGCGTTTTCCAGGAATGCTTGCTGATCAAAGCCGGGAGGTAGCGTGGACTGAAAAGGCTCAGGTTCCTTGCTCACACCGCCGAATGCATTGGCTGCCGGTGTAAAAGCAGGCTCATGCCTAGAGACTTGCTCAACATTACTTCGCTGCATACCTGTTGGAACATTTGTATTATTAGCAGCGCCTGACATTGCTGGCAGTAATTTTCTAAGCACAAACATGATCACAAAACCCGCCAACATCGCAATCAATAAACCCGTGATTAAAGATGAGGCTCCTTCACCTAAACCGAAATGGGACAAGAGGTAACCAATGCCCAAACCTGCTGCTAATCCACCAAGAAGCCCTCCCATACCGCCAAAGCGGCTTGGGGCTGGTGCCTGTGGTGCTGGAGCAGTAGGTTGCGCTTGTTGAGCTGGCTTTTGCGCAGGTGCAGCTTGCTTTTGAATTGGTGCACTTGGTGCGCGACCGATACTTTTACCGCCGCCTAGACGTGCTGCATCAACATAACCTATGGATGCAAAGATTAATGTAAAACTGATTAGAATCGCCTTAAAAAAATGTTTGTTCATTTTTATTTACCCCTTCTTATAACTGCTTCACTTCTTTAGTTTTTAAGAATTTAAAAACTATACAACTATTAGTATTTAATACCAATATGTAAGGCAACGATACCCCCAGTCATTCTATGGGTTTCTACTTCATCAAAACCGACCCCCAACATCATTTCTTTGAGTGTTTCTGCATCCGGATGCATCCGGATGGATTCTGCTAAATAACGATAGCTCTCAGAATCCTGAGCAATCTTTTCGCCTAGCCAAGGCAAGACTTTGAAAGAGTAAGTGTCATATACCGGCTGCAAAAAGGCGTCTGGTTTTGAAAACTCTAGAACCAAAACACGTCCACCGGGCTTAATCACACGACACATCTCACCTAAAGCCACATCCTTATGAGTCATATTGCGGAGACCAAAAGCAACAGTGACGACATCAAAATGGTTGTTGGGAAACGGAATTTTCTCTGCATCAAATTGTACGCAAGGCAAAGCCATGCCCTGATCCAACAAGCGATCCTGACCGACTCCCAGCATGGATGCATTAATGTCGCTCAACCAAACCTGCGCTTCAGAATTGCGACCCCAGTTAGCTGCTTTTGCAAATGCGCCCGCTAGATCACCAGTACCACCAGCGATATCTAATACTTTTTGACCAGGGCGTACTTGTGCACGTGCAATTGTGATTTTTTTCCAAAGGCGGTGCAAACCAAATGACATCAGGTCATTCATCACATCATATTTACTCGCTACCGAATGAAATACCTCGGCTACCTTATTAGCTTTTTCTGCCTCATCAACACTTTGGTAACCAAAATGGGTTTTACTCATTAGTGACTTCCGCAAGAGTGATCATGGGAATGACCTTGCTGCCCCATAGGCGCATCTCGATCGAGACCTGCAGCGGCTAATTTGTCTAAATGCACTTTCCATAATTGCTCTTGATTCTCACATAAATACTGCAAGAAATCCCAAGAGTACAAACCAGAATCATGACCATCGGAAAAACTAGGCTTTAAGGCATAGTGCCCAACGGGCTCTAAATTGGCAATCAACACATCGCGCTTACCTGTTTGTAAAGTTTCTTGTCCAGGGCCATGGCCCTGCACTTCAGCAGACGGAGATAACACCCTGAGAAACTCAAATGGCAGGCGATAAGTATTGCCATTCTCATAAGAGAGCTCCAATACCTTGGATTGCTGATGTACAACAACATTGCTAGGAATCATTAAACTAGGACCCTTTCAATACCGCCTTGATTGGCTTTGGCGACGTAATCTTGCATCCAGTTTTCACCGAGTAGTTTGTTAGCCATCTCCACCACGATGTAATCGGCAGTAGTATCACTATCTGCATCGAAGCGAGTTAAACCTTGCAAACAAGATGGGCAACTGGTTAGTACTTTTACTTCACTAGTAAGGTCGCTTTTACGTAAATCATTGGCGCCTTTTTCCATTTCAATTTGCTTGCGAAAGCGTATTTGAGTCGAGATATCTGGGCGCGTTACTGCCAGTGTTCCTGCTTCACCACAACAACGATCATTTTTAGCAATCGCTTTGCCATCTTCCAATTGAATAAGTTCATTTACCGTCTTCAGAGGATCTTGCAGCTTCATTGGAGAGTGACAAGGATCGTGATACATATACTTCACACCCGTTACTCCAGAAAGCTTAACGCCCTTCTCCATAAGATATTCATGAATATCAATAATTCGGCAACCCGGGAAAATTTGGTCAAACTGATAACCCGCTAATTGGTCGTAACAAGTTCCGCAAGACACTACTACCGTCTTGATATCTAAGTAGTTCAGCGTATTGGCAACACGATGGAATAATACGCGGTTATCCGTAATCATTTTTTCCGCTTTATCAAAGTCGCCATTGCCGCGTTGCGGGTAACCACAACAGAGATAGCCTGGAGGTAGGACTGTTTGTACACCCACATTCCAAAGCATTGCTTGGGTTGCAAGGCCGACTTGCGAGAATAAGCGTTCAGAGCCGCAACCCGGAAAGTAGAACACTGCCTCTGTATCTGCTGAGGTGGTTTTTGGATCGCGAATAATGGGTACATAGTTCGCATCTTCAATATCTAGCAAAGCACGCGCCGTTTTCTTAGGCAAGTTTCCAGGCATTTTCTTATTTACAAAGAAAATCACCTGTTCTTTAACGCTAGGTTTTCCGACTGTAGCTGGAGGATGCGCAGTTTGTTGCTTAGCAAACTTTCTCAACACATCATTACCCAAGCGCTGTAATTTATAACCCCAGCCAATCATGGCCTTACGAACTAAATTAATCGTCTCTGGACTGGTTGCATTCAAGAAGAGCATTGATGCTGCTGTACCTAGGTTAAAACGTTGCTGACCCATCTTACGCAAGAGATTGCGCATATTCATCGTCACGTCACCAAAATCGATGTTGACTGGGCAAGGGGTTAAACATTTATGACAAACCGTGCAATGCGCCGCTACGTCATCAAACATCTCCCAATGCTTTACTGATACACCACGTCTTGTTTGCTCTTCATACAAGAAAGCTTCAATCAATAATGAAGTCGCCAAAATTTTGTCCCGCGGACTATAAAGTAAGTTAGCGCGGGGCACATGGGTTGCGCACACAGGTTTACATTTACCGCAGCGCAAGCAGTCTTTCACACTATCAGCAATCGCACCAATATCACTCTGCTGCATGATGATGGATTCATGGCCCATTAAACCAAAGCTCGGTGTGTAGGCCATACTCAAAACCGCATTCGGCATGAGCTTACCCTTATTAAATCGACCTTCAGGGTCAACCCGATTTTTATAGCTGCGGAAATCCTTTAACTCGGCTTCAGTCAAATATTCGAGTTTAGTAATGCCGATGCCGTGCTCACCAGAAATCACACCATCGAGTGAGCGGGCTAATTTCATGATGCGCGCAACCGCACGATGGGCGTCTTGCAACATCTCATAGTCATCCGAGTTCACGGGAATATTGGTATGTACATTACCGTCACCAGCATGCATATGCAGTGCGATGAAAACACGTTTGCGCAAAATATTTTTATGAATTGCTTCTAACTCAGCAAGAATAGGTTCAAACGCCAAGCCACCAAAGATGATGCGTAGCTCAGAGCGAACTTCCTCTTTCCATGAAGCGCGTAAGCTGAAATCTTGCAGTTGCGGAAAATAAGTATCCATCTGCATCAGCCAGTCAGCCCAACGGGTGCGAACTTTAGCAATCAGCTCTGATGCCTGTTGAACGCGATCACCTAGGATTTCTGCAGTAGGAATTTCGTACTCTGCATCGCTCTTGCCTAATGGCAAAGCACTCTTTTTCAAGAATAATTCCAGGCCATCCAGGATTTGTAATTTGTTTTTGAGAGATAACTCAATATTGATGCGATCGATGCCGTCAGTGTACTCACCCATACGTGGCAAGGGGATCACAACGTCTTCGTTAATCTTAAAAGCATTGGTATGCCGTGCAATCGCAGCAGTACGAGCACGATCTAGCCAGAATTTCTTGCGCGCTTCAGGGCTTACTGCTACAAATCCCTCGCCGACGCGTAAATTCGCCATCCGTACCACTTCACTAGTCGCCGCCGCTACGGCTGCCTCATCATCGCCCGCGATATCACCAATCAATACCATCTTCGGCAAGCTATTCCGCTTTGATTTAGTGGAGTAGCCCACTGCCTTTAGGTAGCGATCATCTAGATGTTCTAGGCCAGCCAGAATAGGACCGCCTTGCTTACTCAAACCGTCTAAGTATGCTTTGATTTCAACGATGCTCGGAATAGCCTCACGTGCTTGGCCAAAGAACTCTAGGCAAACCGTACGCATGAATTTTGGCATGCGATGCAATATCCAGGTTGCGCTAGTAATCAATCCATCGCAACCTTCTTTTTGCACGCCCGGCAAACCCGATAAAAATTTATCCGTAACGTCTTTACCTAGACCCTCTTTACGAAAACGTTTACCTTCCACTTCTAATAATTCCGTTTTCAGGATTCGTTGTCCAGGCTCGCTATTACCATCAGACCAAGTTAATTGAAAACGTACGGTGGCAACGTCATGGATCTTGCCAAGGTTATGCTCAAGGCGAACAACGTCCAGCCAATTTCCTTGTGGATCCACCATTCGCCAACTAGCGAGATTATCGAGAGCAGTTCCCCAGAGAACTGCTTTTTTACCGCCAGCATTCATGGCAATATTGCCACCGATGCAACTTGCATCAGCTGACGTGGGATCAACCGCAAATACCAGCCCCGCATGTTCTGCTGCATCAGATACGCGGCGAGTGACAACACCAGCACCAGTAAAGATGGTGGAGACCTCATGATCAACTCCGGGCAGGCGCTTACTCTTTACGCCATCAATTTGCTCAAGCTTCTCAGTATTGATGACTGCAGACATTGCGTATAAAGGAATTGCACCACCGGTATAGCCAGTACCACCCCCTCGAGGAATAATTGTGAGGCCCAATTCCACACACGCCTTAACTAGCCCAGGAATTTCAGATTCGTAATCTGGTTTCAGGACGACTAATGGAAACTCTACGCGCCAGTCAGTTGCATCCGTGACGTGCGCAGCACGAGAGACACCATCAAAACAAATATTGTCACTAGCGGTATGACGCCCTAATTCCTTGCGAGCACGTTTGCGAATTTGCTCGACTTCTTTGAAACCATTCGCAAAATTTTCAATCGCGCGATCAGCAGCGCTCAATAAAATTTCTACTTGATCAACTGAGTCACCAATATTGCGTTTCTTCACTTCGCCTAAGCGATGCCATAAAGCATCCACCAACTGCTTACGGCGATCAACGTTATCTAATAGATCGTCTTGCAAAAATGGATTGCGTTGAACCACCCAAATATCACCCAAGATTTCGAATAACATTCGAGCAGAACGGCCGGTGCGGCGGACACCCCGTAAATCATTTAGAACGCGCCATGACTCCTCTCCTAACAAGCGAATCACAATCTCTCGGTCAGAAAAGGAGGTGTAGTTGTAGGGAATTTCACGCAAGCGGGGAGATCCCGCCTCAGCGTCTAACAACTGGTTCAAAGCTAATGGGGCGTTCATAGCAACATATTTTGTAAATAATCATTTTAATTGAGCGAACCTGATAGTGGCAGGAAATGGGGGAAGTTGTTGCTCAAAGGGATAAACCCTTGCAAATTTAAGGGCTTAGGAGCCATCCGTGGTACGCTCATTGGATGGCAACGAACTATTTAAAGAAAATTTTATCGGCTCGCGTCTATGACGTAGCCAGGGAAACTGAGCTCCAACTCGCCCCAGAACTCACTAAGCGTTTGGGTAATCAGGTCCTACTTAAAAGGGAGGATAACCAGCCGGTTTTCTCCTTCAAACTCCGTGGCGCCTATAACAAGATGGCTCATCTCCCTCCAGAGGCCCTTAAAAAGGGTGTTATATCTGCTTCCGCTGGTAATCACGCCCAAGGTGTTGCCCTTTCCGCAGCCAAGATGAAATGCAAGGCAGTGATCGTGATGCCCATCACCACGCCTAGCTTAAAAATTGATGCTGTTAAGGCCAGAGGTAGTTCTTGGGTAGAAATTATTCTTCATGGCGAGTCCTACAGCGACGCCTTTAAGTACTCAGAAGCCTTAGGAAAAAAACGGGGGCTGACTTTTGTCCACCCGTTTGATGATCCTGATGTGATTGCCGGACAAGGCACGATTGCTCAAGAAATTTTTCAGCAATGCCAAGAACCCATTGAAGCGGTATTTGTCGCTATTGGTGGCGGCGGACTTATTTCCGGTATTGGTGAATATGTCAAAGCCGTGAGTCCCAAAACGAAAGTGATTGGTGTGCAAGCCTCAGACTCTGACGCTATGAGTCGCTCACTCAAGGCTAATAAGCGTATTGAGATGAAAGATGTGGGGTTGTTTTCTGATGGTACCGCTGTGAAATTAGTCGGCAAGGAAACCTTTCGTATCTGCAAAAAAGTAGTGGATGAAATCGTCTTAGTGGATACCGATGAGATCTGTGCCGCCATTAACGACGTTTTTACTGATACTCGCAGCATTCTTGAGCCCGCTGGGGCCTTGGCTATAGCGGGTATGAAGAAGTATGTTGAGAAAAAGCAGATCAAGAAAAAAACTTTAGTAGCTGTTGCTTGTGGTGCCAATATGAACTTTAGCCGTCTTCGCTTTGTAGCGGAGCGTGCAGACGTTGGTGAATTCCGTGAAGCCGTATTTGCAGTTACCATCCCCGAAGAACGTGGCTCCTTTAAACGCTTTTGTCAGTTACTTGGCAAACGTAATGTCACTGAATTTAACTATCGCATTGGCGATCAAAGCAAAGCACACATATTTGTGGGTATCAGCACCCAAAAAGCGGGTGATAGCGAAGCGATTGCAAAGCACTTCACTAAGGCGAAGTTTGCAACCATTGATCTGACTCATGATGAGTTGGCGAAAACGCATTTACGCCATATGGTCGGTGGGCACTCTGCGCTAGCAAAAGACGAATTGCTATATCGCTTCGAGTTTCCAGAGCGCCCAGGTGCATTAATGAAGTTTTTAACGAGCATGGCCCCTAACTGGAATATCAGCTTGTTCCACTACCGCAATCATGGCGCTGACTACGGTCGTATTCTGGTGGGCATTCAAGTTCCTAAGAATGAGCAAAAAAAATTCCAAAACTTCTTATCTAGTCTAGGTTATCCACACTGGGATGAAAGCAATAATCCCGCTTACCGCCTTTTTCTTAAATAAGAGTTCATTCCAACGATGTCATTCTCACTTACCGGAAAACTCGTTGTTGCGATCTCTTCGCGCGCCCTATTTGACTTTGAAGAAGAAAATCGTATCTTTGAGTCGACCGATGACAGTGCGTATATGAAATTACAACTGGAGCGTCTTGGTGAAGCTGCACAAACCGGTGTGGCATTTCCGCTAGTAAAAAAACTATTGGCTTTTAATGAGGAAGGGGATCAACGCGTAGAGGTAGTGATTCTCTCGCGGAATGACCCAGTCAGTGGCTTACGGGTATTCCGCTCCGCTGAGCATCATGGTTTACATCTCGAGCGCGGTGTTTTTACAAGAGGGCGCCCTCCTTATCACTATTTACGCTCACTGCATGCCAACCTTTTCTTATCTGCCAATGAAGATGATGTCCGGGCAACGATTGATGCGGGCTTCCCGGCAGCACGTGTCTATCCAGAATCAAGCAAAACCGCAGAATCTCACCCTAATGAAATTCGTATTGCCTTTGACGGAGACGCCGTACTTTTTTCTGATGAGGCTGAACAGGTCTTTCAGAACAAAGGGCTTGAGGCTTTTGTTGATCACGAGAGCAAGAAGGTAGATATTCCCTTGCCTCCCGGACCTTTCAAACCTTTGCTGGAAGCGCTACACAGACTGCAACGCTCCACTAGTGAGAATGGTATGCGGATTCGTACTGCCTTAGTCACTGCCCGTTCAGCGCCCGCGCATGAGCGTGCGATTCGGACTCTCATGGCATGGGGAATTGATGTGGATGAAGCCATGTTCTTAGGCGGTCTATCCAAGAGCGAATTCCTCCGCGAATTTGAGCCAGACTTTTTCTTTGATGATCAAACCGGTCATTGCCAATCAGCCGCTTCAGTAGCGCCTACTGGTCATGTAGTGTCAGGCGTTTCAAATAGGCCCAAAGATAAATAGA
>Ga0114959_10001630_pt1 | contig 19255 bp, 22 predicted proteins | sample C_130625_EF_Meta_FD_87317 | JGI IMG/M metagenome (GOLD analysis project Ga0114959, IMG submission 87317) | Freshwater microbial communities from Lake Croche, Canada to study carbon cycling - C_130625_EF_MetaG | ecosystem: Environmental > Aquatic > Freshwater > Lake | place: Lake Croche, Canada... | reverse complement strand
TTCAAAGCCAGTAAATAACCAAGATTCACCATCGGCGTCGCGCCCCAGAAATTGACCTGAGATCGAATTACCTTGAAAGCCTGGAGAATTGAACTGTCCAAAATCAGGCAAAACTTCCTGAGGCACCCATCGAAATGAAACCCATGGGTTATCTAAATTTTGTTTACGCATTAATACTGCAAAGCGCATAAATACTCAGAGCCTTAGGTGTTTTGAACCACGATGTTTGGAAATTTACTACTCATGTCTTTTGACAGAGTAGCAACACGAATAGCAACTTGTCTAGCAATGTTTTTATAGATTGCGCTAATAGCGCCATCAGGATCAGCTACAACAGTTGGGCGCCCTGCATCAGCTTGTTCCCGAATCGATAAATTCAATGGTAGAGCGCCTAAAAAATCCACACTATATTCTTTACACATTTTTTCGCCACCGCCGCTACCAAAGATATGCTCTTCATGGCCACACTGCGTACATACATAAGTACTCATGTTTTCAATAATGCCAATGATGGGCACCCCTACTTTCTCAAACATCTTGAGGCCCTTACGAGCATCTAATAAAGCAATATCTTGAGGTGTAGTAACAATGACTGCGCCGGTGACGGGAACTTTTTGCGATAAGGTCAACTGAATATCGCCAGTACCTGGTGGCATATCTACAATTAAATAATCTAAATCACGCCAACGGGTTTGACGAAGCAGTTGCTCTAAAGCAGAAGTGACCATCGGACCACGCCATACCATAGGAGCATCTTCTTCAATCAAAAATCCAATAGAACTTGCCTGCAGGCCATGGCCTTCCATGGGCTCGATGGTGTTTTCTTCAATCGATTCCGGTCTTCCGGTAATGCCAAGCATCATTGGCTGACTAGGGCCATATATATCGGCATCCAAAATTCCGACTTGCGCTCCTTCAGCCGCTAGAGCTAAGGCTAAGTTCACAGCAGTCGTTGATTTACCAACCCCGCCTTTACCACTAGCAACAGCAATAATATTTTTAACGCTCGGTAATAGCTTGACCCCACGCTGCACAGCATGCGCAACAATCTGACTGCTCACATTAACGCTCACATTTTTAACGCCAGGCAATTCGCGAATGACATTAATAATGGATTTACGAATAGAGTCAAATTGACTTTTAGCTGGATAAGCTAAAACTATGTCGAGGGAGATATTGCCATCATCAACTTTGAGATTCTTGACATTTTTAGCCGTCATAAAGTCGATCTTTGTATTTGGATCAACCAAGCCTTTGAGGGCTCCTTGAACAGCTTCTACAGTAACTGACACTACTTTCTCCTATACGCAGTAATTTCCAATATGTTTTGAAAATCACTTCTGTTAATTTTTAATGAATAGCAGGTAGATTAACCGCACCAGCGAAAAATTGCTGAGGGGGTAATTAATTAGAAACGGGAAACCCTGCATCTGCAATAATTTGAGCAGCTTGAGCTGCTGAGAGGGAAGTCTCTAAATTAACAGTTTGGGTAGCTAAATCTACTTGTACCTTAGCCTGAGGATCCTGAGACTGAATTGCTCGAGTTACTGCATTGATACAACCCCCACAGGTCATGCCAGATACTTTTAAAGTCAACATAAATGTCCTTCTAGGGTAAATAAGACTTGTATGCAGTAGATTATCTTATATATGAACTCTACAAATCTGAGCAATTCGAAGCTATTTACCCTCGATATTGGGGGAATGACCTGTGCCTCCTGCGTTGGCCGGGTTGAAAAAGCGCTTATTAAGATCCCTGGTGTTGAGGCTGCCAGCGTCAACTTAGCGACTGAGCAAGCCAAGATACGCCTACATGGGGATTCCGAGGCAACGATTGACAGCGTCATCGCTGCAGTCCAAAAAATAGGATATGAGGCCAAGTTAAGCACTCCTCATCAAAGTATCCAAGCAAAACCTTCGCAATCCTTTTGGGGTGCAGATGGACTGGGTCGAGTCTTGTTGTGTTTTGCACTTTCAGCACCACTCTTTTTACCAATGCTTTTGATGCCGTTTGGTATTCACTGGGCACTCTCGCCAAAATGGCAACTATTGTTAGCCAGCCCCGTGCAATTCTTTTTAGGCTGGCGTTTTTATAAAGCCGGCTATAAATCACTAATGGCTGGCGTTGGCAATATGGACTTACTTGTTGCGCTAGGAACAAGTGCAGCCTATGGTTTAAGCGTCTATCAAATGCTAGCCTCACCTCATGCAGCGCACGAACTATATTTCGAAGGGTCTGCTGTCATTATTTGTATGGTGCTCCTTGGTAAATGGTTAGAAGCCCGTGCAAAGCAACAAACTAGTGAAGCCATACGCGCCTTACAAAAATTGTGGCCAGAACATGCCAAGGTAATTGATTCCACAATTGCTATTAAAGAGGGTTCTCCTCTAAATCAATATCGTGATCTGCCATTAGAGCAAGTCTTTCCTAAGGATCGAGTCTTAGTATTGCCTGGAGAGCGTATTCCTGTTGATGGCCTGATTTTGATGGGCTCTAGCCATATAGATGAATCTCTCCTTACTGGAGAAAGTGCCCCCATAAAAAAATCTATTGACTCAAAAGTCATTGGTGGATCGCTCAATGGCGAGGGCGTTTTAGTCATCGAAGCACAAGCAGTTGGTGTAGAAAGTGTGCTGTCTCAAATCATTACCTTAGTCGAAGATGCGCAAACCCAAAAAGCGCCGATTCAAAAATTAGTAGATCAAGTCAGCGCCATTTTTGTACCTAGCGTTATTGGAATTGCTATCATCACTGGTTTTGCAAACTGGCTCTATTTTGATTCTCCTTCGATTGCAATCTTACGAGCAGTATCGGTATTGGTGATTGCCTGCCCTTGCGCTCTTGGTTTAGCAACACCTGCTGCCATCATGGCAGGAACCGGAGTGGCAGCACGCTTTGGTATTCTTATTAAAGACCCACAAGTACTTGAGCTAGCACATCGCTTAAATATCGTCGCCTTCGATAAGACCGGCACACTGACGATCGGTAAGCCTAGACTACTAAATGTGATTTCATTTGATGATGTCGTGAATGAGGATGTCATATTGATGAGCGCGGCAGGGCTACAGCTAGGTAGCGAGCACCCCTTGGCCAAAGCATTGCTAGATGCTGCTAAACAAAAGGAACTTAGCCCAATACCCCCTTCAGAAAGCAAGGCCTTGCCTGGCATTGGCATTATTGGCAAACCTAGTGCCGGTCCTTGGATGGGTCAAAACCTCTGCTTGCAAAGTGTTGCATCCTTAGCCTCCAATCCTCACGAGACTGAAATTCTGCAAAAAGCGCAAGCGTGTTTTGATGCTGGGCAAACCGTTTCTGTTTTGATGAACCAAGTAACCGCAGCACCGATAGCAATCATTGCCTTCGGTGATGAGCTAAAGAGCAATGCTCTAGAGGCCATTACTGCTTTGCATCAGTTACACATTCGAACTGTAATGCTCTCTGGCGACAATACTGCAGCTGCAAATCGGGTTGGCAATTCTATCGGCATCAATGAAGTTTTTGCACAAATCATGCCAACTAGTAAAGCGGATGTTATTCGTGATCTGCAACTATCTCAATCTGATGAAAAACGTCAATGGGTTGCGATGGTCGGTGATGGCATCAACGACGCGCCCGCACTTGCTACCGCAGATGTTGGTATGGCTATGTCTACAGGAACGGATGTTGCAATGCAGGCTGCTGGCATTACTTTGATGAGGGGAGATCCCACTTTAGTCGCTGACGCGATTGATATCTCTAAGAGAACCTGGAGAAAAATTCAGCAAAATTTATTCTGGGCTTTTATCTTTAATTGCACCGGCATACCGCTCGCTGCTTTAGGTTATCTCTCACCTATGCTGGCTGGCAGCGCGATGGCACTATCGAGTTTTAGCGTATTAAGTAATGCCCTTTTACTAAAACGCTGGCGTCCTTCCCACTCCTAAGCGGGCTTTATTTTGAATTCTTTCGGATTAGCTCAATATCGCCGTAGATAGCACGCGTTTCTGATTTTGTATTGTCAGTATCCGTTAATAAAGCAATGCCAACCACTTCACCTGGAGCTTCTCCATACGCTCGCTTGTAGTCAGCAGCAAGATCACGTTGATGCTTATGCCACTCATTCAAATTGTTCCAGCCAGAATCAACTACTATCATTTTGATACGGGAAGTATGAGCACTATTAATAATCGTATCTACTGGTGATTTACCAGACCAGATATACATCAAAGTGGCATATGGCATTTCTTGACCACTGATGAGATTGGCCATCTCGAAGTTCATCTTTTCCTTCAGTGACAATTTTGATTTATTGCCATCAAATGCCACTAAGATTCTCAGAGGGGCATCATCGCTATAACGATCCGCATTATCAGCTTCAGGTATTGGGCTTAATGCTTTCCACTCCCACTGCAGCCATAAGTTATTTGCCGGTCTTGCACGCAACTTCACCGCTAGTCCCGAGGCAGATGTTTTGGAATTTGCACTCAGCACCGTTTTACCTTGATAGTTTTCGAGGCGATACACCGTATTCTTTTTGTAAGGCGCTATGCGATAGAAATTCCAACCCTTAGGTATTCCGTCACGCGCAGTTTCAGCAGAAAATTTAGGCAGCTCTTCCTGCGCTGGAAGAATACTCAGGTCAAAGACTTTCCCCGACTCATCTTGCACTGAATTGCCACCGAAACCAGCGCATGCAGCCAGAGTCATCAAGATGCAAAGGATAAGAGGGTAAAAAACCAGTCTCAACATAGCTCTAATTGTCCCAAAGAATTGTCCAAGTGAGTCTAAAATCTATTCATGCGCCATCAATCACCCTCAAGCTGGGCTGCCATCTGCATTTGCATAGCAGCGATTGTGCATTTTGCGTTAGGTTTTTCAATTGAATTTTCAGTAGATGAGGCGCACTACGCCCTTTATGCCCAACATTTAGCGTGGAGTTATTTTGATCACCCGCCATTGGTAGGGTGGATCCAGTGGCCACTGGTGTCACTGACTTCATCAGAGGGTTTGATTCGGATAGTACCTGAACTGCTTTGGGCGCTCTCCTGCCTTTTGGTTTATCAAGTAACGCTAGAAATTCACCACTTCATTCAGGGACGTAACGCAGGCTACCTGACGAGTTCACTTCCTTCAGCAAATATCTGCGGACTCATGGCCGTGCTTGCCATCATTGCCGCTCCAATGCCCCATGTACTAGCAATTGGTTTATTACCAGATACTTTGCTTGCGCCCTTGAGTCTTGGTCTGATGTACATGGCACTTCGCTGGTTGATTCAAGATCGCTTTACGCTTGGCGACTGGATATTCATAGGAATCTTGTTGGGATTGGCAGGTTTAAGTAAATACACTGCTGTGTTTACTGCCTTTGCCTTACTGCTGGTATTACTCAGTACTCGCGGAAAATCTTCCATCAGTAAAATGGGTTTCTGGTTAGCTTTGGCTATAGCCTTGATCTTCATCAGCCCAGTACTCTATTGGAACTGGGTCAATGACTGGATATCATTCAGATACCAAATTGCGCATGGCAGCGGTGGCGAATGGCTCTGGCGTAGGTTAGGTACCTTTATCGGCATACAGATTGTGGTGTTTGGCCCTCTTCTGATCATGGGTAGCATTATCTTTTTAAAAGATTGCATACATGTCACGAAACTTTCTATCGTTTCCTTATTGGGATTCTTTTTTATTCCCTTTATTATTTTTGCAAGCCTTTCTGGTGGAGGCGGCCTTCCACACTGGACGGCGCCTGCTTGGTTCTGCTTAGCTCCGTTTGCTGGGATTGGCTTAGCTAAAGCATGGTCTGTTCAGCATCGATTCCTTATTCGCGCTTTATTTATCTTTCAAGTTGCGCTGTGCTTGATTGGTTTTGGGTTTGTTCTATCAGGTGGTATCTCATCTGCGTTAATCAAATCAAATCCCATCGCTGATTTGTATGGTTGGAAAATGGCAGGGCAAAAAGCTGCTGAGCTTAGTAAGGCTACTAAGGCAAATGGTATTGCAGTTCAAAATTGGACCTTAGGTAGTCGTGCTGCTTGGTACGCTAAACCGATTCCAGTATTTGTTCTCGACCAAAGAAAAGATCAATTTGATCTCTGGTTTGGGGAGCTTCCATCAGGTGCCAATATTTTGCTCATCAACTGGTCAGGCATGTCATTTTCTGCCCCGATTGGCAATAAATCTGGCTTTGAGCGCTGTGAACCTCTAGATAGTCTAGAAATACAGCGTTTTGGTCAAATACTGTCTAAATTTGACTTTAGCCTTTGTAGTAATTGGCAAGGGCCTTCTGTAGCAAAGTAATTCTCCCAAATTCAAGACCTTAGGGGTCCAAGGCATTATCCTTACGCCTATGAGTTCAATACCCCAAGCCACCCAAAAAAGCCCTTCTGGGTGGAAATCAGTTCTAAAGCGCGCATGGCCAACCATCCGCATCCTGCTATCCGTTGCGCTACTCTGGAAAGCCACTAGCGGAATTGATTGGCACACCCTGCTTGATTCTGAAATCAAAATGGAGCCTATTTGGTTTTTAGCTGCTTTGGCTAGCATGATGACTGCCTTTATCTGTGGCGGCTATCGCTGGGGTTTATTTATGCAATCCGTTGGTTTTCCTCGTCGCATTCACTCCTATATCGGTCTTTATTTTGCAGGCGGATTAATCAACCAAGGCTTACCAAGCACTTTAGGTGGCGATAGCTATCGCGCTATTACTGCCACCCATCTAACAAGCACTGGTGACTTAAGTGACACTAAGGAGCTTGATGAAGAGCTGCATCACTCAGTAGATCTAGAGCATGCAAAACCTAAGTTACGTCTGAGCTTTTCTATGGTTTTAGTGGATCGCCTTTTAGGACTAGCTGGCAATAATTTATTAGGTGGCATTGGCTTAATATTAGGCGGTGCCACTTTAGCCACTTGGGGTCAAGACTTAGGCTATGTAGTGCTTGGCGTCATGCTCTCTGCAGGTTTGATAATTGCTTTTCTACTTGCCTGGCCACCTAGTAAGCAGTTGATTCAGAAACTGCTTGATCGCTTCCAGATGAATAATGCGATGCCTGGTATCAGATTGGCTTTTTCTTGGCCCACCAATATTGCTCAAGCATGCTTAGCCATCGGTATTCACTTTATGACGATTCTGACGCTCCTGTTTTGTATGAAGGCGTATGGTGTTGATGCGCCGATCCAAGGATTAATGATTGGTTTACCAGCTCTGAGTTTATTGCTCATGCTCCCCATTAGCATTTCAGGATGGGGTTTACGGGAAGCCACATTGTCCTCTGTTTTAGCACTGTGGGGCGTTAATCCTTCTTTAACTGTATTAGCATCAATTAGCTATGGCGCAATCACTGTTTTATCAGTGCTACCTGGCGCATACTTTTTACTAAAACGAAAATAATTTTTTCAGAGAAAAACGATGACTATTAGCGTTAATACAATGCGTGCCATTGATCACTGGGTAGGTGTACCACTCTGTGCGATTGTTAGTCCTTTCGTTGCATTACTTGATGGTGTAAAGACTATCTTTAGCAGTGCTCCAGAAACACCTAAGAAATTGCTCTTTATTGAACTCTCTGAAATGGGCAGTGCAATTTTGGTTGACCCAGCTATGCGTAATGCACAGGCTCGTGGTGCTGAACTCTTTTTTCTCATCTTTAAAAGTAATCGCGCTAGTCTGACATTATTAAATACTGTTAAACCAGAAAATATCTTCACGATTGACGCTTCAAGCTTGGGGGGTTTAATCAAAGATACTTTGCGTTTCCTCATCGTTGCTCGACAACGCCAAATAGATACAGTGATTGATCTAGAGCTATTCTCGCGCTTCACTGCCCTACTCACTGGCCTATGCGGAGCTCGCCGTCGCGTGGGTTACCACATCTTCCATGGTGAAGGTCTGTGGCGCGGCTTTATGCTCACTCGTAAGGTGCATTACAACCCGCATATTCACATTACTAAAAATTTTCTTTCCTTAATTCATGCAGCTTTTGCTAAAAAGATTGAAGTACCCTTTAGCAAAATTCAGATTCCAGATTCTGAAGTGCGCTTAGAACAAGCAGTGATTAACCCGGCAGCCCTTCAAAAGGTAAGCGAGCGCATTGAAAAACTGGCTCAGGACTCTGGTCTCCAATACATCTCTGGCAAGAACCGCTTAATTTTGATTAATCCCAATGCCAGTGACTTATTGCCTCAACGTCGCTGGGCACAGCAACGTTTCTCTGAACTCATTCAAGCTGTCCACGCAAAATATCCCCATGATCTTATTTTGATTACTGGATCCCCTGCTGAATTTGCTTATGTAGAAAAAGTTCGTACAGTCGCTAACATTAAAAATGCCCTGAACTTCGCAGGACAAGTCAGTTTTGCTGAATTACCTCCGCTCTACACCCTATCTGACGTGATGGTGACTAATGATTCTGGACCTGGACACTTCTCAGCAGTAACACCTTTGAGAACAGTTGTTCTCTTTGGCCCAGAAACACCAGCGCTATATGGATCGATCGGTAATTCTATTGCTATCACCGCAAACTTAGCTTGTTCTCCATGTGTCAGTGCTGCTAACCATCGCAAAACACCTTGTCAAGATAATGTCTGTATGCAAGCAATTACTGTGAACCAAGTTCTAGAAAAAGTTTATGTTCAATTGCAAGATGCCGATAAAGAAAAGGCTCGCTGATTGGGATGAGCAATAAGGCGATTCCTGTATATGCTTGGTTTGTGCCGCTAATCCCTTTAGGGCTTGCATTCGCAATCTACCTTGGCGAACTTCAGACTCTTACCTTCTTATTCATTAATCAATTAACGCGATTATTGCCAGCCACTGTATGGGCGTGGCTTACCTTTATAGGTAATGGTTGGGGTGTTTTTGCCATTGCATTTCCGTTACTATTACTTGCACCCCGCATCATGACTGCCGGTATCTTTGCCGGGGCGATTTCTGCAATCGTTAGTGCCGCTCTAAAAAACTTTTTTGACTTACCAAGACCTGCTAGTGTTTTAGCAGATGGTAGCTTTTATCGTCTCGGTGAACCTCTACTGCATAAGGCTTTCCCATCTGGCCACACTCTGACGGCTTTTGCGATTGCCACTGCCTTATATTTTGCATGTGATAAAAATAAACGTGGTCCCATGTCCCTCCTTTTTATTGTGGCAGCTCTCGTTGGGCTCTCCCGCAGTGCAATTGGAGCACATTGGCTTACGGATGTATTAGGAGGTGCTGGATTTGGTATCTGGTGCGGAATATTGGGCGCTATTTTTGCTAGTCATGTTCCAGAAAAGTTTCTAACCCCCAAAAGTATATGGCTACGGCTCATTGCATTAGGTGGCATAACTGCAATTTATTCTCATCTTACGCAAATTATGGATCACGAACTAAATCTACCATTGCAATATGCATCGATAGCCATCATTGTAATTACTTTGCTGATATTTATTAAAGCCCAATTTAATTCATCAGCCAGCAAATGAGATTGATGCATCATGTTTAGCTATCGACATGCATTTCATGCTGGCAGTCATGCTGACATTCTGAAACACCTCACACTGATTCATCTGGTCGAATACCTTCAGGAAAAGCCTGGTGCCCTAACGATGATTGATACTCATGCTGGAGCTGGCATTTACAGCCTAAAGGATGGCTTTGCTGCAGTCAGCAAGGAAGCTGAAGGTGGAATATATCGCCTCTTGGACTTTATTAAAAAAGGGCATCCCACTTCAGAAAGCATCCAAAAGTATCTAGAGTGTATTCACGTCAAAAATAATGATTCAGAGCTTGTTAGCTATCCCGGCTCACCTTTTATCCTCGCTAGCTTGCTAAGGCCACAAGACAGGCTGAAGTTATTTGAACTACATCCCAAAGAGATTGATATTTTGCGACACAATATCCATCAGCTCAAGCAAGCAAAGCAAATCGATGTATATGCTGGAGATGGCTTTTCTAGACTAAAAGGTCTGTTACCACCACCAAGTAGACGCGGCTTAGTACTGATAGACCCATCATATGAAGATAAGCAAGATTATCGACATCTTGAAGTCGCAATAGAAGAAGCCCTGCAACGCTTTGTAACGGGCTGTTACGCGATTTGGTATCCCGTTCTCTCAAGAAGAGAATCCGCAGCCTTGCCTGATCGCATGAAGAAAATTGCTACTGCCCATAAACGTTCTTGGCTTCATGCCGAATTACGAATTGAGAATGCCCCTGGTGAACGACGCTTACAAGCTAGCGGGATGTTCATTATTAATCCACCATGGACTTTAGAAAAACATTTGGCAGATGCTTTTCCCACTCTCACCAAGGCATTAGGGATAGATGGTGGTGCTCAGTTCTTGCTAAAGAGTTTAGAGGCGTAATACGTTTTCTTCAACAACTTTAGTCACGAACATCAATCATGATTTCGTTGCGCCGCATAAAGGGCAATGTCCAGGGTGGGTTATAGCGAGCAAATTTTGGGGCGCCAGCAGCTTGTAAATTTTTTGTCTTCATCCACTGCTCTAGCTCCACAGTCTTTTCAGCCACTGTATTTGCATTATAAAAACCAGAAAAACTAATTACCGCCCGCTTTACTGCGGGTATCTGTCTTAGCTGCACCTTGGAATTCAGGGGTTTTGGCAGGCTCTCTAAAGTGTATTCGGAAGGCATTACGAAAGAGACGATCCATTTACCTGCATTGGCTTCAATGTTTACCGGAGTAGTCATCGCAATCTTTGCACTTTTTGGGGCCTGCTCCTCCACTGCCACTGGTGAGGTCATCGCAATTTTTTCGCTCACTTGATTCTGCCCAAAGATATAGGCAGCTATCATGCGAAATCCACGACTAGAGGCCTCATCTAGGTCACCCTCCTCCTGAACTTCAGCCAATATCATCGGCGCATAAGAGCGCAGCTCAAATGGTGGTGTTTTCTCTAGAACAGAATATTTTGGCTCTTCAACTGCCATTGCTGCCCCCGTAAATATCAAGGTGATGAGAAGCAAAACACTTTGTAAAAGTAACTTTTTCAAGAAGACCTACCAATTTGCTTTAAGGGTGAAGCCGCTGACGCTGTAATCTAAGCTTGCTTGAGCGCCTACAGGCAGAGTGAGTTTATTCGCTTGATGGCCAAACGGTAAGCCCGTGAGAATAGGGATATTTTCCGGTAAACGCTTGCGGATTGCCTCGATAGCCCGCTCTAATGAATACCCTCTATCGTTATCGTATAGGCGATATGCAGAAAAACTACCCAAGAGTATTGCTGCTTGATTTTGAAGTACTCCAGCATCGAGCAATTGCATGAGCATACGCTCTATACGATAGGGATGCTCATTCACATCCTCCAAAAACAAGATGCCCTTCTGTGTTTGCTGCAATGATGGTAAATAAGGGGTTCCCACCAAGCCAGCTAGGACTGTTAAATTACCGCCCCACAATATCCCTGTAACTTGCCCAGTATTTGTCTTAGCTAAATAAGACTGGGGCATCGATACATTGCAGTCTATTTTCCTCTGCTCAATTGCAGTTTGGAAATATTTCCACATGAACTCATCCGGAGGAAGGGCTTTGCCACCCTCATCGGCTCTGCCAAAATCGTAATTGAGCATCGGTCCAGACAAAGTAATGGCGCTAGTCTTAGCCAGTAAAGCTAATTGAAATACTGTGAAATCGCTATGGCCACAGATTTGAAGACCGCCTTCAATTGCTTTAGCAATACCACTCCAATTAATATCGGGCAGCAGGCGATGAATACCATAGCCACCTCGCATCGCCATCACCACATCTTGTGAGCCCAAATTTACTAAATGATTGAGCTCGCTTAAGCGTTCTTGATCACTTCCAGCAAAACGTTCATGAACTCTTTGGACGCATTCTGAGTTGTGAATGGAAAGGCCTTGCCGCTTTAGCCAGTCAATAGCAGCTAAAGGATTTTTATCATCTAAGCTTGCTCCAGAAGAAGCAATCAGGTGAATAGATTTCAACGACGTTCCTTAAAGAAATTACGCAGTAATTGACCACACTCTTCACTCATCACACCACCCTCAACTGTAGTCTGATGATTAATCTGTTTGGATGAGAATACATCTAAAACACTACCAGCGGCACCCGTTTTAGGGTCAGCTGCTCCATAAACTACACGATCAAGCCTAGCATGGATCATGGCGCCAGCACACATGATGCATGGCTCCAAAGTAACATACAGAGTGGCGCCTGGTAAACGATAATTTTCTGTAGATAAAGCAGCTTGCCTCATGGCTAGCATTTCTGCATGCGCACTAGGATCATGATTCATAATCGGCTGATTAAACTCTTTTGAGATGACTTGCCCATCCCTTACAAGTACTGCTCCTACCGGCACTTCACCAGCAAGAGCAGCTAATTGGGCTTGCTCAATTGCCTGATGCATAAACTGATGGTCAAGCTCTGTCTGATTCATTTAAGAATGGTGTACGTCAGCCCAACAATTTGGGGTCTCATACATGCGGAGCGCAGAGAGTTCTAAATGCCCAGAAAATGCTTTACTAAACACTGGCTGCAAAATAGCAAATGCCGCATGGGCCAAATTCTCAACGGTAGGTACATGCTCCATGATCACCGTTTTATGATTTGGCAGGGTGGTTAAAAAATCTATCACCGACTTATCTTCTTTGGCTACCAAAAATGCATGGTCCCATAAATCAACGACGTATTGATTTGTCAGGCGCTTAATATCACTAAAGTCGAGCACCATGCCATCATCAGCTTTGCCTGGATGGTCAGCAACTTCGCCCGTCAAAGTTACTTCGATAGCGTAGCGATGTCCATGCAAGTGCCTACACTGGCCATCATGATTAGGAATGCGATGGCCCGCGTCAAACTCAAGACGGCGGGTAATAGAAATAGCAGCTTGTTTAATTGTCATTCTGATCTGGGCCGGTCTATCGGATTCCTACAAGTTTATGGGATTGAAGACTTAGCCTCCAAAGTGGACGTTTTTGGCAGAGACTGATTGCCAACTCAGTATTACTTTGAAGATTTGGTCCGTCCATTGGCTGTAAAAATCGATTGCGATAATCCATCTTTTCAAAACGAGCCAATAACTTTTCTAAAGAATCATGCCCGGATTGCGGAATGACCAACTTCAGCTCATTAGCCTGCAGTACGATCAAATCAGACCCTGCCTTGGGGCTCACACAAACCCAATCGACCCCCTTGGGAACTTTAATCGTGCCATTGGTTTCAATTGCAATCTCAAAACCTTTTTGATGTAGTTTTGCAATCAGCTCTTCATCTAACTGCAAAAGTGGTTCACCACCAGTAAATACGACGTAACGCTGCTGCGGCCCTGCAGAGGTACTGTTCCAAAAAGACTCAATGGCATCAGCCAAATCTTTGGCATTTTCAAACTTTCCACCACCAAGCCCATCACTTCCTACAAAATCGGTGTCGCAAAATTGGCAGATTGCAGCTGCCCGGTCCTCTTCACGACCGCTCCATAAATTACAACCTGCAAAACGACAAAATACTGCAGCACGTCCAGTATGGGCGCCCTCACCTTGAAGCGTAGGAAAAATTTCTTTAACGGTATACATAGCAATACTCTTATTTTAAGCGTATTGCCTACTTCCAGGAGATAAGCTGCCATTCGAGGTAGTCTTCCCAAAGTGCATTTCTCCAAAACATGCCACCTAGGAGATACCTACCATACCCTCTACGAATGACCCAGCGACCTATTTCAGGAGAAAACCAGACATCTTCCTCTCTGATATTAGCAACTCTAAAAACATCATTACTCTCAAAATAGGGCATATCATTTCGATATTTAAAGGTGACAAACTCACCAGCCGAAACCTTGATTTTCTCCCACCCTAGTGCCTCAATATTTAGGCCCCAATAAAAATTTGAATCAGGGTACCCAACTACGCTGTATCGAGTTTTGTAATAACCATTCCAACCCTTAGAAAGTTGTTCTGGCCAAAGTGGTAGCGGCGTAAAAAATTTTTGTGGAGGGTTCCAGTGTGGGTCTTGCAGTATATATCCCCAAGGAGTTTGTATTTCATCAGGTAAACGTCCTAGCTTTACGCTATTACGTTCAATGCGCACTTCTTTGTCAACTGAAACCACTTGTTCGGTAACGGTATCTACAATCGCCTGATTAAAAACATTGCGAACGGTATAAACCCATTCTTGACCAATCTTAGGTGGACGAATTTTCGGAACAGGGTTAGGCTGCGCAATCAGTTCTGCAGAAGGATATGGCTGTGATGAAATACACCCCAACATTGAAAATACTAGGAGTACAACAACAACTCTACATAAGTAATTTACTTGTAAGAAGTGAGTTGCCATTGAAATCGGTCTTCCATATTTTCATTATTAATCTGCCCTTGAATACGATAGGAACCCGAAATCTCACGGGCAACCCAGCGACCAATTTGAGGGGCAAACCAAGCTGTCTCTTTATGAACGCAATCAACCTTATTGGCATCTTCACTCTCATAATTAATCAAGCTTTGATAACGTAAGGCGATGAAGACACCGGCAGGGACAGTAATCTTTTCCCAGCCCTGAACAGTCATATATTCCTGCCAATTTAAGTTGGAATCTGGATAACCAGCGATGGTGTATTTTGACGCAATTTGCTTACTCCATTTAACAGATAACTCTTGTGGCCATAAAGGTATCGCTGGACTGAAATTGAGAATTTTTGACCAATTAGGGTCTGTAACGACCATTCCCCAGGGCTGCTGAATTTCACTAGGCAATTGAGCCCCACCTTCAGATGTACTTTCAATTTTGATAACCGAGCCTACGCTAGTGACTCGCTCAGTCATAGTGCCTATGGTTTTACCGTTGAAGGTATTGCGTTTGATATAGGTCCACTCTTGTCCAACTTGAGGTGGCCTGATAGTTGGCAATGGATTTGGGGCTGCTACTGGAATTCCATTTTCATAAGAAAGCGGAATTCCACAAGCAACTGGTAATAAAGCTGCACTTGCAATAAAAGAACGGCGCGTGAGATTCATATGACTCCTTTTAAATGATGTTATGTCACTTTGGTTTCAAGTAAATTTAATTCTTCTGCGGTAAAGCCAGCCGCTTTACGTGCTTCTAAATTAAATGGACCTCTCAATGCTGGTGCACGATATTTTTTCGCCAAATCTTTATAGGCCGCAATCGGTGACAAACACTCTTGGGTGCATAAATAATTAAACCAATGATTGCCTATATAAACGTGCCCTATTTCATCTCTTAAAATAATGTCTAATATCTGGGTTACCTTGTGATCTTTAATTTGCTTAAACCGATCTCGTATCGCCGGGACGGCATCTAAGCCTCTTGCCTCCATCGTTCTGGGAACTAAGGCCATTCTGGCGATGACTGCATCTGTGGTTCTTTCGACCATTTCCCATAAGCTGTTATGAGCAGGAAAGTCCCCATAGCTCACTCCAACAGATTGCAAGTGCTCCTGTATCAATTCGAAATGATAAGCCTCTTCTTTAGCAACTTTTAACCAATCCTCGTAATATTGCTTAGGCATATCTGGGAAGCGCCAGATAGCATCTAAAGCAAGGTTCATGGCATTAAATTCAATATGAGCTAGTGAGTGCAGTAAAGATAGTCGCCCATCAAGAGTATCCATTTTTCTTTTAGGGACCTCAAGCGGTGGAACTAGTTCTGGTCGCGCAGGTCTTCCAGGAAGACTTAAATCACCTGAATTTAAACAAGCTGAAGGATCGATCTCAATGAGTCCAGAATGATAGCCATCAAATAATTGATGGGCACGTTCGACTTTAAGGTGAGGATTGGTAAGTGCCAATATCTCTAGAGCGGCTTGGCGTAATTCGATCATTTACAAAATGAGTGAGGATAAAAACGAATTATAAAACAATGGCTTCTGCTAATTAAATGTAAATCAATTGTTTTTAGTGTATTCAAACACTGAATGTAGTTTGCAGAGCTTGATTTTCGTTAGACTGCTATTTACTATGATCTAAGTGGTATGGCATAAATTCAATTTTTGAGGGGATATTAAAATGTCCAGAGATAAATTAGGATTATTCGCATTTGGCTTAGTGCTGCTGGGCTTTATTGTTGCTGTAAAAACGGGATCTTTTTTACTCTTTGCCGTTGGCATCATTTCTGTTGCATATTTGGTATTCTCAAAAAGCAAATACATTATAAATAAATGACTGGTGAAAAACTAGAGCTAATCATTGAGTTCAGTGTGATATTGATCTCGCCGATTATCTATCACCTGTATCTTTTGAAATATAAAAAACTTGCGCGAGAAATTGTTTTCAAAGACGTAAAAGTTTATGCATTTCTTTATGCATTAATTGCTATTACTGGCTTATTCGTTTTCTTAAGATAATTCAGATGCCACCAAGCTATCGATCGTACTCGGCAGCAAATTCATGGTTGACATCACGATGCTTAGCCTCATCCTCGCGCACTGCGATCACAACATCACGCAATGTAGCATCTGCAGATAGGTTCCAATAGTCAATCGCAATTTTTGGCGCAGCAATATTAGGTAATTTTCCATCATCAATTTCTTTTAAATATTCTGTATAGGAATACACTGCTTCCTCTTCAAAATATCCGACAATTCGATGTGCTGTGCGTGGAAAAAAAACGTAGATCACAAAGAATACATTCCAAAATATTGCCTGAGCAATTAAGACCAAAAAACGCTCAAATGCATTTGGCTTGGCAATCTCAATAAAGGTCATCAAATGCATTCTTTCGTTCTCTGCCTCATCTAGCAAAGTACGAATCTTGCGGCCGTAACCCGTTTTCATTTGTCGCAAACTAGTCAGATGGGTCCACATTCCAGAAACCATACCAGGAACACCTGCAACAGTTTCAAGAACAACCGCACGGTGACCATATCTTTTTTGAAAAAAAGTATCAGCAAAAAAGCGCATGCTTTTTGTAAAGGAAAGCGCCACTCTGTCAGATAGATTCACGGGTTTGTAATGGCTCATGTGGCGGTCTTTGATTTCTATTGGTTATAGAAATTCTACTCGCTTCAAAAAGAGTTTGCTTGGCCTAGTGCAGCTTGACGATGGAATGCGTTCTACGATGAATTAAACGGCTAATAGTGTCGAGAAACACCTTAACCCAGCCATGCAGGGCTAGTTGGTGGAGCTTATATAAGCTAATGTACATGAGCTTGGCAAATAAGCCTTCTACCATCAGGCTTCCGCCTATCAAGCCACCCATCATGCTACCCACACTACTGTATTCACCTAAGGAAACAAGTGATCCAAAATCGCGGTATTGATAAGGCTTAAGCTGCTTACCATCGATAATTTGCTGGATTTGAGAATAGAGATGTGAGGACTGTTGATGGGCTGCCTGAGCTCTGGGAGGAACGATGCCTCCTTTGCCATTGTTGGCCTCCGGCCAGGGGCAAGCAGCACAATCTCCTATGGCAAAAATATGAGGATCAAGAGTAGTTTGCAAGGTTGGCAAGACTAATAATTGATTGGCATGATTAGACTCCAAGCCGCCAATTCCATTTAGAAAGTCTGGCGCCTTAACACCAGCAGCCCAAACAATTAACTCGGCAGGAATTTCTATACCGTTTGATAAACATACTCGATCCGCTTGAATTTCTTTTACCTTGGCACTGGTCATTACCTCAACACCAAGATCTTCCAGTAATTTTTCAGCCGCAGTTGAAATTCTTGGAGAAAGCGCTGGCAATATTCTAGGAGCAGCCTCAATCAAAATCACTTTGAGATCTTTCTCAGGATCAACCCTGTCCATTCCGAAAGAAATAATTGCGCGCGTTGTACGATGCAACTCTGCAGCCAACTCTACTCCAGTTGCCCCCGCTCCAATAATGACCACCTGTAGTTGATGGGGCGCTAACGGCTCAGTTTGGACCTGAGCTCTTAAACACGCATTAATTAAGCGCAAGTGAAAGCGTTTTGCATCCAAAAGTGATTCAAGTCTTTGAGCATATTTCTCGACACCTGGAGTTCCAAAATCATTTGTTAAGCTACCAATCGAAATAATTAACGTATCGTAATCAATCGTTTGCTGTGGAGTAACTAACACACCTGAGTCATCATAAAAAGGAGCCACCTGAATTTGGCGCTTTTCCCTATCTATTCCCGTAAGTTCACCCAAACGAAAACTAAAATGATGCCAGTGGGCTTGCGCAATGTAATCAAGCTCTTGATCTGCAAGATCCATAGATCCTGCAGCAACCTCATGCAATTTAGGTTTCCATAAATGGGTACGATTTTTATCTACCAAGATAATGGATACTTTTTTAGACGCACTTTTTTGAGAACCAAAGCGATCGCCGAGTTTAGTAGCCAGCTCTAAACCGCCAGCGCCTCCTCCAACGATCACAATCCGATGCGCTTTAGTCATGAAGATGCAGCTGTCTCTTGCCCATCATTAGTCGGCAAGAGACATGAGTGAATCAATCCTGATATCACTTTTTAAGTGAAAGGTCCATTTAGCCTATCAGTATCCCAATTCAAAGCAATGGCAATACTTACCCATATCAAATACGGCAACATATAAAAACTATTTTTAATAGAAACTTTTCTGATCGTCAGGAATATGGCAAGGACTGAAAGCCATAAAAATACTGCTTCATATAATGCCCAATCTGGTCTTTGGAAGCGAAAATATAAAACGCTCCACAGAATATTGAGGAAAGCATTTACCCAGAATAGAACAGTTAAGCGACTAAGAATAGAAGTATCTGAAGTAAGTTGCTTTACGCCGACCCAAGCAACACCGGACAAAATAAAAATAGTCGACCACATTGGGCCAAATAACCAATCGGGTGGTTTCCAAAATGGTTCTTTTAAGGCTTGATACCAAGGTCCTAAGTCAGTTGCTAAACCACCCAGAATCGCCACCGTTAAACCCCACGCTAATGGCATTACTACTTTCTTATTCAGCATATATTTTCATCAGCCTTTATTTCAAAAGAGGTTGGATCGTAAAACAACCTTTATAGATACCAAGTAATACTATATTGCACTCACAAACACTTTAAGTAAAGATTGGCGTGCCTACCATTTAGGTGAAATAGTAAATTAAGAAAAAAACGAGGATAAACAGGTTAAGAGTACCAAATATGATGGCAACAGGTTTACCAATGTATTGCCATTTCTGTTCTTTTGATAAAGCCTTAGTCTCTTTTTTTTCTTTCTTAAACATGCAGTAGATCGTTATATTTGAAAATGCTCTCGTACTTTAGCAAGAATTTTTTTCGGAGATAGCCCATAAAGATCTAACAATACATTGATATCACCATGCTCAACGTACTCATCAGGTAAACCAATTTGGAGTGTAGGTATTT
>Ga0114959_10001629_pt1 | contig 19264 bp, 18 predicted proteins | sample C_130625_EF_Meta_FD_87317 | JGI IMG/M metagenome (GOLD analysis project Ga0114959, IMG submission 87317) | Freshwater microbial communities from Lake Croche, Canada to study carbon cycling - C_130625_EF_MetaG | ecosystem: Environmental > Aquatic > Freshwater > Lake | place: Lake Croche, Canada... | reverse complement strand
TCTCTCAGTTGGGATAACGCTCTAAATAGAAAGAGACGCTCAACATGGCTGCTCCACTATATCTGAAACCGCCATTTAATTCTGACGGAGCTGTTTCGATTTAGATCTTGATCGCGGCCGGCAGCCTTCTGAACGTCGAATCCTCTGACCTGACGCTGGCCTTCGATCCAACATCGGCCAGTTTCAATAGCTTCACGACACCCGCAGGCTGGTTCAATGCCGTTAACAGCGGCACCGCCGGCATCGTCAAGGTCGCGCAGGTTGATGGCAGTTCCAGCTTCACCGCGGCGTTGGGGGGGCAGCGACACGTTGCTGGGCGGTTTCAACTTCACCCCCGCGGCCGGAAGCGCAAGCATCTCCGCCAGCCTCACCCGCGCCCTGCTCAGCAACGGCGCCAGCGGCGCGGTGCTCAGCACCACGGTGGCGCAGACCGCGACCTTCCCGTTGACCGCCAATGCTAGCATTCTGGCCACCACGCCCATCATCACCGATGTGGCGGCCAGACCACCACCGTTTCGTTCACCGTCACGCTCGACCAGGCGCCCATCTCGGCACAGACGCTGACCTACACCGTGCAGGCCCTCACCGGCGCCTCGGCCGCAACGTTTGCCGGCGGCACGCTGCCCACCGGAACCGTTACGTTCGCGGCCGGCCAGACCACAGCCACCATCACCGTGGCGACGCAGAACTCCAACGCCATCCAGGCCGATGCCGCACGCCAACCGCGATCAGCACGACGACGAACATCGACAACGGAAACGTCCCTACCTCCACCGACTATCGTTTCGACGGCTATTTCGTGGCGAATGCGACAGGGAATGACAGCTTCCGCCTCAGCAGCGACGATAGCTCGGTGCTGTATCTCGGCACCCAAGGCCAGACCCTTGCTGACCTGGAGAGCCACATCAAGGCCGGCACCGCCCTGGCCACCGACAAGGCGCCGTCCGTCGATGACAGCGGCCAACACGGTACCATTACAGTCACCTCCACGGTCGCGGCGACCGCCGGCAGCATCTGTCTGGTCGTGATCTATTACGCCAACAACAGCGGCGGCGGGGTGATCGCCTTTACCTACTCGAAACCTGCTTCGCCATCGGCCTACAGCGGTGACCTGACCCAGGAGTTCTTTGCCAACGCCCCAGCCCCCCAGTTCACCTCGGCCACCTTCACCGGCACGGCGGGCGGCGACACCCTCAACCTCACCGGCCACACCGAGGCCACCACGTTGAACCTGCTTGGCAATTCCGCCACCGTCACCATCGGCACCCAGGCGACACCCGCGCTGACCTTCCTGAACGCCCCCGACGCGGTCACGCTGGGCTCAGGCAACGACACGGTGCAATTCGCCCTTCAGCCCAGCAGCGGCGTTGAGACCGTCGTCAATTTCCAACTTGGTCATGACATCCTCGACATCGACCTCACAGGTGCTGCCGCAAGCCTGCTGACCGCAACCAACGCGACCGACGGCGCAAGCTCGGCCAACCTATTGTCCAGCAGCGCTGACCTGGCGCATGGCGGGGTGTTGCTCGGTCTTGGCATCAACGCTGCGAGCCTCACCTCATCGCAGCACATGACACTGTCCAACGGGCATGCTTTGTTCACCTGAGCGGGTGGGGATAACCTGGCGGGGTTTTGACCTGCCGGGTCAGTTCAGCACGCCCGTGTCAGATGCCCGTCATCTGGGTAAAATCGGTGGCGGTGGCGTGGTTCCCGCTTGCCACGGTGCCATCCTCGGCACGCACCACCTGGCAGGTGCGCAGGCCAGCGGTTTGGGCAGCGTCCAGTTCGGCCTCGACATCGGAGAGAAACAGCACCTCAGCGGGCGGCACGTTAATGGCGATGCAGAGCCGGTCGTAGCTCGCAGGCTCACGCTTGCCACCCACCTTGGTGTCAAAGAAGCCATTGAACAGCGGCGTCAGATCGCCCGCCACCGAATGGCCGAACAGCAGCTTCTGGGCGGCGACAGAGCCGGAGGAATAGACGTGCAACCGGATGCCGGCGCGATGCCAACGGCGGAAGGCGGGTGCCACGTCCGGATAGAGCGCGCCCTTCAGCGTGCCGTCGGCATAGCCCTCGTCCCAGATCAGCCCCTGCAATGCCTTCAGCGGTGTTACCTTGGCGTCCTGGTCCATCCAGTGCAGCAATGTGTCCAGCGCGGGTACGCCTGGCGCCATGGCCAGCGTTTCCGCCACATGAGGCGCTGCCACCGGCTGGGTGAGGAAGGCCGCCATCCGGGCGCGGGCGTAGGGGAACAGCGTGTCTCGCACGAACGCGATCGGCGTTGTGGTGCCTTCGATGTCGGTGATCACCGCGGCCGGCGGCAGCATGGCTCAGGCGACCGCGGGAAAGCGGGCGCTGATGTCATCCCCGGTGAAATGCGCGACCCAGCCGGAGGTGTCGGAGAACACCCGCAGCGCGGTGAAGAACGGCTTGTCACCGGCATCGAACCAATGCTGGGTGCCGGCGGGCACGCTGATCAGGTCGCCCTGCACGCAATGCGCGTCCCACACCTTGCCATCCACATGCATGATGAAATTGCCGGCGCCATGGACGAAGAAGCGTATCTCATCCTCGGTGTGGATGTGCTCGCTGAGGAATTTCTGCCGCAAGGCGCCGGCCTGAGGGTGGTCCGGCGTGAGCTTGATCACGTCGGCAGAACCGGCGCCGAGTTCGCCCATCAGGGTATCGAGGTAGGGGCGATAGGCCTCAAGGATCACCTCGGGCGAATCTTCTGGCGACAAGGCCACCGGGCTGTCCCAACGCTCGAAGCGCACATTGATCGCCTTCAGCGCGCTCGCGATCTCGCTGGCGTTCTCGGTGCTGAGGATGGCGGTTTCGGGGGCGGTGTCGGCGAACACGGTGAGGCGGCTCATCTCTCAAGTTTCCTTCGTTCGAGCTCGCAAGCGAGCAGGAATTCCAAACCCTCGAGCCGGGCCAGGGCGGCCGGCATGTCAGGACCCCATATATACACGCCGTGACCGCGTATCAGATACCCCAAAGCACTGCCCCCTTGCAGGGTCGGCTCTGCCGTGACTGCAAGGCGTGCGATGTCCTGGTCGTTGTCAAACACCGGCAGTTCGAGTGCCGCGTCATGGGTGGTCTGGCCCTCAAAGACCTTCAGCACCTCGTATTGCGCCAGGCGGATTGGGCCGGGACGGTGCATTGACAGCACGGTGGCCGCGACCGAATGGCCGTGCAGCACGGCGCCCGCGTTGTGGTGCAGGCGATATATCTGACAATGCAGCAATGTCTCGGCGCTTGGACGCGCGTCGGTCAGGGCGCGGCCATCAAGATCGACCTGCATCACCGAGGATGCGTCAAGAAAGCCTTTATGGCCGCCGCTGCGGGTGATCGCCAACCGCGATTCATCAAGCCGCACGCTGATGTTGCCGGCGGTGGCCGGCACCCAGCCGCGCTGGTCCATGCGTCGTCCGGCCTGGATGATCGCCTCGATCGCCCAGGCCGGTGTCTGCATCGTCATCAGCTATGCGTGGTCGTCTTGGCCTGCGCCGTAGCGTTCGGCGCCGGGATGGTGCCCGACGGCTTGTCGCCGGCGGCGGCCCCCGAGGCGGCCCCCGAGGCGGCCATCGACTCGTCATCACCTTCGGCCATGTTCTTCTTGAAGGACTTGATGCCCTTGGCGAAGTCACCCATCAGACCGCTCACCTTGCCGCCGCCAAACAGCAGCAAAACCACCAGCAGCACCACCAGCCAGTGCCAGATGCTGAAACTCCCCATCGTCCCCTCCAAAACCTTCACGCGTGTGATCACATGGCGCAGTGGGCGCGCGGGTGCAAGGGAAGGAAGACCAGGGCGCTTGTCTTCTGGCCCCCATTCGCGTGCGAGTCTCTGAAGGGCGCCCAACCGACGGACCGGAGGGGGCCGTCGGTTGGGCGCCCTTCAGAGACTGGCACGCAGATCCGGTTCAAAGGAGCCATCCCCTGGTCTCCCATCCCTTGCGCCTTGTCCCACTTGATGGAACACTCAGCCCATGGACGCAACTCTCGCTGAAACACTGACCGGGTGGCGCCGGCACCTTCATGCCCATCCCGAGCTTTCGCGCCAGGAGGCCGAGACCTCGGCCTTCGTGCGGGCACGGCTCGACGAGATGGGTGTGCCCTATGTGGCCAATGTCGGCGGGCATGGCGTGGTGGCGACGATCACCAAGGGCAGCTCGAACCGGAGCGTCGGGCTGCGCGCGGATATGGACGCGCTGCCGATCACTGAGACAACCGGGGTTGCTCATGCCTCGACGACGCCGGGTGTGATGCATGCCTGCGGTCATGATGGGCACACGACCTCGCTGCTGGGGGCGGCGGCGCTGCTGAAGGCGGATGACAGCTGGTCCGGCACCGTGCATCTGGTGTTCCAGCCGGCCGAAGAAGGCCTCGGCGGCGCGCGCTCGATGGTGGCGGATGGGCTGTTCGACCGGTTTCCGATGGAGCGCATCTTCGGCTACCATAACTGGCCGGGCCTGGATGCCGGGACGATCGCGGTGCATGACGGCCCGGTGATGGCGGCCGGCGCGCGGTTGGAATTCGTGATCGACGGCCATGCCGGTCATGCGGCGCTGCCGCATCTGGCGCGCGATCCGGTGGTCGCGGCCGGGCATCTCATCGTCGGCCTGCAGCAGATCGTGGCGCGCAATGTCGACCCGCTGGAGGCCGGTGTCATCACCATCGGCATCATCGAGGGGGGTGTTGCCTCCAACCAGATTCCGCGCCGGGTGAAGCTTCTCGGCACCGCGCGCAACTACAGTCAGAAGACCAGCGACCTGATGGACGCCGCAATTCGGCGGGTGGCGGATGGCGTGGCGGCGATGTGTGACGTGGCGATCACCACGCAAATCGAGCATGGCGTCGGTGCCACGATCAACACCAAGGCGGAGGCCGATCTGGCGAGCGAGGCCGTACTGGAATTGGGCCAGCCTTTGCGCCGTGATCTGCCGCCGGCGATGACGGGCGAGGATTTCGCTTGGTTTTTGAAGCACAAGCCTGGTGCCTATGTCTGGATCGGCAACGGTCCCGCGGAGGCTGGGCGTGAGTTGCACAATCCGGGCTATGACTTCAACGACGAGATCCTGCCGGCTGCCGCGGGGTTCCTGGCGGGGGTGGCAAAGCGCTCATTGCGGGAAGGGTAGGCGGTCCAGCAGGCCGGGCGGCGCTGTCGCCTCGGCCATGAGCTGGGGTGTGACGGCGTGAAGCGGCGTTGTCAGCATCCTGGCGATGGCGATGCGTCGTTGTGACAGACCGTCCTGCCATGTGCCTTCCAGCACCGTGCGAGGTGGGGCATTGACCAGCGCTGTGCCGGTCCACCGCCAGTAATCCGTCCAGGATTCGCGCACCCAGCCGGTGCGGCCGCCATGGCGCGCAGCACTTCGGGCGAGCGTGATGTGGCGCTGGTCGGCGCGGGTGGCGAGACGTGAGCTGATCGTGCCGGCATCCGGCCCGGACCAGTTGAGCAGATCGAGCGCCAGCAGACGACCATCTGGCCCGACCAGCGCAAGCCAGTCCTGCTGGGTGTCCCGCGTGTCCAGCCCAAAGGACAGGGCTGTGATTTCCACCCCCACCAGATGCAAAATGGCCAGAACCCTTGCCCGCAGTGCCGGCAGGGAGAAGCCCTGACCGATGGGCAGGATCGCCATGTCCTGCTCCATCCGCGCGACGGGCGGCATGAGTTGCGGCATGGGGCCGGCGGCGATCAGCAGCGGCAGGGCGAGCAGGGTGCGACGATGCATGGTGCCAGCATACGCCGGCGTGATTAACGAGGGCTGAACATCACCAGCCCGACAAACGTCGCCAGCACGCACAGCACCACCGACGCCAGGACATAGGCGAGGGCTGCGATCGGCTCGCCGCTGCGCATCAGGGTGAGCGTTTGCAGGCTGAACGAGGAGAAGGTGGTGAAGCCGCCGCACAGTCCGGTCATCACCAGCAGGCCGATGGTAAGATCGCCCTCCATCCGCCCGCCGGCGCCGACCAGCCCTGCCGAAGCGCCGATCACCAGGCTGCCCAGCACGTTGATCAGCAAGGTGCCCCAGGGAAACGCCTGGCCAACGAGGGCTGCGACCATCAGGCCGAGCCCGTAACGTGCCATGCTGCCCACCGCACCGCCAAACGCCACCAGTAACCACGCTCGCATGCTGTCCTCCACCAGGACTGTCAAAACCCGCGCCGTGCGCTAAAAGCGATCCCATGAAAGAGACAGCATCCAGGCATCCACCCGGCGCCAAAGCGTGGCTGGCAGAGCAGAGCGCGATTGGCAAGCGGGCGGCGCGGCCGTTGGTGGTGATCGGGCTCATCTCCGTGATGCTGGCGGCGGGGCAGGCATGGTGTGCAGCTTTGCTGCTGGCCGGGTTGTTGGGGGATGTTGACGCGGCGATGCTGTGGCCTGCCCTGGGATTTGCCGCTCTGGCGCTGGCCCGCGCCGGCCTGGCGATCGTGGCTGAGGCCAGGAGCTTTGACATCGGTGCCGGTCAGCGCAGCCGGCTGCGGCGCAACGCCATGCAGCGCCTGTTGGTGGCCGGCCCGGCGCTGCTGCGGGGTGCGCATTCGGCCGAGTTGGCGGCGATCGTGGTAGACCGGGTGGAGACGGTGGATGGGTTTTTCGCCCGCTGGCTGCCCGCGGCTGCAATCGCCGTAGGTGGGCCGTTGCTGCTGGTGCTGGTGATGTTGCCTCTTGATCCCCTGGCCGCCTTGGTGCTGCTGGTGGCGGGCGCGCTGGTGCCGGTGGCGATGGCATTGTCGGGCATTGGCGCCGGCCGGGCGGCGGCGAGCCAGTTCGAGGCGATGACGCGGTTGCAGACGCGGTTTCTCGATCGGATGCGTGGCATCGCCACCATCGTGCTCAACGGCCGCGTCGACGACGAGTCGCAAAATCTTCTCGCCGCCGCCAGCGAGCTGCGGCATCGGACGATGCGCATTCTGCGTGTCGCCTTCCTGTCCTCGGTGGCGCTGGACTGTGCGGCTGCCGCTGCTTTGGTGACGCTGGCCATCCGCGCCGGGCAAATGGTGGCCACCGGCACGCTCGCCCATCCGGCGATCGCTTTGTTTGGCCTGCTGCTGGTGCCGGAGTTCTTCGCGCCGCTGCGCCAGTTCTCTGGTGCCTATCAGGACCAGTATCAGGCGAAATCCGCCGCTGATCTGCTCTCCGGCCTGCCGCCGCTGCCGTTGCCCGAGCCGGCGCGGCCGGTGCGCACGGTGGAGGCGCATGGCATCACCGTGGCGTTCGAGGCTGTCGGGCTGGTGTGGGACGCAGCGCGCGGGCCGGCACTGAGCGGCGTTACGTTCCGCGTCGCCGCCGGGGAGACCCTGGTGCTGGCCGGCCCATCGGGCTCTGGCAAATCCAGCGTCATCGAGCTGCTGCTGGGCTTCGTGCGGCCCACCGAGGGCCGGGTGACCTTCAACGGCGCGGATATCGGCGCTCTGGTGCCCGCCGCCCATGCCAGGCTTGTGGCGTGGATCGGCCAGAAGCCGGTGCTGTTCGCCGGCAGCATTCGCGACAATATCCGCTTCGCCCGGCCCGATGCCACCGAGGCGGAGATCCTCGCTGCCGCCAAGCTCGGCCGGGTGGACGGGTTCGCCGCTGAGCTGCCGCAGGGGCTCGACACGTTGATCGGCGAGGGCGGCTTTGGCCTTTCGGGCGGTCAGGCGCAGCGCGTGGCGATCGCCCGGGCGGCGCTGAAGAATGCGCCGCTGCTGCTGCTTGATGAACCGACCGCACATCTGGACCCGGTAACCGAGGCGGAAGTGCTTGATTCGCTGCGCCGGCTGGCGCTTGGGCGGACGGTGATCCTGGCGACGCATTCGGCCGCCGCCCATGCCTGGAACCGCGCGCTGGGTGGGCGACGGGTCGATCTGCGGGCGGGCAGCGTCAGCTCGTCGCGGGGGGCGGCATGAGGGCGCTGCTGATCGTTGCCTCTCAGGCGCGCGGCCAATGGGTGATGTTGCTGGCGGGATTGCTGATCACGCTGGCTGGCACCCTGGTGGCGGTGGCGCTGAGCGGTGTTGCGGGCGCGATGATGGGCGCCACCGGGCTTGTGCTGTCTGCCCCGCTGCTGCTGCGTTTGCTGGGGCCGGCGCGCGTGGTGCTGCGCTATTTCGAACGGCTGGTGTCGCATGATGCGCTGTTCCGCGCGCAGGCGGATATGCGGGTGTGGTTCTTCCGCGGGCTCGCCGCGCGCATGGCCGGCGGGCTCGGCATGCAGCGCGAAGGCGACGTGCTGGCGCGGCTGGTGGGCGATGTGGAGACGCAGGACGTCATCTATATGCGCCTCCTGCTGCCCCTGGTCGGCGCCATGGTGCTGCTGCCGCTGCTGCTGGTGCTGATCGGCGGGATCGACCCGGCGCTCGCTTTGCTGGTTGGGCTGTTGCTGATCCTGGCGGGGCTGGTGCTGCCGTGGGCTGCGGCGCGGGGATCGCTGGCGGCGGGGGATCGGCTGGCGCGTGGCATGGCCGGGTTGCGCATCGCCGCGCTGGACGCGCTGCATGGTCTGCGCGAGGTGCGGGCGTTCGGCGCTGAGGATCGGATGCTGGAGGTTTTGGCGGCGCGCGAAGGCGAATTGTTGGAGGCGCAGCGTTTTGTGGCGGTTCGCGGCGCTGTGGTGGCGGCCGGCGCATTGCTTTGCGCCCAGGCGGCGATCCTGGCGGCGCTGCTCGCCGGGCGTGGATTGGGCGCTGGGGCGGTTGCTGTGGTGTTCCTGGTGATCGCGGCGTTCGAGGCCATTTCGCTCCTGCCGCGCGCCGGCGTGCAGGCCGGGCACGCGGCGGCGGCGGCGGCGCGGCTGGTGCAGGCGGCCTCCGGCCCAATTCCGTTGCCCGATCCGGCGAGTCCTGCCGCGCTGCCGCAGGATTTCGCGCTGCGCTTCGAAGGCGTGCGGTTCCGCTGGCTGGCGGATCGCGCGCCGGTGTTTGACGGGCTCACGCTGGATATTCCGGCCGGCAGCCGGGTCGCGATCCTGGGGCCGTCCGGTGCCGGCAAGTCGAGCCTCGCCGCGCTGGCGTTGCGTCTCGCCGCGCCCGAACAGGGCAGTGTGCGTCTCGGCGGCGTGGACATCACCGATTTGTCCGCTGCTGAGCTGCGCGGGCGTATCGGCTGGCTCCATCAATCCACCTATCTGTTCGATGACAGCATCCGCGCCAATCTGCTGCTGGCCCGCCCGGAGGCCGACGATGCGGCGTTATGGGCGGTGCTGGAACAGGCGCGCATCGCCGATCTTGTCCGTACCTTGCCGGATGGGCTCGATGCCCGTGTGGGCGAGGGCGGGCGGAACCTCTCCGGCGGTCAGGGACGCCGTTTGGCGCTCGCCCGCGCGCTGCTCTCCGAGGCGCGGGTGCTGATCCTGGATGAGCCTTGCGCCGGGCTTGACGCCGATATCGAGCAGGAATTCCTCGCCACGCTGAACGACGCCGGCGACGGCCGCACCATTTTGCTGATCGCTCATCGTCTCACCGGCGTGGAGCGGCTGGACCGCATCTATCGTCTGACAGGCGGGGTCGCGGTGGCGGCGGCCGGATAACCCAAGCAACACGCATCAACCAAGGAAAACCCAGGATGCAACAGGCCTTTATCTGTGACTTCGCCCGCACCCCGATCGGCCGCTATGCCGGCGCGCTGAAGGATGTGCGCGCTGATGATCTCGCCGCTCATCCGTTGCGGGTGCTGCGTGAGCGCAATGCGCAGGTCGATTGGGCGGCGTTGGATGATTGCTATTACGGCTGCGCCAACCAGGCCGGCGAGGACAACCGCAATGTCGCCCGCATGGCGACCCTGCTGGCCGGCTATCCGGTCGATGTGCCGGGCGCCACGCTGAACCGGCTCTGCGGCTCGGGGCTCGATGCGGTTGGCACCGCGGCGCGCGCCATTCGCAGCGGTGAGGCGGAGCTGATGCTGGCCGGCGGTGTGGAGAGCATGACGCGCGCCCCCTTCGTGCAGGGCAAGGCGACCGAGGCCTTCGCGCGGGCGGCGGAGATCTATGACACCACCATCGGCTGGCGCTTCGTCAACGGGTTGATGAAGACGATGTATGGCACCGATTCGATGCCGGAGACGGCGGAAAATGTGGCCGAGGACTGCCAGATCTCGCGCGCCGATCAGGACGCCTTCGCCCTGCGCAGCCAGCAGAAATGCAAGGCGGCGCAGGAGGCCGGCTATTTCGCCCGCGAGATCGCGCCGGTAACGATCAAGGGGCGCAAGGGCGACATCGTCATCGACACGGACGAGCATCCGCGTGGCGACACCACGATGGAGATGCTGGCCAAGCTCAAGACGCCGTTCCGCTCGCCGGGCAGCGTCACAGCGGGCAACGCCTCGGGTGTGAATGACGGGGCCGCAGCTCTGATCATCGCCAGCGAGGGCGCCGCAAACCGCCACGGCCTGACGCCACGCGCCCGCATCGTGGCGATGGCCACCGCCGGTGTGCCGCCCCGGGTGATGGGCATCGGCCCGGCCCCCGCGGTGCAGAAGTTGCTGGCCCGCACCGGCATGACGCTCGCCGATATCGATCTGATCGAGCTCAACGAGGCCTTCGCCAGCCAGGGTCTTGCCGTGCTGCGCCAGCTTGGCCTCGCGGATGACGATGCCCGCGTCAATCCCCAGGGCGGCGCCATCGCGCTCGGCCATCCGCTCGGCGCGTCAGGCGCACGGTTGGCGATGACGGCGGTCAACGCGATGGAGACGCATGGTCTTAAGCGGGCGATCGCCACGATGTGCATCGGGGTGGGGCAGGGGATTGCGGTGATGATTGAGCGGGTTTGAAGGACGGAAGGCCAGGGGCTCTGCCTCTGGCCTTCCGTCCTTCACAACGCCCCCAACGCCCCATCCCAGGCCGCGATGGTCTGAGCAATGTCGGCATCGTCATGGGCAAGCGAGACATAGTATTTCGTATCGCCCTTCATGATGCCGCGTTCGCGCAGCAGGGCATTGAATTTCTTGGCTTTTGCGGCATCGCCGTGCAGCACGTCGCGGTAATTGACGATGGGGCGGTCGGTGAACACCAGGTCGAACATCGGCGGCTCGCCAGTCACCTGGCCGGCGACGCCGTGTTTCGCGAGCAGGTTGGTGAGCGCTGTCATCAGGGTGCGGCCGGTGGCGAAGATTGTCTCGTAGGCGCCGGGGCGGTGGAGGATGTCGAGCGAGGCGAGGCCGGCGGCGGCCGCGATCGGGTTGCCGGAGAGGGTGCCGATCTGCGGCAGGAAACCTCTGTCGCCCACGCGGGCACGGTCGAAATGTGCCATGATATCAGCGCGCCCGGCGATGGCGGCCAGTGGGAAGCCGCCTCCGATCACCTTGCCCAGGGTGCAGAGATCGGGCGTGACGCCATAAAGCGCCTGGGCGCCGCCATAGGCGAAGCGGAAGCCGGTCACCACCTCGTCAAAAATCAGTATGATGCCGTATTCGGCAGTCACGCGGCGCAGTCCTTCGAGGAACCCGGGCGCGGGCGGGATGATGCGCTGCAACGGCTCGACGATGACGGCGGCCAACTCGTCGTGATGGGCGCGGATGAGTGCCTCGACCGCGGCCAGATCGTTGAACGGCGCGACCAGCATCTCATCAACGACGCGGGCCGGGATGCCGGCAGAATCAGGCATGGCCTGGGGGAAATTGCCCGGCTGTTTGGGGGCGAGGCTCATCAGCGCATGGTCGCTCATGCCATGATAGCCGCCTTCGAATTTCAGGATGCGCTCGCGGCCGCGAAAGGCGCGGGCCGCGCGCATGGCATACATGTCGGCCTCGGTGCCGCTGCTGACGAAGCGCACCTGCTCGGCGCAGGCGACCGCGTCCACGATCACTTCGGCGAGGCGGATGCCGTGGCGGTTATTGGCGAAGAACGTGGTGCCGAGCGCCAGCTGGGCGGAGACCGCGTCATTCACCTCGGGATTCGCATGGCCGACCAGCATCGGGCCGGAGCCGAGCAGGAAATCGACATATTCCCGCCCGCTTTCATCCCACACCCGACCACCGCGACCGGAGCGGATGACAATGTCCGAGGCGAGATTGCCAAACCCGCCGGCGGGCAGCACGCGGTTGGCGGTGATGACGAGTTCGGCTTCCAGATCAGCAGGGCTCATGGCACGGGCTCCAGGGGATGGAGCAGGATAGCTCGCCGCCAGAGCGTGTCCACCGCTGATAGACGCGTCCGCCACTCCCTAGCTCTTTGTTTTGTCGCGTGATTCACGCCTCCGGTTGATCCAACCTGCGGCAATCACGCTTCAGCGTGTGTCGAGGGGCGCGCAGTTGCGTCGCCCAGCCAGCATGCAATCCTCGATCTGCCCGGTGCGACGCAGCACGTGCTGGATGCCGAGCGCGGCCAGCACCAGCACGAGGATCACCCCGAGCGCCATCAGCGGGCCGCGACGGCTGTTCGACATGGCAGGCTAGACCGGCTGCGGCGGTGCCGGCACCTTCTCCATCTGGCCCTTGAACGGAATGAAATACATGCCGATGTCGCGCCGCGAATGGATCTTGCCGTCGGCATCCTTGGTGTAGACATAGAGGATATGGCCGCGCTTGAAGGGCTGGCCGATCGGGATCAGCAGGCGCGCGCCGGGCTTCATCTGCTCGAAGAAGGTTTTCGGCACATATTGTGCGGTGCAGGTGACGATGATGATGTCAAACCCCCCGGCCACTTCCGGCCAGCCGTAATAGCCATCGCCAACCCGCGTCTCGACATTGTCCAGGCCGATCGGGGCGAAGATCTTGGAGACGGCGCGGCCCACCGGCTCGATGATCTCGATGGAATAGGCCTTGGCCACGATGCGGCTGAGCACCGAGCTTTGAAAGCCGCTGCCGGTGCCGATCTCAAGGCTGGTCTCGCCGGGCTGCGGCTTTGCGACCTGCGTCATGTAGGCCTGGCCGAGATAATCGGACAGCACCGAGCCATAGCCGATCACCCATGGCTTGGCCGCCTCGTCATAGGCCTCATAGGCGCTCGATTTCTTGGCGTCATAAAGGTAGTGGTAATATTCGCGTGGCAATTCCTGAAAGGCGGCGAGTACGGCGGGGTCGGCCGAGCCGAGCTTGTCCTTCAGATATTGCTCAATACGCTTCATCATCATTGGCTTGCGCGCCTGGATGGCCTGGAACGCGCCTTCGCTGATCTCGGCCGGGCGGCCGGATTTGGCCATCGCCTCCAGGAACGCGGCACGGTTCCATGTGCCGCCGGCGACCGGGGCGGCGACGGTGGGCGTGGTCAGCACGCTGGCGCCGGCTCCGGCGAGCAGCAGGCGGCGAGACAGATCGATCATGATGCGACGGGCTCTCGAACTCGGGGGAAGATCAGTGCAGCCAGCAGATACACCGCCAGGGCGGATTGCAGAACCATGCTGTATCCCATCTGCAACGCAATCAGGTTGGCCAGTGGCGTAGAAACCACAGAGAACGCACCGTTAAGTCCCCAGGCCCAGGGCATGAACCCGCCGGAGCCGGCGCGGCTGAGGCCGAGCGGGAAGGGTAGGCCGAGCGCGATCGAAACGGGTGCCACAACAGCGACAACGAGGGCGGCGCGGGCGAGGTAAGGCAGGGCGAGACTGGCGAGGATCGCCTCGTTGAGGCCGAGGAGGCATGCGATGCACCACAGGGCCACGATGGCGATGGCGATGTCGATGCCGCGTCGTGGGTTGGACGCGAAACGTTCGGCCAGCATGCTGCCAAGGCCGGAGAAGATCAGCATCGCGGTCAGCACCAGGGCGAAGCCCGCTGTGCGGTCGTTGAGGTAGAAGCTGGCGCGCTCGATGAGATAAAGCTCGATGAACAGGAAGCCGAGGCCGAGGCCGGCGAAATACACCGCCGCGCGCCAGGCGCTGACGCCGTCTGATTTCACCCGCCGTCCGCCCAGCAGCGGCACCGCCAGCACCAGCACTGCGATGACGATGGCCTGGGCGAGCACGGCGAGGTTCACCAGCGGGCCGATCTCGGCCTGGGGCAGAAGTTCCAGCCGGGCGAGAATGGTGCCGAGATGAGCGAGGCGCAGCACGGCGTAGAACGAGGGGCGGTCCAGGCTGATCGGCCGCAGATCGAAGGCCTGGCCCGATTCGGTGGGACGGCCGGCCAGCGCGTCTGGCGCCTCGTCGGCGATGGCGTCATGCGCGCCCGCACCGGAGGTCACGGCGCCATCGGTGAAGGAGACGGCAGGCAGATCGTTGAAGATCTCCGCGCGGGGGGCGGTTTCGATGCCAGGGAAATAAGGCAGATCAAAGCTGCGCTCAGTGGCGAAGCGCTGGGCAGCGGCGATCATCTCCGGCGTAAAGGGCGCTGGTGAGAGCAGGATGCGGAGATTCCAGGCCGAGCGGATCACCATCACCCGCGTGTCGGGCGCAAGGCCTGCCGCCAGGAGAGCTGATCGTGCGGTGGCCAGCATCCGCACGGCGTAGGCGGGGAATTCGCGGATGGATACCGGAATGGACACCAGGCCCTGCGGCCCCACGGCAACCAGGTAGCGCGACAACGCCTCGGTGGCGAAGGCAGCGGTGTTGGCCTCGCCGGTGTCGAGGAAATCGGCTGAGATGTCGATAAGATCGTAACGGCCCGCAATGGCGGCCGCGATCGGGCTGTTGCTGTCGGCGGGCTCGGTGAGCAGGGCGCGCAGCACGGGCTCGGGTTCCAGCACCGCAACCGACACCGCTCCCAGCGCCCGCGCCTCGGCGGCACGAAAGCCGCCGGAGCTGCCGACCATCAGCACGCGGGCGGAAGGGCGCAGCAGGTAAGGCAGCGCGGAGAGCGAGCCCTTCGCGTATCCGGCCGTGATCGCGCCATTCTTGGGAAGGGCGGCGATGCGGTTGCCATCGCGGTAGAGGCCGAGCGCGGGCGGCGGGCTGTCCAGACCCATCAGGCCGGCATTGTTGGAGAGGTCGGTGTCCACCCGCTCGGTGAAGTCATCAAGCAGCATGTAAAGCCCGCGCGGTGTGCGCAGTTCGCGCTGCACATGGGCATCCTGCGTGTTCAGCGGGGCGTAGATCGCCTTGTAATCGTTGAACGCAGCCTGCGGGCCGAGCAGCAGCAACGCCTCGGCGGCGAGCAAGGCGGCGAGGGCAGCGAGGCGCTGCCAGCGTCCGGTACCAAACGCCGCCATCGCCATCGGCACCAGCAAGGCGGGCAGCAGGTCGAACGGATGCAAAAACGACATCAGGCCGAGGGCGGCGAGCGATCCGGCCCCGGCGCCGGTGAGGTCAAAGCCATAGACCCGGCCGATCTCATGGTCATTCAGCACGAAGCACAGACTGACATAAAGCCCGGCAAGGCTGAAGAACGGCAGCAGGGCCGCGTAGTAAAGGCCGATCAGCCCAAGCTGGTCCCACAACGATTGCTCGTTCTGTAATTGCAGCGGGTTGAACCGGTTGGTGACCACAAAATGAAAGCCGATGGCCGCCGCCAGCACCAGCACGGCCGGCAGCCAGTCGAGCAGCATCTGGCCATGGCGGGCGAGCGCTGGCCGGGTGAGCGCCATTACCACGCCGGACAAGGCAAAGCCGGCCAGCACGATGGAGATTACCCAATAGCCGTATTCGGACCATTTCGCGACGGCGAAATAACGGGTCAGCGCGATCTCGAAGCCCACGGTTGCGAGCGAGACCAGGAAGAGCGGCGCCAGGGTGGCAAGGCCGGCGCGCCTCATGCGCCCACCCGCTGGCGCAGAAACCGGTCAAGAATGGAGTTGAAGCGCTGCGGATCATCGGCGAACAGCGCGTGACCGACATGGTCGAGCACGACGGTCTCGGCGGCGGGATGATGAGCCGCGAGATTGCCGGCCTGTCCGGCGAATTTCGGCCGCACCACATAGAGCACCGGTGTGGGGGTGGAATACACCGCCTCCTTCCAGTAGCTGCGCGGCAGGTTGATGTTCAGCATGGCGTTGGCGGCGAATTCCGGGGTGCGCAAGGTCGCCTCGGTCAGGCGTTGCAGATAGGGCGCGGGCTGGGGATGGGCGAACATGCCACGCACGAAATCGGCCATGAAGGCGGCATGGGATTGTTTCGGCGCCTTGTGCAGCGGTTTCTTCGGCGGCGGCGGCGGCGGGTCCTCACCCACCGAGTTGTCGATCAGCACAAGGCCCGCGAGCCGCGTATCACCGGCGCGATGCACATAGGCCAGAGTGTCGAGCACGCCGAGTGACCAGCCGATCAGCACGGCGCGCTGCGGCCCGAACTGGGCGAGCAACTCGCCGATATCCTGACCGCGGCGATCTGAATCATAACCATGCGCGGGCGCGTCGCTATCGCCCTGGCCACGCGGATCCAGCACCACGACGCGACGCCGTCCAGCGAAGGCCGTCACCTGATGCTCGAAGATCCAGCCCGGCATGGTCCAGCCCGGGACGAACACCAGAAGCGGGCCGGTGCCCGCGCCAGTATCCGTATAATGAAGGCGCACGCCGTCACTGGTGGTCAGGAACCGGTCGGCGGCAGCCGCTTGGGATCCCACCAGGGCGGCGAGGAGAAGGACAAGCCATGGTTTCATGGACTTGTCTTTGGCATGCGGGGGGCGGCAGGGGAAGGGTGGGCACGGCGGTTGCCTCTATGGGGCCGTGCCTCTGGTATTCCCATGGAGCGATTGGGCAGAACCACGAAGGTGCCGATATCGGATTGCTTGACGACCCTGGCGTCTGCGCATCGGCCGACATTGTGGCGGTCTTCCTGAAATTTCGGGTCATATCATAATTCGATAGCGTTTTATTCTGGTGACGCGTGACACGTTCAACCATGTGAAGAAGCAACAGATCTTAATCGAAATGCGAATCATTCCGTGCGCAAACGTCTTCATCGCCGTGTCACATGTTTGCCAGACGGCCAATTTGCGTTAGACAACCTGCCAATGTCGCATCGTAGCGGCGGCTGTCCGAGGGGAGATGTTTCAATGATCGTCACACGTCGTTTAATCGGCGCTGCCGTGCTATCCGCTCCCGCCATTCTGATTTCGGGTCGTGGACGTGCTGCCACGCGCACTCTCAAGATCAGCCATCAATTCCCCGGTGGCACCATCGATTCCGGGGATTTCCGCGATCGCCTGGTGCGTATCTTCGCGCGCGACGTGGCGTTGGCGACGGACAATGAGCTGGCGTTTGAGATCTATCCCGGCTCGTCGCTGATGAAGACCGTGGCGCAGTTCTCGGGTCTGCGGCGCGGGGCGCTGGATATGAGCCTCTATCCGCTCGCCTATGCCGGCGGTGAGGTGCCGGAGGTCAATATCGGTCTGATGCCGAGCCTGGTGCCGACCTATGCGCGCGGCGTGTCTTGGAAAGGCGCGAAGATCGGGCAGGACCTGACTGCGGTGCTCGACAAGAAGGGGGTGAAGATCATCTCCTGGATCTGGCAGGCAGGCGGTGTGGCCAGTCGGGCGGGGCAGGTGGTGGCGCCGGCCGATACCAAGGGGCTCAAGATCCGTGGCGGCTCGCGCGAGATGGACCTGCTGCTGAAAGGTGCCGGCGGCATCATCTCCTCGGTGCCGTCAGACGAGGTGTATGCCGCGATGCAGACCGGGTCGCTGGATGCGGCCGTCACCTCCTCCACCTCGCTGATCAGCTTCAGGCTTCAGGAGATCGCCAAGAACGTCACCACAGGGCGGGACGGCAGCTTCTGGTTCATGCTGGAGCCGCTGCTGATGGCGAAATCGACGTTTGACAGCCTGGCGGTTCCGCATCAGCAGGCGGTGATGAAGGTGGGCGCGGCGCTGGAGAGTTTCGCGCTCGAGAACGCGATGGCCGATGACCAGGCGTTGGCCGATATCTTCGGCAAGGCCGGGGTGAAGGTGGCGAATTTCAACGCCGATGTGCTCGGCCAGTGGCGCGCCATCGCCCAAGCCACGGCGTGGCAGGATTACGCCGCCCGCAGCCCGGCTTGTGCCGATCTGTTGAAGCTCGCCGAGGCCATGGCATGAGCGCTCACGCTGAACTTGACCTGAGCGCGCCCTCCACCGCCGGCGGGCTGGTAGGGGTGGCGCAGGCGGCGCTGGACGGGTTGAACAATCTGTTTGCGCTGCTGTCAGCGCTTGCCATCGCGGCGGCCGGGCTGATCCTGACCTGGGAGGTGATCGGTCGCTATCTGCTGGCCATCCCATCGGACTGGCAGGATGAGAGCGCGGTGTTCCTGCTGGTGGGGGCGACGTTCCTGTCCGCCGCCTGGACGCAGCGCCGTCGCGGCCATGTCGGCATCGATGCGCTGGGGCTGCTGCTGCCGCGCTGGCTCGATCAGGTGCGCCGCGTGCTGGCCGATCTGGCATCGGCGGTGTTCTGTGGCTTCTTTGCCTGGAAGTCCTGGCAGATGTTGGTGGAGACCTGGGAGGAAGGGCAGACCACGCCCTCCGCGCTCGGTGCGCCGCTGTGGATCCCCTATCTGTGCATGACGATCGGCATGGTGTTGCTGGCGGTGCAATTGTTGTTGCAGGTGGCGGGGGCGCGGCGATGAGCGCGCTGCAGCTTGGCCTGCTCTATGGTGGTGCCACCTTGGCCGCCTTGTTCTCCGGCATCCCGATTGCCTTTGCGCTGGGCGGGGTGGCGACGATCTTCATGTTCGCCTTTATGCCGGGCGGTGCGCTCGACACGGTGGCGCAAAACGTGTTCGAGGAATTGGCGAGCATCACGTTGCTGACCATTCCGTTGTTCATCCTGAAAGGCGCTGCGATCGGCAAGTCGCGCGCCGGCAAGGACCTTTATGACGCGCTGCACACCTGGCTCGGGCGTGTGCCGGGCGGGCTTGGGGTGGCGGTTGTGCTGGCCTGCGGGCTGTTCGCCGCAATGGCGGGATCAAGCCCCGCGACCTGCTCCGCGATTGGCAGCTCCGGTATTCCCGAAATGCGCAAGCGCGGCTATTCGCCGGGCTTTGCCGCAGGGCTGGTGGCGGCGGGCGGCACCTTGGGCATTCTGCTGCCGCCGTCCATCGTGCTGATCCTGTATGCTGTGGCGTCGCAGCAATCACTGGGGCGGCTGTTCCTGGCGGGTCTGGGGCCGGGCGTGCTGCTGGTGGTGCTGTTCGCGCTGTTCGCCGTGTTCCAATGGGGGCGGGAGCATGCCAAGGCCGTGAAGGTCGCGGCCGCGGGCGGGGTGCGCAGCCCGATTTTGGCGGATGAGCATTTCACGATGGGCCAGCGCCTCGCCGCCCTGCCGCGGGTGCTGCCGTTCCTGGTGTTGCTGACTGGTGTGATGGTGGCGCTGTATGGCGGCATCGCCACGCCGTCTGAGACGGCGGGGCTCGGGGCGATCATGGCGCTGGCGTTGATCGCTGTGGTGTATGGCGCGTTTCGGCTGTCCGACCTCAAACCAATCTTCATCGGCACG
>Ga0114959_10001626_pt1 | contig 19280 bp, 12 predicted proteins | sample C_130625_EF_Meta_FD_87317 | JGI IMG/M metagenome (GOLD analysis project Ga0114959, IMG submission 87317) | Freshwater microbial communities from Lake Croche, Canada to study carbon cycling - C_130625_EF_MetaG | ecosystem: Environmental > Aquatic > Freshwater > Lake | place: Lake Croche, Canada... | reverse complement strand
GTTCCTAAAATTAAATTTACACAAACCGATATTGCATGTTTAACCATTGGCGATAGTTTAAATATTCACAAAACTACAGGCATATACTTTCCTGTAACATTTAAGTGGATCGGAAATGGCGGTATTGTAGATTGGAAAAGAGCAGGACTTGAAGATTCAAAGATTTATGCTGAATTAAAATCATACATTATTGACTTTAAAAAAAGTGGTTATGAAGCCGATTCGGTTATGTATCATAATCCAAACTATTTTGATAAAACATTAGCCGGTGTTTTAAAAGATAAAGTACTGAGTGATATGAATGAAGGCCGCGCCATATATCCACAATTTGATAGCTACGACAAGCGATTACAAATTCGTAATATTTATAAGGATGTTGACTATGATGGCGGATTTGCAGTAAAAGGTGCAAAAGTATTGGGTTCGGGTAACGAAGAAAATCCTGCACTATTCAAGTTCTATCGCGAAAAAAAATTGTTCTTAACTGTAAAAGCAAAATCTTTTATTCTACGTACTGATAAAATTGCTTCTGAACGTGTTGCTGCCACTTTTTATTGGGATGCCGACTCCATGTATCATCCTGGCTTGCCTTTTAAATTTATAATTAAAGAGCGCGAAGTATCAATGATACGAGACAATTCGGGCATTGCACAATCACCATTCTACAATTCGTTTCATGCCATTGAAATGTATTTCGAAGAAATTTTCTGGAAAATGGACCAACCGCGTATCGACATGAAAATGATTATTGGAGCCAATGAGAGCAACGCAAACTTCGAATCAACAAGTTATTTTCGTGATAACAGGTGGGAAAAAATTCAAGGAACACAAGATGTAAATCCTTTGTTTAAAATAAAAGCATACGCAAAACAAATTGGTAGCAATACAATTGATGTAGATGGGCTTGCAAAGTTCATGAATATAGCACCTTCCGAAGTATATCCTTACACAGTTGGCTTAGCTATTAAAGGATTTGTAAATTATATTGATGGCCAAAAGAAATTTACTTTAAAAGATAAAATAAACGATTACCCACTTTACAAAATGGCCAAAAAAGATTATGATGTACTTGAGTTTAAATCAAGTATTCCTGGCGATAAAATAAATGCAAGCATTAACTTATTGAACTTTGATTTAAAAATAAATGGCATCAGAGAAATTTTCTTGAGTGATTCCCAAAAGGTAAATATCATTCCCTCTCGCGGAGAAATTGTTGTAAAGAAAAATCGTGACTTTTTATTTGCCGGGGTTGTAAGTGCTGGACGTTTTACTTTTTATGGAAAAGAGTTTTCATTTGAATATGATAAGTTTAAAATTAACTTAAAGAACACCGACTCGTTAAAAATAAAAGTACTATCTAAAACAAAAGACGAGTATGGCGAATACCCTTTGGTAGAAGTAAATACAGCTATTGAAAATATTGAAGGTGATTTATTAATTGATAATCCTTCAAATAAATCTGGACGAGTTAATTTCCCACAATATCCAATCTTCAATTCAAAAAAAGATTCTTATGCCTATTGGGATAAACGCAGTGTACAACGTGGAGTTTATACCCGCGATAAAGTTAGTTTTCACTTAGAGCCATTTACAATTGATAGTTTAGATAACTTTAAAGACGAGGCATTACACTTTGCTGGAGATTTTGAGAGCGGTGGCATATTTCCGAACATACACGAAAATTTAGTTTTAATGCCCGATTATTCATTAGGCATAAATACTTTAACTGCAGGATTACCAGCCTATGCAGATAAAGGAAAATTTGAATCGAGAATTACAATGAGTAACCGAGGCTTACGTTGCGATGGAACACTTAATTATGTAACATCAACATTCAAATCAACAGACTTTGTTTTCTTTCCGGATAGCATGAACTCTACCATTCAAACATTTGAAGAACGTTCGCAAGCATCTGAACCTGAATTTCCAGAAGCTAATTCTACTGACAATTACGTGCATTGGATGCCATACAAAGACTTCATGACAATTCAGGAAAAAGAAAAACCAATCAATATGTTTGATGGAAAGTCGGTTTTTCATGGAAAGTTAAAATTGTCTCCCAAGCGATTAACCGGAAATGGTAAATCAGTTTTTTATAAAGCCAGTTTAACAGCCAATTTGCAAGTATTTAAAAAAGATATTTTTGATTCTGACACTTGTGATTTTGATATGGAAAATCTTTCAGGCGACTCAACAGGAATTGCTTTTATGAGTAAAAATTTGAAAGCTCATATTGATTTCAAAAATAAAATTGGTGACTTCACAAGTAATGGTGGTGGTAGTTATGTGAACTTCCCTATAAATCAATACCTATGTTTTATGGATAACTTTAGATGGTTTATGGATAAGGCAAATGTTGAGTTAAGTGCAAGCGAAAAAGTTACCAAAAAACTAGACACCAATGATGACCTTGACCTTACCGGTGCCGAATTTATAAGCACTCACCCTGACCAAGATTCTTTAAGATTTTTATCGCCAAGAGCCAAATATGATTTGCGCAAAAATATTGTTTCATGTTCAGGTGTTAGGTATATGAATGTTGCCGATGCACGCGTATATCCTGACAGTGGCAAAGTAATTATATACAAAAAGGCCAAATTAGAAACTTTAACCAATGCAAAAATTCTTGCAAATACTACTACTAAATACCACGAAATGTTTGATGCAACAATTGATGTATTTGGAAGAAAACACTACGAAGGAATAGCCAATTATAAATATATCGACGAATTAAAAGATGTTCAAATTTTGCACTTCGATAAAGTGTCGGCTGATGCAACAGGGCAAACAGTTGCAACAGGTAAAATTAGCGACTCACTAAACTTTCAATTAAGCCCTGCATTTGAATATAGAGGAAACATTTCTTTGCAAGCCTCAATACAAAATTTATTTTTCAAAGGTTCATTCCGTATCAAACATGATTGCGAAAGACTCGTAAAATCATGGGTACAATTTGACGCAGATGTAAATCCAACTGATGTATATATTCCTATCAGTGAACGGTTGGTTGACATAAACAATTTAAGTGTAGGTGCAGGTATGAATTTAAGTACAGATTCATTGCACGTTTACCCATCTTTTTTGAGCAACAAACGCCAAGCCAGTGACCCTGAAATTGCTACTGCATTCGGATTTTTATACTACGACAAAAAATCGAAAGAATATAAGATAGGAAGCAAGGAAAAAATCAAAGAAATAAATTTTCCAGGCGATTATGTAAGCTTAAATACAAAAGGTTGTTCGGTGTATGCCGAAGGCAAAATGTATTTAGCACGAAATACTGGGCAGGTCAAATTCCTTGCATGGGGAAGTGCCGAACATAATTTAATTACAGATACTTGTAAGTTTGAAACCGTAATGACTTTAGACTTTTTCTTTGATAACGGATTGATTAAAGGTTATGGCGAAAAGTTAGAGAAGGCAACCACACTTGAAGGTACACCACTTAACCGCCCCATATTTGAACGTAGCTTACGTATGATGTTGGGCAAAGAAATTGCTGATAAATTAGTATCTCAAGTAAACTTGTATGGTGCATTCAAAAAAATACCTGACGAGTTAGAGCACAATTTATTTTTTAACGATGTTAAAATGAAATGGAATCCCGAAACACGTTCGTTTATCAGCATAGGCAAAATAGGCTTAGGAAATATTTACAAAAATCAAATGAATAAATATTTGAATGGTAAAATTGAAATTATTCAAAAGAAAAGCGGCGATTCGTTTACAATTTATTTAATTGATGACAACAACAATTACATATTTTTTCAATACGCTCAAAATCAAATGCAAGCTTATAGCAGCGACGAAAAATTTAACACAGCTTTGCGCGAATTAAAACCCGAAAAACGAAAGTCAGAAAAGGATAAAGAACCAACTTTCACATTTCAATTGGGTAATAGCAGCGCAGTAAATAAGTTCATTAAAAAATTTAAAGAGGAGTAACTATATTTCTGAAACCAGAACATTACTTTTTTTGAAAAACGTTTTTCGAAGCAAGCTTTTAAAATTTTTGTTTAATTTGTAATGGCTAATTGTAAATGGAAAAAATTAACATAAAAGGAACAGAAGATAGTCCAAGCATTATTTTAGACAAAGAAAATAGTTTGTTTAAAATATACGGTTGTTCAATACCCAGCAATTCCGAAAAAATTTATGGCTCTGTAATAGATTGGTTTAATAGATACTTATTGGAACAAAACGATATTACGGTTTTAGATTTTGAACTAGATTATTTTAATACGTCAACCCAAAAATACCTTGCCGATTTATTCAAAATTATAAATGCAAAAAGAGACAAATCAAAAACACTAAAAGTATTGTGGAAGTATCCATCTGATGATGAAGATATGAAAATGATTGGAAAGCAGATTGAGCAGTTTGTTGATTTTAATTTTGAGTTCATTGAGTCGTAACATTTTCCTTTTCTTAACCAATTTCCTTTTGAGGTGTTTTAGTTTAAAAACAACCCTTGCGCTTTTATTTATTGGCAGTTTAAATACTACCACTATTGCCAATTACATTGCATTAGATACATCAAGAATTGTAACTTTTGACAATGATTTAAAGAACCAAAAAAGTATTGATAGTTCTTTAGTAAACTTTCATAATCAATTGCCCTATTTCCAGGATAAATTTTCGGCTTCATTAGGCAACATAGCTCTGCCTAAAAGAAATTTATTTTTTGACCCAAAAGCTATTTTCGGATTTAGGTTGATGGACAATGTGTATGATTTATTTGAATACAATTTGTCGAATCAAATTAATTATCATGCAGCAAAACCATTAACTGATATGGGCTTTGGAGTTGGAGCAAAAAAAGAATCTTATTTTTCATTCTTGCACACACAGAATTTTGGCAAGCATTTCAACTTTGGTTCGGCGCTTAGAACTTCGCGCACTGAGTCTTTTTATTTGAATCAAAATCCACACTATATAAACTTCAATTTTTTTGCAAACTTTTCATCACCCAACAGAAAATACCTAATAACATCCAATGGAATTATTAATAGAGTTTACCATAAAGAAAACGGAGGAATAGACACATCAACAATATTTATCAAGAAAAATGTGTTGCAAAACCCCGAAATTGTTGCTACAAACATGAACGGTGCATTTGTTAGAAAAAATTCAAGTTCGTTTTCTGTTAAACAATATTTCAATTTTAATCCAACAAAAAAAGATACTGTTGAAAAGGATTTTTATGTTGAAGATTATGGACGACAACATTTGTATCATCAAATTGAGTATGCCGAAAATTGGATGCGATACACTGATACCACACTAGAAGATTTTCATGACCAACCAAAACCTATAGATAAACTTGGCCTCAGAGAATATTTATATCACCATAAAATAGAAAATAGCTTTGGTTATTTACAATCTATTAACTCCGAAAAAAACAATTCTTTTGGTATTGATATTGGTGCAAAGCATAGCTATAATTATATTTCTCAGCCCGATACAAATGCGAAATTTAATAACATTTGGGCTTATGCAAATGTTGATTACACTTTAAAAAGCAAATACAAAATCAACGCAAAATGTAACCAAGGTATTATAGGTTACAATGCGGGCGACTTGCAATTACAAGCAAAAATTTTCATCACAAAAAACTTATTTAAACAATGGTTTGATATTGGTCTAAATGTAACCAATCAACTATCGCAACCTACATACATACAAGAGCACTACAGCAGCAGTCACTTTAACTGGGAAAACAAATTCAATAAAATTGATATTAAACAATATGGATTTTTTATGCAAGGAGAAAAATCTAACATACAAATCAGCTATTCTAAAATAAAAAATTTCGTGTATTTCGATTCTACTTTTGCTGCAAAGCAATACAGCAAAGTCAATAATTTATTTCAGCTAAATGTTAATCATCCAATAAAGTTAAATAAGCTACACATCAATACATTATTACTTTTTCAGAAAAATTTAAGTGATAAGGATGTAATTAGATTACCAGAATATACCATTAGTGAACAAATATATTTTGAAGGGTGGCTTTTTAAACGTGCTTTGTTTAGCCAAGCTGGCGTTGAGTTAAACTATACACCTGCTTATTATGGAAATGGGTATTTACCCTTGTTAAATCAATTCTATAATCAAGATAAATTTTTAGTTGCAGGTTATCCGCAACTAGATGTTTTCTTTAATTTTAAGATACAACAAGTACGTATTTTTGTAAAAGCTTGCAATGTAAATTATGGTTTATATCCTACCGACATCGTTTACTACCAAGTACCTTTTCATCCAATGCCTCCGCGCATGTTTAGGCTCGGAATTATTTGGCGTTTTTGGGATTAATTATTTCAAGCTTAAAGTAAAACTAAGGCCTGCAGTTCTATTCCAAGGTAATATGGTTGGTTCTACTTTTAAACTTAAATCATCACTTACGTCAAATGTAAACAGGTGTCCATCCACGTAAGCATCTACAATTTGGAAACTATAAAAAACCAAAAAACCCACAGCGCTTAATTCTGCATACCTTCTATCTTGATTTGCCATCACCAATAAATCTTTTGCTGCGTAGTTGCCAGGCATAGCAGGCGTTACAGTCCATTGTGCTTTAGTAAAAGTAGTGTCGTTACGCTTTATAATTTCTTTAGCATAAGTGTTATAGCTTTTGCGGTTTAATACAAAAAAATATCCAAAAGCTCCCAAACCTGCATACACAATAGGCACTTTCCAATACTTTTTATTATACACTTGCCCTGAGCCCGGTAAAATGGTGCTCATTATTGCCGCCTTACGCGGAGAATGAACAACAATTGATTTAGGCTTTTGTGATTTACTTGTATCTACTTTTTGAGCAAAGCAAACGATTGATGTAAAACACATCAACATCAAAAAAAATATGGTTTGCTTTATTCTCAATTTCTAAATATTAATTTTCTATATCAACTTTTATCCATCCTTTTGGTATGATGCCAACAGGGTTTTCCATCTTTACTTTAAATCCTAAAAAATAATTAGGCACATAAACTACCTTATCTGTTTTTGTGTTTAGCCATGATGCCCACCAGCTAAAGGTGCTATGAGCTGCAATACACACGTCAGAGTTTTGCAATAACTGAAAATCTACAATCATATTTTCGGTTGAAAAATAAACTTGTTTCAAATAAGAAAACTCACTTTTCACAGTTTCAATTTCATCGCTAAGCACAACAATTTTGTAATCGTTTTCGCTATAATTTTTCAACAAATTGTGATAGTATGAAAATGGTAACGACAAATCTGGGCCACCTAAATAATCTGGTCCAAAAGTTTTATAATCCTTCAAACGAATATGAACTGTAAGTAGCTTTTTGTTTTCGGGATTTATTTTTTGAATTGCATTCCTATATGCTAACTGGTACTTTTCTTTGATGATGAAGAGTCTTTTTATTTCAACTTCATTGCCATAAAAGTATTGTAAACCTTGCATGTAGCCATAATACCAAACGTACTTTGAGGCATCATGTAACATTTCATCGGCATAGTTTTTTCGGTTGTCTTGGTTGTGATAGAAAGTATATTTCATACCAGGAATCTTATTCTGAATCCTGAAAATAATAGTATTTATTTTGTGACTTAATTTACTGTCGGGTATTTCGAAACATTCTAAAGCATCCAACAAATTACCTTCAAAACAATAAGTTAGTTTACGCGCTTTCGCTAAAGAACGCGCCATGGCATACAAAAACATTTTGTTGCCCATTTGCACAGCAGGAGTATTTACAACAATCATTAGCGTATTAATAGTGAAATTTACAAGAAAGAATGATTATTTCTTCATTAGTAACTTTATAAACAAATCTATGTTCTTTGGTAATTCTTCTACTCCAATAACCTTTTAATTCATACTTTAATGGCTCAGGTTTTCCAATTCCAGCATAGGGTTCATCAAGAAAAAATTGAATACGATTGAGGATTTTCATGTGGATTTTGTCGTTTTCAATTGCCCACTGATTAAAATGTAACATAGCACTTGACTTAAATGTTACCTTTCTCATTTAGATTTTTTCCTTACTTTTTTGCTGTGTTTTTTTAAATCTTCAAATGAAAATGAAACAGAATTTTCATCCTTCATGGCATCCAGCAAATGTGCTTTGTTCGCATTTGTCGACAACAAATAGGATGTTTCGTCAAGGTCTTCTTCAACAGTAATTGCAATGCGTTTACTTTTGAATATTGATTTTAATGTTTTGATGAAGTTTTCATCCAACTCATTAGCACTTGTATGAAATGTTGTGTACATTAATTCAAATATAAAAATTTTTTACTTATTCTTAAATTTCTCTAAACCTCCATCTAACCAAGTAATGTATTTTTCAACGTCTTGGTCATAACCAGTTGGTTTGTTCAATGCATTTTCGTTTTGGTCAACTAACACATACAAAGGTTGCGAGTTGTTTTTATAGCGGCTCACCTCTAAGTACACCCACTTGCTACCTTTCGATTTTATTTTCATTTTCTCGGTTCCAACTTGTTTTTCAGTCCACTCTGCTTCTGGCAATAAATTATTGTCATCCACATATAGTGAAACCAACACCACATCGTTGCGCAAACGTTTGTCTACTTCGGAATTTGTCCACACTTCTGCTTCCATTTTGCGGCAGTTAACGCAGGCATAACCAGTAAAATCAATCATCAAAGGCTTATTCACTTTTTTCGCGTAAGCCAATGCTTCATCATAATCATGAAAGCATGGTAAATCATTAGGGCACTCACCATGTTTATTTCCACTTTCGTGGGATGAAGTACCACTTGCTACAACACCAGCTTTTGCAGCTGTTTTCAGACCATAAGGTGCTTCAGCATAAAAATCTGGCGGAACAAATGCACTCACCAATTTAAGCGGTGCGCCCCATAAACCCGGAACTAAATACATGGTAAATGAAAACGAAAGTATCGCCATCATCAAGCGCGTAACGGATAGATACGGAATTCCCCAATCGTTTTTTGGTAACTCATCATCATGATGAAATTTTAATTTCCCTAATAAATAGAAACCTAGCAAGGCAAAAATTACAATCCAAATTGAGATGAATATTTCGCGGGTAAGTATGTTTGCTTGCACTACCAAATCAGCATTTGAAGCAAATTTGAAAGCCAATGCTAATTCTAAAAATCCTAAAGTAACTTTTACTGCATTCAACCAGCCGCCTGATTTTGGTAATGAATTTAGCCAACCCGGAAAGGCAGCAAACAAACCAAATGGCAATGCCAAACCAATTGAAAAACCAAGCATTCCAAGAAATGGTGCAAGTATTTCTCCAGTAGCACCTGCACTAAAAAGCAAAGGACCAATAAAACCACTGGTGCACGAAAACGAAACCAAGGTTAATGTAAATGCCATAAAGAAAATTCCAAGCATTCCGCCTTTGTCGCTTTGTGCATCAATTTTATTTACCAATGATGATGGCAACACAATTTCGAATGCACCCAAGAATGAGAATGCAAACACCATCAACAGCACAAAGAAAAATAAATTGAAATAGAAGTTAGTTGATATGGCGTGCAAAGAATCTACACCAAATGCAATGGTAAAAAGCAAGCCTAAACTCACATATAATATGATGATAGAAAGTGAAAATATGCTTGCATTTTTAATCCCTTCGGCTTTGGTTTTACTTTGTTTGGTAAAGAAACTCACATTCATTGGTATCATCGGAAACACGCATGGAGTAAGCAATGCAGTAAATCCGGCAAGTAATCCTAACAAAAATATTTGCCAACCTGATTGTTGTTCTTCGGGTTCTTTGTTAGTTTCTGAAATAGTTTTTTTCGTTTTATCTGAAGGTAGATTTGTCACTATTTCCTCAGTTGTATTTACCGAAGAATCAATTACTTCGTCATTTTTACTTACATCATTTTTATTAATTTTTGATTCTCCATTTTCAACTTTCAATTGCTTTACCCCTTCTACTTCAAAACTAAAGTCAACATCTTTGGGAGGTAGGCAACGCCCTTCTTCGCAAGTCATAAAGTTGAGGTAGCCTTTTACTTTTAGTTTGCCTTCTTTATTTAGTTTAATGTGTTGTGTGAATGTTACTTCGTTTTCAAAATACTTCACATTCATTTCAAAGTTTTTGTCGTACTCACTTTTGCTTGCCGACTCTTTAGTTTTGCCAACAAGTGTTACGTCTTTATTTTTTTCAAAATTAAATGTAGTAGCCACAGGACCATTATCACTTTCTAAAAACTGGCTATACATATGCCAACCTTTATCAATAGCTGCTTTGAATATTAAATCATATTCATTATCGGCAGTTTTCTTGGCAGAATATTTCCAATGAACAGGGTCTGCAATTTCGGCTTGCAAAAAACCAGAAACCAAAATGGCTAGTAGACAAAATAATTTTTTGAAATTCATCTTGAAATATTAAAGTCTCAAACCTAAATAAATTTTGAGGTAATTTTTACTGCGTGCAACGTAACAACACTTTAGTGTTATATAAATAGTAAAATTTAACACAGTAAAAGATTTGAATTGTTTAAATAGTAAAGAAAATAAACTTGAAATCACAACTTATTTAAGCAAAAAACGCTAAACATAAGAGCCATAAAACGCTTACCTATGCACCATGCAAGGTAGGATTGCGAATAAACTCCTCTGCTTTGTTTACCATGTCCTTGCTACCAATATACAACGAAACACGTTGATGTATATCCGTTGGTTGAATATCTAAAATACGTTGTGCACCGTCTGTGGCTTTTGCTCCAGCTTGTTCAGCAATAAACCCAAGCGGATTACATTCATATAACAATCGCAATTTTCCTTTTGGTGATTTAAGCGTTGGAGGGTAAATATAAATTCCGCCCTTAATTAAATTTCTATGAAAATCGGCAACTAATGAACCTATGTAACGCAATGTATATGGGCGTTGTGTAGCTTTGTCTTCGTCTTGACAATATTTGATATATTCTTTTACTGGCGCAGGAAAATGAACAAAGTTTCCTTGGTTGATTGAATATATTTCTCCGCTTTTTGGCGCTTTCATGTTCGGATGACTCAAACAAAATTCACCTATAGAAGGGTCAAGTGTAAAACCATTTACACCGTTACCAGTTGTGTAAACCAACATGGTAGAAGAGCCATAGATGATATATCCTGCGGCTACTTGTTCAGTACCTTTTTGCAAAAAATCTTCAACAGTGCCAGGTCCGGAAGTACTTACACGGCGGTAAATAGAAAATATTGTTCCGATAGAAACGTTTACATCAATATTTGATGAACCATCGAGAGGGTCCATACAAACAACATACTTAGCGTTTTTAGAAACTTCATTATCGATGGTAATAATCTCTTCGTTCTCTTCAGATGCAATGGCGCAGCACTCTCCACCAGCCATTAATGCAGCTATAAATTGTTCGTTGGCATACACGTCTAATTTCTTTTGTTCCTCACCTTGTACATTTACTTCACCACCAACACCTGCAGCGCCTAATATATCAACTAATCCTGCTTTGTTTACTTCGCGATTTACAATTTTAGCAGCAATGCCAATATCGCGTAGCAATCGCGAAAGTTCACCTTTACTATAAGGAAAATCGGATTGACGTGAAATAATAAACTGACCCAGTGTAATAACTGTATTCATATAAAATGTATTAAATTGAACGAAACAAACCTACACGATTTTTTGAAATTATAAAGTAGCTTATCAAGTCTAGATTTGTGGGTATTTATAATTCATATATAGCGGTTTCTGTTTTTCCATTTGCATCGCTGTAACCGCGATACATGCCCGCCGAATTAAAGCTAAGACAAATATTTCCTCTGGCATCTAAAGCTATTAAACCACCTTCTCCACCAATTTTTACAAGTTTATTTTTTACCACTTCGTCACATGCTTGTTGCAATGTAAATCCTTTATACTCCATCAAACACGATACATCGTATGCAACTACACTTCTAATAAAAAACTCCCCATGACCAGTACAAGAAACAGCGCAGGTATTGTTATTGGCGTAAGTACCTGAGCCAATAATAGAGGTATCCCCTACCCTACCAAACTTCTTATTCGTCATTCCACCAGTTGAAGTTGCAGCTGCAATGTTGCCATGTACATCTAAAGCTACAGCACCTACAGTTCCAAACTTTTTTTCAACAGCTGCTTGCCCGCTATGGTCAAGCATTACGGTGTCTTCTTTCAGTGATGAGAGCCATTGCTCATAACGATGTTGAACAAAGAAATATTCATCATCGGCAATTTCAATATTGTTTTGTTTTGCAAATTCAAAAGCACCATTGCCGCACATAAGCACATGTTCAGAATTTTGCATGATTGTTTTGGCAAGCGTAACCGGATTTTTAATATAACTTACTCCTGCAACAGCACCAGCCATCAGATTTTTACCTTCCATGATAGAGGCATCCAATTCGTTTTTACCTTGGTGTGTAAAAACTGCTCCACGTCCTGCATTAAACAAGGAACAGTTTTCCAAACTTCTAACACAAGCCTCAACCGTAACTAATGATGAACCACCAGTACTCAATATTTTAGTACCACATTGAATTGCTTCATGTAATGCTTCGTGGTATAATTTCTCTTTTTCGGCACTCATCAAATCTCTTAAAATTGTACCTGCACCGCCATGTATAGCTAAAGTAAACATATCTGTTATTATAAAAATTTTAACAAACCCACTAAAAGCCGCTAATACAGAGGAATTTATAAATCAAACATCTGCGTTGTGGCATCGTAAATCTGAGTTAATATATCAAATTATATTATGACTCCAATCGGGATAATGTGCCTTGAATTTAGAAACATCGCTAATCCACCAAATATGGTCACCAAGGCGGTTGTCTTTGGCGTATTCATAATTCATTGGCTTGCCAGTAATTTTCTAACATAATTCAATTGCACCTACCACTGAGCATTTTGAATGCTTTCCTCCCCCATCATTATATACTTCACCTCGTCGGGAGGTTTGAAAAAAGTGCCAAAACATATTTACCGAGTCCCAACTAACTATGTTATCCCTCACTTGTTGCTTACTTAGTTATTACAAGCTACAAATTAAGAAAAAGAATATGAAATCTACTTTATCTTACTTCGTATAATTTTTGGATTGCTGCTCATTATCACTAAATGCTTGCATCAATGCCTTGTTTCAAATAATTATAAATATCCTCTTGTGCGCGCACAGGTTTTCCATTTGTTGTTTTGTAATTATTCTCTTGATTGCCTTCTATAATTCTTGCTTTTGTATTATCGGCAAATTGAATATCGAAAATACTACGCAGCTGCTTTTGTAGTTTTTTATCGAAAATAGGTACGGCAACTTCGCTGCGGTGGTCAAGGTTACGAATCATCCAATCGGCCGATGAAATAAAATATTTTGTATCAGCATTGTCACCAAAAATAAAGATACGACTATGCTCTAAATACCTATCAACAATGCTAATAATTTCAACATTACCATTTGCCTTTTTGTGGTCGGGAATCATGGAACAAATACCACGAATAATTAGTTTTATCTTTACACCTGCCTGTGCTGCTTCATACAGTCTATCAATGATTGCTTCGTCTACAAGGCTATTCATTTTACAATGAATAAATGCTCTTTTGCCGTCTTTAGCATGTTTTATTTCTCTATCAATTAAATGCTCAAAACGTTTGCGCATAAAAAATGGCGCTACAAGCAAGTGTTTGTATTTACCTATTTTTAAATTATCTGAATAAAAATCAAATAACGTGTTTACTTCTTCCGTAATTTTATTATCGGCAGTTAGCAAACTAAAATCGCTGTATACTTTTGCCGTTTGTTCATTAAAGTTGCCCGTGCCAACATGTGCATAATGAGCCACTCTATTGGATTCTTTTCTGGTTATTAAAAATAATTTAGAGTGCACTTTCAAATTAGGAACACCATAAATAATAAGTGCCCCTTCTTCGCGCAGCTTACTTGCCCAATACATATTGTTTTCCTCATCAAAACGTGCTTGCAATTCTACCACTACAGTTACTTGTTTCCCATTTTTTATAGCGTTTAGCAAGGCATTTAATACGTTTGAATTTTTTGCTACGCGATACAAGGTTATCTTAATACTTTCAACCAGCGGGTCGATGGATGCTTCACGCAGCATATCAATAATATGGTTGTAGGTATGATATGGGAAATGCAATAAAATATCGTTTTTTTTAAGCACCTTAAATATTGATACTTTATGGTTAAAAGCAGGGTGAACAATAGGTGGTTGGCTTTTAAAAAGTAGGTTTGGTTTGCCAACATCTGGGAACTTTGAAAAATCTTTGAAGTTATGATACTTGCCGCCTGCTGCCATTACCTTATCATCGCCCAACTTTAGCTTTGTTTTTAAAAATGCAAACATTTCTGGCGGCATATTTTTATCGTACGTAAAACGTACAATGCGCGAAACCTTTCTTCCTTTAACGCTCTTCGTAATTTTTTCGATGATGCTTTTCGATAAATCATACTCAATTTCCAACTCGGCATCGCGCGTAATTTTTATCATGTATGATTCTATTTCATCATAATCGAAAATGTAAAAAATATCTTTCAATCCAAACCTTATAACATCATCCAATAACATGATATAATTTTTTACACCCACTTTAGGTAACACCACAAAGCGTGAAAGTGCATGTGTAGGCAGCTCAATGAGAGCATAATGAATTTTTTTACTTGCTTTATTTTTTAAGCGGATAAAAAGGTAAGATGATTTATCGCGTAGGAAAGGAAATGGCCCAGTGCCCTTGAGCATGATTGGAATAAGCAACGGTAAAACACTATTCTGAAAATAATTATTTACAAATGTTTCTTGTGCTTTGGTAACTTCTTTTTCATCAATAATAAAAGTGGATTTGGCGGATAATTCCGTCACTTTTTCTTGGTAAATTTCTTCAAGCATTCCTTGTTGCTCAATAACTATATTCTGGATTTTTGCTACTATGTCTTTTGGATTTTCACCAATCAATTCGCGTGATTTCCAACCCATTTTCAATATGCGCAACAGTGTTGCAACACGCACCCTAAAAAACTCATCGCGGTTGTTCGAGAATATGCCAAGAAAACGAAAACGTTCAACTAATGGAACATCTTTGTCGGTTGCCTCTTGCAACACACGCTCGTTAAACGAAAGCCAACTAATATCACGGTTTATAAAATGCTTTGCTTTATTCATACTTTGCAATGAAGAGGGTAAATGTATAAACCTTGTTTTATAATGGTAAAAATATCAAAAATTTAACATTGGAAAGGAGAGTTTCTTCTAAAACCTGGTAGCAAAATTAAATGGTAATTTTTAAGCGTTTTTCTATTCAGTTAATAATTGGCTGATATTTCTAATTCACATTATCACCACGTAATTTTCTGAATCGTTTGCGCGCCTCAACTGTATAGAGACTTCCAGGATATTCAGTTAGTACTTTTTCATATTGTTTTTTAGCCGCTTCGGTATTTTTTAGTTTGTACTGATATAATTCTCCCAAGCTAAATGTTGCATCATCGGCTAGTACATCCGTTCCATACTTTGCTATTAAAGTTTCTAATAAATTTTTGCACACCTCATACTTGGCTTGCTTCAAATTTATCTTGTATTTTTTATACAAAATATCATCGTTCAAAGATGTTTCAGGAAACATATTATTGATACTATCTAAAGCTAATATGGCAAGACTATCTTTGTTTTGAAACATTAATAATTCAGCACGAGAAAACATGTGCAATGGGGCAGAAACAGAGTCTTCCATATTATCCATAATCAACAACGATAAATCAAGTGCATCATTGGCAATTAACTTACTTGTAGCAGCTTTTAGCACTGTTAGCTGCCCTTGCGCCCATTCAAAATCACCTTGATAATATGATAAACGTGCATTTCTAAATTTTGCCTCCTGCCCTATGGGTTCTTGTTTAAATGCCTTCTCAACTTGAGAATATAATAAACTTGGCTCCCAAATTTCGCCCGTAAATAAAATAATGTCGGCTAATTCTAACTTACATTCTGCAACGGTTTTTGGTTCAATACCCGCTAAAGTAATTACATTGTTCAATATGTTTATTGCTGTATCCGTATCAAACAAATAGAAAGCAAATAAGTGGGCTAAACCACGCTGCAAATCAATGGTTCGGGAATCTACACCAAACTCATTTATAATATTTAAATATGTATTTTTAAGTTGCCATAAATCAACCTGATTGTAAAAGCCTGATTGCGTTAGTTTTTGATTCATTGCTTTTACATATTCCACGCGGCTTTGCTGATAGTATGGGCTTATTTTACCCTTGTCAATTTCATATTGAAAACATGTGGCTGCCGTTTCGTAATCTCCATTTGATACACACAAATTAGCTAAGTTAAATACCCTTCCAGTGTTTTCACCCAACCTTTTATCCAAAGCTTTTATCTGGTCAAAAGCAGCAACAAAATTTTTCTGTTGAATAAATAACCAAGACAACATTTCCGTGTAAGAAACCTCATTAGGGTATTGTTGAATCTTCTTTAGCAATTCGCCTTTCAACAAGTCTGTGCGTTCTCCTTTGGCATCTTCGCCTATTTCTGTTTGTAAAGCATTTTGCACTTGCGAAGTATATGATTCGTTAAAATGAATAGCCTCGAGATACTCGCCAATAGCACTTTTAACATCGCCTTTGTTGTTATAAACTTCAGCTAATTCAAAACAAAACGGATAAATAAAACCAATTTTTTCGCGACCATGCAAGTATGTTTTTATGGCGTAATCAGTTAATCCTATTGCTACAAAATTATTTGCAAGACCCACAATCGATTGTTGATTTTCAGGAACTTTTTCAATGGCCTTATCAAACTCTTTTTGGGCTTTTATCGGGTCAATTGCAGAGGTGTAGCAACTTCCTAAATCTAGCAAAAGCTTTAAATTTGTAGGTTGTCGTTTTACTTGTTTTTTGATGAACTTTTCGCAGGTTTTAAAATCTTTGAGCTGCAATAAACAGTTCATATAATAGGTATAGTAATGCTCGGTTGGACTTTTATCGAACAATTTCTCGAACAACACAACTGCTTTATCATATTCTCCTTTTTCAAAATATAATGTTGCAACCCGTTCATCGGTATTTATTTGAGCAAACGAAATGACTGATAACAATAACAAAATGGCAAAAATATTGAACTTTAAACCTTGAACTTTAAGCTTACTAATCATTTTGCTTTATTGAGTAATTCTTCAATTTGTGTTTTCATCAATTCAAACTGTGAAAAACAGGTATTATAAATCACCGATTTTTGAGATGTAAATTTATACAATTCAACAATAGCATTTCTTTCTGTGTGTATATATGCCTTTATTTTATCATCTTTTAAGGAATTGCTTTCCACGTCGGCTTTTAAATTCTCAAGTTGCGAAAAACTATAATCAATTTGCTTGCGTAGAAATTTTTTCTTTTGCTGTTGGTCAAAAGCGCTGCCCTGCTCCTGCACTATTTCATTGCCACCAAACAACAATAACTTTTTGTATGTTTCAAGTAATTCTCGTTCCTCATTTTTTAGTTTTTTCTTTAATGATTCAATGCTTGCAATATTGGTTTTTACTGTTGCTTCAACTTCAATTGCCTTTTGCCAATCAATGGTCTTGTAGATAGAATCGGTTTGTATTAAAACAACTTGTAAACTATCAAATGTTTTAAGGTATTTATCTTCTGTTTTATGATTGCATGAAGATAATAGTACAGTTGCTACAACTATTGTAAAGATAAATTTAGAAGCCATTTTCTATTAATAATTTATCTGCGAATGTAGTAGAAATGAATGCACAATTCAATCAACAGCGTACAGCAATATAAACTTGATATAAAAAAAGCGAGGCTGCCCTTTTGGGACAGCCTCGCTTTAGAAAGAAATAGTCTATAAACTATTTTTTGTCGATGAACACTTTTTCAGTGTAAACTTTATCGCCATTTGTTACTTTCACTAAATAAGTACCAGCAGCAGCATTGCTCATATTTATTTCGCGGATACCGCTGTATGAAGTAGCATCTAAGCTAACCATACGTTGACCCACCAAACTAAATACTTCTAATGATGTACCACCTTTTAGTTCAGTACCAAAGTTTACAAACAATTTGTTGCTATTTGCATAAATATCAACATTGCCTGTACCAATAGTTTTAACTGAAGTAGTTGTATTACCAATATGTAAATAGAAACGACTACCAACATTACCTTCTGGTAAATTAAACATTACCGTTGGGTTAGTTTGTAAGTTGTAGAATTTACCAGCTGCACGGTCTTCTAACATTAATTTAGAAGCTGCATTTACAAATGCATCACTGTTGTCGACACCAATTGTAAAGTTACCCGCTTTTGGAGTTATTACACCCATTGGTATTACTTTACCTTCGGTTGTTTCCATTGCATTGATAACTAAATTTTGACCATCAGCTACAGTGTAAATGTAAGGTGTAGTTGCAGCAGTAGCATCAACCATAAACTTGTTACCATCAATGTCATCAATGCCGTCAGCTGCATTTGCATCCGAACCAATTACTGTCTCGTCAAAAATACTTGTATTAGCAGCATCTTTAACTCGCATACGTAATACGTTAGACTGAGAAGATTCTAAGAAAGAACCTGTAGCTGCTGCAATTATTGATTGAGGATAAGCATTACGTTGTGAGTTTCTGAAGATAATACTACTTGATGCTGGTTTACCATATACCCAGAATCCTGTTGAGTGACCCATGAAACGAACACGCTTGTCAGCGAATGGATTATTTACAACTGTACCACCAAATGCTGATGAGTAACTTACTGAAGTACTTCCGTTATATAAATAGTAAACTGTACTACCACCTACATTATTGATGTTCTCAGACAAGAATACATCTAAGTCGATAGTAGTTGGATAAGGATTACCTACCAAGTTTGTTCTACCAACTCTTGTTGGAACAGTGATATCCGTTGCACCTAATTGAGGTGTACCTTTTACATTAAACAAGGTGTTACCATTCATTCTTGCAGATACCCCAACACCTGGTGCAGGAACAAAGTTAGTTGCACTCATCCAACGATAAGCAGCTGCTGAATCTGAGTTAGCATCGTAGTAAATAACAGTTGGATATACTGGAGGATTTAACCATGGGTATATTGGATTATTTAATTGGAATGGATATGTACCCACTACACTAAAGTTATCGCCATAGTTTTGTGCTACAGTATTTGCATTGGTAATAGGTGATGAAATAAAGTGCTGAACTGCATAAGAAGTTGCAGGTACTTTACGTTCGATTGTTACATCGCCCGAAATTGTTCCTGAACCACCTGGTGCAATTTGACCAGC
>Ga0114959_10001623_pt1 | contig 19311 bp, 9 predicted proteins | sample C_130625_EF_Meta_FD_87317 | JGI IMG/M metagenome (GOLD analysis project Ga0114959, IMG submission 87317) | Freshwater microbial communities from Lake Croche, Canada to study carbon cycling - C_130625_EF_MetaG | ecosystem: Environmental > Aquatic > Freshwater > Lake | place: Lake Croche, Canada... | reverse complement strand
GCACCCAATGGTAATGAAAATTGGTTTGTGATGATAAATGTTCCTCACAACAATGGAACTCAAAATTGGAATGAGCTTATTGCCGATGCGAGAAAAAGCATCATTAATAAAATAAATAGAGTTTTGAAAACTGATATTGAAAAACTAATTATTGTTGAGGATTTGCTTGACCCTATATTGATTGAAGCTAATACATCATCTTTTGGCGGCTCATTATATGGCAGTGCAAGCAATAGTAAATGGGCGGCTTTTTTAAGACATAAAAATTTCTCTTCTGATATTTCTAATTTGTTTTTTTGCGGCGGCAGTGTGCACCCCGGAGGAGGAATTCCATTGGCAATGCTTTCGGGAAAAATAGCTGTGGATTGTGCAATACAAAAATTGTAACAATTTCATTTATTTATATTAACATTCATGTTTACTTTATGCGTATTTTGCACGTCATAATTTTTGGATGAAAAAGATTTTTCTACTATTATTTCTGAGTTTAAGTGTTGGTTTAATACATGCCCAAACTGTTGTTATCAATGAGGTGATGATTAGGCCCAATAATAATGATGGAACTTCTTTTCCTAACGCTGGCGATTGGTTTGAACTATACAATACAACAAATGTAGCTTTAGATATTAGTTGTTATACAGTAAATACCAAATTGTTTTATATAAATTTTCCTCCAGGAACAGTTATTGCACCAAACGATTTTTTTACCATAGGTGGCAACAATGCAGGAGTAAATACTGATTACAATTGGAGTATTGTTGGTAATGCAACTTCAATAAACGGAGGTACAATAGGCCCATTATCTAATAATCAAGACTTTATTGCTTTATTTGATAATAATCAGAATTTTATTGATGGAATTATATATAAATCAGCTGCAAATGCATTCCCAACTCTTGCTTCAGTTTATCCATTGAACTTTACTAATACTAATGGATGTAGCAATGTTTCAATACCGAACCTTACAATTGCAATGTTCAATCCTAGCAATATTTTTACTTATTCAAGTACTATCCCAATTGGTAAGTCAAAAGCCCGTAAATGCGATGGCAGCAGTATTTGGGAAGATAGAGCAGGCTTATTAGTTACAGGAGATGCATCTAACGGGCAACCTCCAATTGTGAATTTTTTGGCTTCTGATACAACTATTTGTGAAACTAACTGTATTTCTTTTCAAGATTTAAGCATACCAATCTCTGCAAATATTTCCGCTTGGAATTGGACTTTTTCTGGTTCTAACATTGTAAGTTCTACTAACCAAAATCCCACAAATATTTGTTTCCCTAATTCAGGATTTTATGATGTTAAACTTGAAGTATCAAATGGCTGCGGAACTTTTGATAAAATAAAAACTGCATATATAAACGTAATAAATCCAGTTACTCCTATTTTGGCTGCGCCCGGCTCAGCTACTTGTACCACAATTAATGTAGTATTAAGCATTACAAATCAAAGTTATACAAGTTATCAGTGGAATTTAAATAATGTGCCAATAGCAGGTGCTACCCTCGACAGTTTGGTTGCAGCACAAACAGGAAACTTTTCGGTTACTGTTGTTGACCAAGGTTGTACAGTAACATCAACCCCTATCTCAGTAAGTGGGCCAATAATTTTAAATCCAACTATTACAGCAAGCGGCCCAACTAATTTGTGTTTCGGCGGTTCAGTTACACTTACAGGAAATAGTGGCGGTTTTACTTACCAATGGCTATTAAACAATGTGCCAATTCTTGGCGCTAATTCAGCAAATATTTCAGCTACATCTTCTGGCAACTATTCGTTAATTGAATCATTAGGTTCATGTAGTGATACTTCTGCAATAATTACAGTAAGTATTTCACCGCAAATTAATGCTGCTATTAGTCCAGCTGCTAGCACCACAATTTGCAGTTACGACAGTGTTACTTACGCTGCAGCACCTACAGGTACATATACCTATAGCTGGACTCAAAATGGTAACCCGCTTACAACTACAATATCATCTCTTGTTGCAAAAACATCAGGTACTTTCAGTGTAATAGTTACCGATGCTAATAGTTGCACCGCATCATCAAGTGCTACACTAGTGGTTAATAATTTTGTATTGCCAACAATAACCTCTACTGTTCCTAGTTTATCATTATGTACAACGCCAAACATGATTTTAAGTGTTCCAAATAATTATGTAACATATCAATGGCTAAATGGAACTAACACTGGTATTGCAGGTGCAAATACAAATAGTTTGTTGGTTTCAAGCGCTGATGTTTACAGCTTAGTTGTTACTGATGCTAATGGATGTACCGATACTACTATGGCTATTGTTGTAACAAGTGGGTTTAATCAAACAATAGCAATTGCAGCAAGTGGACCAACAACTTTTTGTGCAGGAAATTCAGTTACTATAACAGCAACTTCATTTACCAATGTTATTTATCAATGGTTTAATGGTGTAAATCCGCTTCTTGGGCAAAATTTAACTTCGCTGAGTGTAAATACAACTGGTAATTATGCAGTTTTAATTTCCGATGTAAATGGCTGTACCGCTTTTTCATCGGCAACAGTTGTACAAGTAAATGCGTTGCCTGTTTCAAATATTGTTGCTAGTGGTGCACTAACATTTTGTCAAGGACAAAATGTTGCACTTAGCTCGAGTACAGTTGCTGCTTCATATTCATGGTTAAATAATAATAGTATAATTGCAGGTGCAACTTCTAACTCTTTTAATGCGAATTTACCTGGAAGTTTTAGTTTGATTGTAACAGATTTGAATGGATGTAAAGATACTTCAAATGTTATTGTTACGGATACAACCATTGCGTTTAATATTTCTTTTGCTAGTTCAACTGGCGATTTTGGTATTTGCCAAGGAGGAACAATGCAACTTACATCAGCATCAACTAGTGGCATTTCATATCAATGGACTTTAGATGGAAACCCTATAATTGGTAATACCTCAACAATAAATGTTGTACAAAATGGAAATTATAGTGTTATAGTTAGTGATGTAAATGGATGTACCAATCAAAATACGCAAACTATTAGTTTATTTTCGCCACCTATACCCATTATTTTTCCTTCAAATCAAGTTACAATATGTTCAGGAAATTCGGTTACGCTGTTCACTAATAGTTTTGCATCCTATTCTTGGTTTTTGAATGGTACTATCATTCCAAACGAAACGCTGCAACAAATTTCTACTAATCAAAGCGGTGCATATACAGTTTTAGTATTGGATAGTAGAGGTTGTCAAGGTACTTCATCTGTTAAAAATGTTACAACAGCACCAATCCCAACTCCAACCATTTCCTCCACCACCAATGAAGTTTGTGAAGGACAAACACGCTCTATTTATGTAGTTGAGAATTTTGACATTTATAAATGGTCAACCTCTGAATTTGATAAAACTATTGATGTAACATCAGCTGGTTTATATTGGGTAGAAGTTATTGATGTAAATAATTGCAAAGGTTACGATAGTGTTTTTGTTGACTTTAAACCCAATCCAACGCTAATTTTACCTCAAACATTAGTGTTACCTTGTGGCGAACCTGATTCATTAAGAGCAATTACAAATGGTGTCACAATAGGTTGGTTTCCCACAGCGGGGCTTAGCAGCTCTAGTGTAGCAAACCCAAGTATTAAAGTTACAAAAGAAACATATTACGTTGCAACGGTAACATTAAATGGTTGTGTAACCAAAGATTCTATTCTGGTTCAGTTAGGCAAGTGCGATAGTTTATATATTCCAACTGCATTTACACCAAACGACGATGATTATAATCAAGTTTTTAAAGTTTACGGAAGTGGAATAAAGTTATTGAAACTTCAAATTTTTGATAGGTGGGGAAAAATGATTTTCTTTAGTAGCGACCCAGATGTAGGTTGGGATGGCAAGTATTTTGGCGTTGATTGCCAAACAGGAGTATATACCTGGCAAGTTGAAGCTTATGACTATTTTGAAAAACCTATGCTAACTAAATCAAAATCTGGTCAATTGGTTTTAATAAGGTAAGCAACTTTTTGGTATTTTATTTACCAACTAAAGCTGTTTTATAATTTTTGTAAGTAGTTTTAAATGGCAATAGAATACAATGGTTAATATTACTCCGTTAAGTCAGCAACTTCAACAGCAGAGCCATTAACACTTGCTATAAAAATATCATTCATTGTTGGAATTATTTCGTTAAGCGAATGCACTTCAACAACGTCTAAAATATATTTGAGTAATGTATTAGGAGAATTCCCATTAATAAGTTTGATCCTTGCGATTGTAAACTCTTCGTTTTTTTTGTGACTAATTACCTCAAAACCTCCCCACATTGAGTTTGTAAAAGATAATAAACTGCCTTTGAATTCAACATCAAAAACATTAGTTGAATATTTTTTGCGAATTTCTTTAACGTTGCCGCCTAATACTTTCTCTGATTTATTTATGAGTGCAATATTATCGCACAACTCTTCAACAGAACCCATATTGTGCGTAGATAAAATAATAGTTGTTCCTTTCTTTTTAAGTTCAAGAATTTCGTTTTTTATTAGGTTAGCGTTTATAGGGTCGAAACCGCTAAAAGGCTCATCTAATATCAATAACTTGGGTTCATGTAAAATGGAAATAATGAATTGAACTTTCTGTTGCATTCCCTTACTCAAATCTTCAATCTTCTTTTTCCACCAACTTTGTATTTCAAACTTCTCGAACCAATATTTTAATTTTGCTTTTGCATCATGTTCCGACAATCCCTTTAGTTGAGAAAGGTATAAAGCCTGTTCGCCCAATTCCATTTTTTTATATAAGCCACGTTCTTCTGGCAAATAGCCCATCATGCTAATATGCTTTTGTGAAAGTCTCTCGCCATTAAAAAATAATGTTCCACTATCTGGCGCAGTTATTTGATTGATGATTCGTATCAGAGAAGTTTTTCCTGCTCCATTTGGGCCCAACAATCCGAATACACAATTTTCAGCTACTTCAATACTTACATTGTTTAATGCTGTGTGATTGGCGTATCTTTTTACAATATTGTCTGCAGAAAAAATTACCATAGTTATTTGCTAGTCAATCTTTTTCGTATAAAATAGAAAAAGCGAACATTAAATGTTCGCCTTTTCTTTATTATTTAAAGGTATTTATTACCTCCTGGTTAACTGTGAACTTGTATTTATTTCTGAGTGAATCAATCCACTCTTTTTCAAGAACGTTTTGATAATCGTTTGTTACCAGTCCTTTCGACTCGCTTAATGATTTTGATTCTGGAGCTAATACTTTTACAATATTTACAAAAGCAACTTGTTTGTTGATGTTCATATTCTCTGATAATCCAAGTTTTTTAGCACATTTATCAACTGCTTCATTTTCACCTGTCGAGAATTTGTTGTTGTCAATTTTTAAATTTAGCTGCGATGATTTATTAATTAAACCCAATATATCATCATCATTCATTGGTTTTACCTCTTCTACCTTCTTACCTCTTTTCGGTTTTTCTGTGCTTGGTTTTGGATTAAGTAATGAACGAACAGCAGATGCTACCGAATCGTTTTTGCAACTATAAACAGTAGCTTCTATGCGCTCATCCCACATGTATTTAGTTTTGTTTGCATCATAATAAGATTTTAAACCACTTGTATCTTTCACTGCTTTGCTCCACACTTTTTTATCAGTAAGGTCAAATAATAAAATCCCATCTCTATATTCTTGCATCAAGGCACGGTATTCAGGATATTTCCGCGACAATTGAGTTTCTTCATAAGCAAAACACTGCTCGGTTACAAATCCTTTGTACAAATCAGCTAACATAGGAGAAACTTCACCTTTAATACGTTTTGATTGATGACTTTCGATGTATTTAGCAAAATCGGTTTGGGTTACTTTTTTTGTGCCAAAAGTAAACATTGTTTTAATTAGCTTTTCTGCTGCTGCTGCTTTCCAATTTCCGTTAAAAAAGTTGGAATCAATAACAGCTATAAATTCATCGCGCATTTTTACGTCATCTTTAAAAGCATATTCCTTTTTAATTTTAGCAATCATGCTTTCCTTGCTTTTTTGTGCACGAGAATCTTTGCTAATTTTTTGTTTCAACTCTGATTTCATTTCGTCAAAAGTGGCGACTTCTTTTTTGCTTATACGTTTGATAATATGCCAGCCATATGGGCTCAGAATAGGTGAAGAATAGTCGCCATCTTTGCCTAAAGCAAAAGCGGCTTTCTCATATTCTGGAACCATACGTCCTGTTCCAAATGCTGGAAGTTCTCCACCTTTTTTAGCAGAATTTTTATCGTCTGAATATTTTTGTGCTAACTCATTAAAGATCTTTCCAGCTTTTAAGCTATCATATATTTCGAGTATTTTGGTGCGTGCCTTAGTTGAGTCATCGGCACTCATACCTTTTTTAGCAATTACCATAATATGAGCAGTTGTAATAGTTCCTTGTGCAGGGCGCTTGTCCTCAATCTTCAAAATATGGTAACCAAAACGTGTACGAACTGGCATCGTAATTTCGCCAACCTTACCATTGTAACAAGCATTTTCAAAAGGATATACCATTTGCATCGCCGAAAAATAGCCTAAGTCACCACCATTTTCTTTTGCTGATGGGTCATCAGAAAGTTTCTTTGCAACATCTACAAATTTTTCACCTTTGATAATTTTATTACGTGCTTCAATAGCTTTGTTGTAAGACGCAATAGTATCTTTAGGCAAGGCATTAGCATCGCATTTAAAAAGTATATGGCTTGCTTTTACATCTGTTTTCAGACGCTCATAAGCTTCCTTCATTAATTGCTCATTTACATCGTTGTCCACCAAGTAAGGTTGCGCAAGTTGTTTACGGTACCCTTCTAACTCATCACGGAAAGTTTTGGCAGTATCTAAGCCCATTTCTTCCGCCTCTTTTACCTTTAACTTAAAGTTGATGAAAAGCTGAACATAATCTTCTAATGATTTAGAATTTTGAGGGTCTTTTACATTATTGTTTTTGTTATAAATGCTTTGAAATTCCGACTTTGAAACATCACGTCCGGCAATATTCATAACCACAGGATCAAGCACTGGTGCTGGTTTAGCAGGTTTAACTACTGAAGCTGATTTGGCAGTTGGTGCAACTTTATGTTGTTGCGCAAAAATAGATTGTGTAGCTGTTGCAACTACTAATGAAGCAATGGCAATTTTTTTAGTTATCATTTGTTTCTGTTAATTTTTCGTCGCGCAAATGTAAAATTATTTGTAAGCCAATCAAATCGGTAGCATACCTGCAATTATTAAAATATCAATTTTAAGAAAATTTAAGAATGAATATCACATTGTAAAATGTTTGTAAAACTTATGAAATTTTAGTTTATGAAATCATAAATCTTTTATTTTTAAAGCTACATCTGTAAACTCTGATATATTTGAAAGTCTTCGATGATAAGAATAAGGTTTCAAGATTGAGTTATTCCCCACATATTTTGTTGAATTGTATCATAAACTTAATTTTTATTTGACAATATTGTCTATTATTGGACTTCTATCAAATAATAAAGCCACACCAAAACAAGAATCTATAACGTATGAAAGAAACATTATCTTAACTATAATTTTAGAATGAGATAGTTTTGTACTAGGCTACAGATTGACCAAATGCAAAGTCCTGAATTCACATATTAATTGAAAAATTGTTGAACTTTTTTTGGGTCTAATTTATTTTGTAGAATTATATTAGCTGAGTTTTCAGAGTTGCAAGATAATTATGCTTTGGGTTTCATTTTAATAGTAAACACTTTTCACACATATTATTATTCAATTTAAACTAACATGAATTTTACAGTATATAAATCATCAGCGGGAAGCGGAAAAACATATACACTTGTGCGAGAATATTTGCGTTTGTGCCTCGCCACCGAAAATGCCGATAGCTTTAAATCGATACTTGCTATAACTTTTACCAACAAGGCTGCTGCTGAAATGAAAGAACGTGTATTTGCGGCATTAAAAGGCATTTCTGAAACCAATTCAAAATACGATTCATTAATAAATGAGTTGTACACATTTACTGGTGTGGATGAAAAAGTATTGAGGCAACGTTCTCGCAAGGTTATGAATGCCATGTTGCATAATTATGGAGCTGTTGCTATTAGTACTATTGATAAATTCGTATATAAAATTGTGCGCAACTTTGCACGCGACTTAAACCTACCTGCGGATTTTGAAATTGAACTTGATGCAAATGTTCTGCTTCAGCAAGCCATAGAACTAATGTTAGCAAAGGTTGGTAACCATGAAATACTCACTAATTTTTTATATGAGTTTACCGAAACACGAGCAGGTAATGAACAAAATTGGAATGCTGAGAAAGACTTACTTGACTTTGCAAGAAACTTACTTACAGATGAATCAATTGTGTACCTAAATAAAATCAAGGATGTATCTCTCAATGATTTTTTAAATATAAAGAACAAATTAACTTTACTAAGTACAAAAACGGAAGAAAAAGCTAAAAGTATTGCAGTAGAAGCATTACAAGCAATCGAAAAAGTTAATGTTTCATCAGCAAGCTATGCTTATAATGGTGCAATTATTAAGTTTTTTAGCAAGTTAAATTCCAATAATTTGGCTGATGAAGATTTTGACGCAATCAAGCAAGTGTCAAACATAGTTGAGAAAAATAAGCATGTATCAGCTAAAGCCGACGCTTCAGATATCAATGCAATTGAATCAATTGCACCCACTTTGAATCAATTATTTCATCATGCAATCAGATTAATTGAAGAAGAGCTTCCAGAGTATACATTGTACGACGTCATCAAGAAAAATATTTATCCATTGGCCTTGCTCAATGAAATTAATTTATGCTTACTTCAAATTAAAGAAGAGCAACAACAAGTACACATTTCTGAATTCAATAAACTAATCGCAAATATTGTAGTGAATGAGCCAGCGCCATTTATCTACGAACGTTTAGGTGAAAAATACAACCACTTTTTGATTGATGAATTTCAGGATACATCTATCACTCAATTTCATAACATGTTGCCATTGATTGAAAATTCGTTAGCCGAAGGAGGTTTTAACCTGTTGGTTGGTGATGGTAAACAATCTATTTACCGTTGGCGCGGTGGAGAAATTGAACAGTTTATGAAGCTACCGCTGCTCATCAATAAAACAGAAAATATCTTACTTTCAGAAAAGGAAAAATCTCTGGAACGGAATTTTTTAGAAAAGAATTTGTTGAAGAATTTTCGTTCACAAAAACAAATAATAGAATTCAATAATTTGTTTTTTGGATATATCAAACAGTATATTCCTGAAACCTTACAGAGCATATATAACAAGCATGAACAAGAGTTTAATCCAGAACTAAATAAAGGTTATGTTGAATTAAAAATGTTTGAAGTGGAAGGATTAGCATCAGAAGACATTGATGCAACATATTTTAATCAAACTGAGGAGTACATATACAACTGCTTACAGCAAGGTTATCAATATTCTGATATTGCAATTATTGTTCGCACCAATAAACATGGAAGTATTATTGCCGAATTCCTCACTAGCAAAAGTATTCCAATCGTATCAAAAGAATCTTTATTGCTTAAAAATAATGTTTCAGTTCAGTTTTTAGTAAACTGTTTTACTTGCTTATTGCAGCCTAAAAATCAATTAGCAAAAATTGCAATTGCACAATTTTTAGCATCAAAAAATAATACGCAGTTCATCATTACTCGTGAAAATATAGAAGTTATTGATGCGCTTGATTTTGATGGATTATTTAAGCATTTCAATATTAATTTACAATCTAGCAGTTTATTTATTTATCCCATGTATGATGCCGCCGAATGTATTTGTAGGTCATGCAATTTATTCGAAAGTAATAATGCATATATAATTTATTTCTTGGATAATTTGTTGGTGTTTGCACAAAAAGTTGGAGCTTCTTTTACTGGTTTTTTGCAGTGGTGGCATGATAATAAGAACAAGCTTTCTGTGTCGGTACCCGAGGGTGTTAATGCTGTCAATATCTTAAGTATTCACAAATCGAAAGGTTTGGAATTTCCTGTTGTGATAGTTCCTTATGCAAATTGGATGACCAATAAAGGACAAGATTATTTGTGGCTCAATATCAATTTGCCAGAGTTGCTCGAACTTAAAACGGCACTTATTACAACTAACAAAAAATTACAGAAAACAAGTTATGCCAATGTATACGACGATGAAAAAAACAAAACTATTCTCGACAATATTAATATGTTATATGTAGCTTTTACACGTGCTGAACAACAACTGTACATTATTGCTGAGAAGCCAAAAGGTGCAAAAAATCTTTCCAAATATTTTGTAGATTTTATAAATTCTATGAACAAAGAAAATGATAAGGAAAATACCTTTATACATGGTGCAATCTTTCCTCTTCAAAAACAAAAACAAAAGTTAAATAATATCTTGCAAATACCTATAATATCTATTGATTGGAGAGAAAAAATAAGTGTGGTTTAATTTAGGATATTATCTTATCAATGTTAAATAGCCATTTTTTCTGACTTTTTTACCTTCGGGATTTGTAACAGTTATCTGCCAATTGTAAATTCCTTCTGGTGAATTGCCGCCATCCCATGAGTTTGCTTCATCTACTCCTGATTGCTTGAAAATTTGCGTTCCATAACGGTCAAAGAGAATCAATTCAAAATCTTTAAGCGACTGACCTTGAATGACAAATTTTTGATTTCTACTATCTCCATTTGGCGTAAAAGCTGTAGGAATGTAAAATGTAAAAAACGGATTCACAATAAGTAAGTGTTCAGTAGTGTCTATACATCCGAACTCAGATTGTGTGATTAGTTTAACTTTGAATGAACCTGTATCTTGATATTTATGATTTACTTTTGAAATGCTATTATCTGATGATTCATTTTCACCATCACCAAAATCCCAATAATAGGTTGCGTTAGTAATTACATCGTTTGTAAAAGTTACTAAAGGTTCAAGTAAATCAACTTTGTCAGGCTTTGATTTAAAATCATTTTCTGGAAGTTCATGCACCAAAATTAAATCATTCTTACAAAGTTTTTTCTTGCAATTTCTACTTGACTCTAAGGTAAGACAGACTGTAAATGTTTGAGCATTATTATAACAATGGTAAGTTTGAATATCATTCGAAGCAAAACCATCTCCAAAATCCCAATGATGGTAAATTAAGTAATCGCCAAGTGTATTGGGAACATAGCCATTGTCATAAAGTTTTACGCAAAAAGGTTTACAACCTATTGTATCACTTGTAGTTATTATTGGCACTGGAGCTGGTCTAACAATAACCAAAACACTATCTATTGAAGATATACAACCATAAGCATCTTTTGCAAATACCTTTACTTTATTTATGCCTCCATTAGGTGGCGTGTATAAAATTGTATCCTTATTAAACAGACTATTAGTACTCCAGAAATATTGATATGATGGCGTACCTCCAGAAGCTTCACACTTAATTAAAATTTTATCGTTAGTGCACACATTTATGGTATCAACCATTAATGTTGTTACTAAGGTTGGTTCTAATATTGTAAATCTTCCCGTGTCTATACATCCTTTTAAATCAACTACTTCGTACTTATTATTTGTTGAAGCTGAAAAGCCACATTTTTGACTGTTTTCTGGAGTAGGGTTGTTTAGCCAAAAATAAAAATAGGGTTGAGTTCCGCCAGTGACGGTCATTGTAGCACAGCCGCTATTACCACCAAAACATTTTACAGAGTCGGTAGTAAGTAAAGCCTGCAAAGGATTTGGTTCGGTTAATGTTGTATCTATTGATGATAAACAACCATTAGAATCTTTTATATAAACGGTATAATTGCTGGCATTTAAACCACAAATTGCTGAGTTTGCAGTAAAAGAACTTGAGCTTGTTAATGAGTAAGTGTAAGGTGGGGTTCCAGTTCCTACGTTGCCTTGAACGTATATGCAACCATTACTGAGTCCATTACATGAAATATTTGTTATCGAATCTAATGTTAATCCTAACGGTAATGGAGGTTCTGTTATATAAACACTTGTAGTATCAATACACCCTTTACTATCTTTTACCGTAATCAAATGGCTACCAACAGATAGCCCCGAAAGAGGTAAGGAAGATTGGTAGTTTGAAAAAGGGCTAATGTTGTAGGTATATGGATTCGTTCCTCCAATTGCTAAAATATCAACAATGCCGCTACTACCGCCATTACATAAAACGTTTGAAACTGAAGTAATTGTAAAGTCTAATGGAGCTAATGGTTGAGACACAACAGCTGTTTGTTGTGATGTACAATTATTGGCATCTGTTATCAAAACATTATATGAGTCAATTGAAAGTCCAGTAAAGCAATTATTGTTCACAGAATTTATTGCACTAATATATCCACTTACATTACTACAAACAAAAGAATATGGACTTACTGCACCTGTTCCTTTCACGCAAATTTTACCAGTTGAATTTCCAAAACAAAATACATCAATGATACTGTCAATTATCAGGTTTAAAGCTGAAGGTTGTGTAATAACAACAGGAACGCTAATGGTGCAACTATTATTATCTGTAATAATTGCGTTGAAAGTAGCTGATGCTAAATTGCTAAATGTTGCATTAGCGCCTGCAACAACTCCTACCGAACCAGCATTTACACCTGTTGGTATTGCAAATGTGTATGGTGATGTGCCGCCAGCGGCATGAACAACTATACTTGCATTACTACCACCATTACACAATACATTGGTTTGTGAAGTAATTGATTGACTTAAAGGCGCTGTAGGCTGTGTAATTGTTATGTTTGCAGTACTAACACAGCCATTATCATCTTGTACATTACAACTAAATGATCCTGCAAGTAAAGACGTGAAAACTCCAGTAGAATTTGTTTGGCTTCCGCAGGTATATGTATATATGGGTGTACCGCCTTGACCAGTGAGTGTTATGCTGCCAGTAGCGTCTCCATAACAAAGCACATTTACTTGCGAAGATGATAGTGTTAATAGTGTAGGCTGAGTAATTGCTGTTGCTATGGTTTTTATACAACCATTGCTATCTTTCACATACATAGTGTAGTTGCCAGCTGCTAAACCCGAATATGTTTGGTTTGAAGTATAGGTTAAGCCATTAATACTATATAAATAAGGCGCTATACCACCTGTAGGATTATCAATTGTTAAAGTACCTGTAGAATTACCAAAGCATGAAATATTAGTTTTTGTATATGTAAAGGATAACGAATCAGGTTGAGTTATGACAACAGTATCAAGTCTTAAACAACCTAACGAATCCGATGTGCTCAATAAATAAGTACCAGCGCACAAATTACTAAAAGTGTGAGATGTGTCTTGTGTTGAAATAAGTGAATCTAAATAATTAGCCGAGTCTAAATACGAAATATAGTATGTCCAAGGATGAAAACCATAAATGGCATTTATAGTTGCAGTGCCACTACAGACATTATAGCACGAAAGATTTGTACTTGAAGGGATAGTGTTTATAAAACTAGGGTAAAAGCAAACAGTATCAGGAGTGGTGTTTGAACCGCAACCTAGGGTACTATGTGCGGCATTATTTCTTACGATTTGTGCAGTATAGCAACTGCTAACTCCAACTTGAGGAACTATATTTATTGACTGTCCATAAGTTATTGGGCCATTTGGGAGTTGTTTCCATTTTATTGTAATAGGTAAATTTGCTGGTGGTGGAACTGTGCCTGATGGCGTAAATCGCCAAGCCTTTGATGTTGTAAATTGAAATGATTGATTATTATATCCAGTTACAGTACTAAATTGATTTGGGAATTGTCCCTGCAATCCAATAACTCCAGAGTTACTATTCCAAGTACATGTTTGTTTTTTAAGGATGTGAACTTCAATTATGTTGGTAGTTTCGTATAACATTAATTGACCATTAAAAAGCTGCGTCGTACAACTAAAGTATGGCACATCCTTGTATTTTATAGTTAATTTTCTGAAAGGGGCTACACCTGTAAGTTGATATTTAATTGTCCCTCCAGTAGTTGGCAATAAGTCCATCCCGCCAAAAAAAATAGAATTTTTTGGTAGGGTATTGGTGGCTTGTCCTAATGAGCCTAATCCACTTAAATTCCATGCGTAAGAACCTTCACAACCTGTAATGGAACTGCTACAACCGCCACCTTGAGGGAAATTAGTTGCGTTAGGATTTTGTGGTGGATTTGAAGGAGTAATAATAGCATTAGTACTCATTCTGTAATAATTATAGCTAACCCCAAAAAAATAAAAGTCAAAACCTATAGGGAAATTATTTGAAAAACAATCATCAGACAAACCAGTCATTGCTGTACCTGTTGTATAGCTTTCAGGAGTATAGGGTATTACAGACTGCGTGTAACTGCATGAAGTTGCAATTGATTGATTAATGAGAAAAGGGTTGTAGACAAAAGTATTGGATTCGCAGAAGGGAACATCTGGTCCTAAATCAATATCATGATTTCGAATTACGGCTTGAGAAATAGCAATATTATTAATGCCTAAGGTGCATATAAACAAAAATAATAATACGTATTTTTTTACCACAATTTTTAAACTTAATAACGTTGTTTAATAAAGTACGACAACTATCATGTTAATAGTTAGTCAACAATTCATTAAATAAATATTTCGAAAGGTATAAAATAATGAATGACGAACCAAAATATTTTCAACAATTGTTTGTTGTAACATATTCGCTTTTCGCAATTTTTATTGCAAATCGTTTGGGTTCAATTGTTTTTCTTTGTAAAAAATAAATAATTAATAAAGTCTTGAACAATAAACTTTCTGTCGGAATAATTTTTGGTGGCTCATCGCGCGAACGTGAAATTTCATTTGCTGGAGGCCGCACCGTTTATGATAATTTAAATAAATCACTGTTTGATGCCATTCCTATTTTTGTTGATAGTTTCGGGAACTTTGTATTATTAAATTGGCAATATGTTTATAAAGGAAGTATCCGCGATTTTTATCCACCATCAGAATCATTACCTGAAAGTAAAAATGACTTTCAAATTTATGCTGAAAGTATTTCGGACTTAGATGAAGTCGCTCAAAATAATCTAACAGAAACTATCGGTAAAATAATACCACCACATGAGTTAAAAAGTTATTTTGATGTTGCATTTTTAGCTTTACATGGACCTATTGGCGAGGATGGAACAATTCAAGGCTTATTAGAATATTTAAAAATTCCATATACAGGAAGCGGCATTTTAGCTTCATCAATTGGAATTGACAAAGCCATACAAAAGCAGTTGATGGTAAATGCAGGGTTTTCATCACCCAAATTTTTTGTGATTGAAAAAAGAGAATGGTCTCAAAAAAACTGTGCGCATATTTTTGCAAAAGCGAAGAATGAAATAGGATTTCCTTTAGTTGTTAAAGCTGCAAAGCAAGGTTCATCTATTGGTATTAGCATATTAAAAAATGATAGCGAAGTAGATTTTAATGATGCCATTGATAAAAGTTTTTTCATTAAAAAAATAGCAATTTCCGATTGGCAAAAATTTTCCGAAACAGAAAAAGTTAGCGAAGTTAGAATTCTATCTGATATTCGCGAAGGGCTTGGAATGCCAGTACTTTGTTCAATTCAAAACTCAAAATTGAAAATTGAAAATTTAATTTGTCATCCTGAAGAATTACTGAATTATTTAAATTCTGCTTTAATTGAAGACGTAATAATTTTGGAAAGTGCCGAACAGGAAAATAAGGTGCTGATTGAAGGATTTGTTACAGGTAAGGAATTTTCATGCATTGTAGTACAAAATGAGAGTGATGCGCAAGAACCAATAGCACTGCCACCTACAGAGATTGTAAAAGGAACAGAAATGTTTGATTACAGAAGTAAATATTTGCCAGGCTTAGCGCGAAAAGTTACTCCAATCAATACCGAAGATTCAAAAATTGAGAAGATAAGAACAGAATGTGAACGTTTATTTACAGCCTTGCATTTTGATGTGTATGCACGTATAGATGGCTTTATTACTGACAATGGTGAAGTTTTTTTAAATGACCCTAACACAACTTCGGGTATGATGCCATCATCTTTTTTCTTTCATCAAGCGGCTGAAATTGGATTAAATCCATCGCAATTTCTAACTTACATAATCAAAGTATCTTTAAGGCAAAGAAGCAAAAATGCTATTTTGAGTTTAAAATGTAAGTCACTTTTGAATAAGCTTGAAGATGCATTGCATCATGAAAAATCATCAAACCAAAATAAAATAAAAGTAGCTGTTCTGTTGGGTGGATATTCTTCAGAAAGACATATTTCGGTAGAAAGTGGAAGAAACATTTATGAGAAACTTTCATCATCTTCTAAATATCAGCCTTTTCCTGTTTTTGTAACAGGAAATAAAGATGATGTTCAAATGTATCAATTGCCTATTAACCTTTTGCTGAAAGATAATGCGGATGACATAAAAGAAAAAATTGAGCATTACAAGGTTCACCCTATCATTACAAAAATAAAAAATGATTGCGTAAATATTACAAACACTTATTCGAGTATAGCAAATATTGCAGCACCAACATTACTGACTTTTGAAGATTTAAAAAATAGCTGTGATTCAGTTTTTATAGCACTTCATGGTCGTCCAGGCGAAGATGGAGCTATTCAAAAAGAAATAGAAAAAGTTGGATTACCTTATAATGGCTCACGAACTGATAGTTCTGAAATTACCATCAATAAATTTTTGACAAATGAAATTCTATTGAAACACGGATTTCATGTTGCGCAACATTCATTAGCTTCAAAAGCGGATTGGAAAAATAATATAGATGGATTTATCAGAAATATTGAATCAAATTTCAAATTCCCATTTATTGCCAAACCTGTTGATGATGGCTGCAGCAGCGCTGTGCGTAAAGTAAAGTCTGATGAAGAATTAAAGGCTTTTGCAAATCTCATTTTTAGAGAAGATGAAAATTTGAATGAACAATCTGCCCATCTTTTAAAAATTAAACTGAACGAGGAATTTCCTAAAAAAGAAGAGTTTTTAGTTGAGAGTTTGATAAGTAAAGAAAATGCAAAACACTTTTTAGAAATTACTATTGGACTGCTTACACACTATAACAAAACTGGTGGTATTGAGTATGAAGTTTTTGAAGCTTCAGAGGCATTAAGCGAAGGTGAAGTCTTGAGTTTAGAAGAAAAATTTTTAGCTGGTCAAGGTCAAAACATTACCCCAGCCAGATATAGTAAAGAAGCAAAGACTCAGAAAAAAATAAGTAGTAAAGTAAAGTATGAAATTGAAAAAGCTGCTAGGATTCTAAATATTCAAGGTTACTGCCGTATTGATGCTTTTGTTAGAATTGATATACACAATGAACCAACAGTGATTTTTATTGAAGTAAATTCATTGCCGGGAATGACGCCAGCTACATGCATTTTTCATCAAACAGCTATTGCAGGTTATACTCCTTATAAATTTATTGATAATATTTTAGAGTTTGGTAAGAAGCGCAATGAAATCAATTGAATTTAAATTATAGAATCTGAAGCTTAGAATTCATTAAAAGTGCATCAACCAAAACCAATGCACACATAGCTTCTACAATTGGAACAGCGCGCGGAACAACACATGCATCGTGTCGGCCTTTGGGGTCAATAAAAGTTTCGTTACCGTTTGCATCAATACTTTTTTGTTGTTGCATAATTGTTGCAACTGGTTTAAACGCAACATTAAAATAAACAGGCATACCGTTGCTTATTCCACCTTGAATACCTCCGCTATTATTGGTTTTTGTTTTAATTTTTTTATTTTCATCTTCATAGAAAACATCATTGAGTGAAGAACCATTTTGCTTTGCAGCTTCAAATCCAGCTCCATATTCAAAACCTTTTGTAGCTTGAATGCTCATCATAGCATAAGCCAAATTTGCTTGTAGTTTATCAAATATTGGTTCACCCAATCCGATAGGCATGTTGTTGCATACACAGGTAATCACACCACCAACTGTATCTCCTGCAAGTTTTGTCTTCTCTATTAATTCAATAAAATTTACTGCTGCGTTTTCATCTGGGCAACGCACAATATTTTCATTGTAATTGTTTAACCAAGAACTATCACTCACATATTTTTCTGTATCAATATTTAAATTGCCAATTGCACTTACAAAAGCATTGATAGTAATATTATGCTTTGCTAGTATTTTTTTGGCTATAGCTCCCGCAACAACCCTACAAGCAGTTTCACGCGCCGACGCTCTTCCACCACCCCTGTAATCTCTAATACCATACTTTTGCTGGTAAGTGTAGTCGGCATGGCTGGGCCTGTAAGTATCTTTTAAATGGTCATAATCATTAGAGTGTGCATTTTTATTTTCGATAATAAAACCTATGGGTGTGCCCGTTGTAATGCCTTCAAAAATTCCTGATAAAAATTGCACTTCATCATCTTCGTTACGTGGTGATGTAATCTTAGACTGCCCCGGCTTTCGTCTGTCCATATCATTTTTTATCAAATCAAAATCAATTTCTAATCCTGCTGGACATCCATCAATAACGCCACCAATAGCAGCGCCATGAGATTCTCCAAAAGTGGTTAACGTAAATATTTTCCCGAAACTGTTCGATGCCATTTTATTTATTTTTTACGAAGATGAAAATTAATTAAAGTTCCAGCCCAAAAATATTTGATGAATGAAAAATTCATGTTTGAAAATAAGTATATCATATCCATAAATTATTAAGTTTGTAATATTAAGTCAAATGAATAATTTCCTAAACTAAAATCAAGAAAAATGACACAAGTAACACTTCAAATTCAAGACAATAAGTTGCCACTATTTTTGGAATTGGCAAGTAATTTAAAATTTATAAAAAAAGTGGAAGTAGAACAAGAACCAACCAAACTAGAAATATTGCATGGCTTGCGCGATGCAGTAGAAGAGTTAAACTTAAAAAACGCAGGAAAGAAAAAAGCAGTTCCACTTAAAGATTTTTTGAATGAATTATAATATTGATACCATCGATTCATTCAGAAAAGAATTTAAACGTTTATGGAAAAAATATCCTTCACTCAAAAATGATATTGAAGCTTTAGGAAATGAACTTTCTGTAAACCCCATCCAAGGCGATAAAGTATTTTCTAATTGTTACAAGGTACGATTATCAATTGCCTCCAAAGGCAAAGGAAAGTCGGGCGGCGCAAGGGTTATTACATACATCAAAATTGTAAAACGTACGGTTTATTTACTCCCAATTTTTGATAAATCAGAAAAAGAAAATGTTGAAGATTGGGAAATAATCGCATTACTAAAACAAATAAAATAATCTAACATGAAATCAAAAACCCTACTGTTTTTAAGCTTGCTTTCGCTTTCTGTTACAGCCCAAAACT
>Ga0114959_10001622_pt1 | contig 19312 bp, 24 predicted proteins | sample C_130625_EF_Meta_FD_87317 | JGI IMG/M metagenome (GOLD analysis project Ga0114959, IMG submission 87317) | Freshwater microbial communities from Lake Croche, Canada to study carbon cycling - C_130625_EF_MetaG | ecosystem: Environmental > Aquatic > Freshwater > Lake | place: Lake Croche, Canada... | reverse complement strand
CGGCCCCCTGGAGGCCTATGCCCCTGGCACGGCCGAGGCGGTGGCCCTGCTGCTGGAAAAGGGCCAGGCGCCCCACCCGGCGATCGCCGCCCTGGTGAGCAGCCAACTCGACTGTGACCGGCTCGATTACCTGCGCCGCGATAGCTACAGCACCGGCACCGCCTATGGCCAGCTAGACCTCGATCGACTGATCGGCGCCCTCACCCTGGCCCCCGATGGCCAGCTGGCCCTGCACCCCCGCGGCCGCACGGCGGTGGAGCATTACCTGGTGGTGCGCAGCCTGATGTACGGCAGCGTGTACAACCACCGGCTCAACATCGTTTGCAATTGGCTACTGGATCAAATCGTTAGCCAGGCCCGGCGCCTGGGCCCCGGCCAAATGTTTGCCGATTCGGTGCTGGCCCGCTGGCTCTGGCACACCGAAGAGCTCAGCAGCAGCGAATACCTGGCCAACGACGACCTCCGCACCGGTTATCACCTGCTGCGCTGGCGGGAGGAGGGCCCAGCCCCCCTGCAGGAGCTGAGCCAACGGCTGCTGGAACGCAACCTGCTCCAGGCCACCGACGTGCGTCAGCTCAACAGCGGCCAACGGCTGGAGGCCCTGGCCCTGGCCCAACGGCTGGCCCGGGCCCAGGGCATGGACCCCGCCCTGTGCTGCGGCCTACGGGAACGGCGCAGCCGCGGCTATCGCCCCTACGTGGGCGGGCTGCGGCTTTGGAATGGCGAGCAACTCCAGGCCTTGGAGCAGGTGTCACCGCTGGTGGCAAGTCTTAGCCAGGCCCAGGAATTGGCCTGGGTGCTGCACCCCCGGGAGGTGCGCCAGCAGCTCAGGCAGCAACTGCCGGCAGCAGCCCCTCAGCCCTGAGTACGGCCGCCACATCATCGAAATCATCCCAGCGGTGGTAGGCGATGCCGCGCTGGTCAAGCCAATCGCAGAGCGGGGCCCGGGCAAACACCAAATCAGCCGCCTCGGCCATGCGCAGGTCGGTGATCGAATCACCAATCACCACCCGCAGGCCCTGGCCATAGCGCTCCATCACCTCAGCCTTGGCCACCAGCTCCTCGCTGCTGCGGAAGGGGGAGTGAAACTCAAGGCCCTGGTTGGGGTTGGGGTGGGGCTGCACCGTGGCCGCCACCAGCTGCTCCAGGCGATGGCGGTGGGGGCCCAACACCTTTTCCACCAGGGGCACCAGCCCCCCAGACACCAACACAAAGGGCAAACCAGCGGCGTCTAAGGCATCGAGAAATGGCAAAAAACCAGGCCTTGGCTCAAATTCCCCCATGTGTTCCACCATCGCCGCCAGGTCTGCGGGGCTGAGGGCCGAGGCGAGGCTGGCCATGGCATCGCGCAAATTCAGCTCGAAATTGAACAGGCGTTCCTTTAGGGGCCACCACACCTGGGGCACCACGGCGGCGGCCACCGCATCAAAGGTGTCTTCAGCGGTAATGGTGCCGTCGAAATCACAAAACACTGTGGCGGCGGGGGGTGCCATCGGCTTTGCCCGGGGGGCCCTAGCTTGGCCGGTGCTGAGCCGCCCCCATGGTCGCCCGCTTTGATGCAGCACCAGCCAGCGGCTGGCCCCACCGGCTAGACCTCGGCGCCTGCATCAACGCCGACCATTCACCCCTGGAGATCGCCCGCCATGGCCTCGGGGCCGAGGGACCCCCAGGGCCCCTGGAGCTATGGAGCCGCGATTGGCCCCTCACCCAGCGGGACCTGGCCGCCCTGGAACGGCTTTTCCAGCAAAGAAATCTGCAGTTGCAAAAACTAATCAGCCAAAACCCCAGCACCCTGGTGGCAGCCACGGCCCGCGCCTGGCCCGTGCAGGCGGAAACCCCTGGGGCCCCACCAGGGCCTGAGGGCCAGGGCCAACGCCCCCTGCAGGTGCAGCGCGGCACCCTGCGGGCGGGGGAACACCTGGAGGTGGAAGGGGCCGTGCTGGTGCTGGGCGATGTGAACCCCGGCGCCCGGGTAACTGCCAGCGGCGACGTGTTGGTGTGGGGGCGGCTGCGGGGCATCGCCCACGCCGGCTGCCGGGGCAATGGCGCCGCCCGGATTGTGGCGCTCCAGTTGCGGCCGCTGCAATTACGGATCGCCGATGCCGTGGCCCGCGGGCCGGAGGATCTACCCCCAGAAGGCCTCACCGAACAGGCGGAACTGGTGGGGGGTGAAATAAGGATTAGCCCCGCCCAGCTGGGGCGAGCCCTCAACGCTGGATGATCCCCACGGCCCCCAAGAGCCCTGCCACCACCATGAAATAAAGCGGCGAGATGCGGGTAAACAACATCAGGGCACACACCAGCAAAGACACCAGATAGGCCGGCAGGTGGTGATCGGCGGTGCGCAACACCGTGACCCCCACGGAAAACAGAATCCCCAAGGTGATTGGCCCCAGGCCCCGCTCAAAAGCCACCCGGATCGGCGCATCCTTGAGTTGACTCCAACTCAAGGCCGCCATCACCATTACCAGGGTGGAGGGCAGCAACACGGCAATTTCAGCGGCCACCCCGGTGCCCAGGCCCCAGAGCGGCCCGTGGGGCCAGCCGGCCCCTAAACCCAGCAGGCCCACAATCATTGAACTGGGCCCTGGCGCCGCCTCCGCCAAGGCATAGAGATCAGCAAATTGGCTATCGGTAATCCAGTGAAAATGATTAACCGCCAGGTGGTGATATTCCTGCAGCAGGGTGTTGCCGCCCCCCAGGGAAAATAACGACAGACGCAGAAAAGTCCAGATTACCTGGAGGAATGTATCTAAGCCGCTCATGGCTTTGGTTTAGCCGGGCGCGGCCAATAGAGGGCCATGGCAATTGGGCCGCCCACTAAGACCACCGGAATCAGCTGAAGATGAAAGAATTGCAAACCAATAAAAGTGAGGGCCGCCAACAGCAAAGCCAGCGGATCTTTCCAGTATTCATCGAGGATCTTGAAACCCATGGAAAGGGCCATGCCGGCGGCGGCGGCCACCACCCCGGTGAGCACCCGATCAACGGCGGGTAGGGCATGGAACTGGAAATAAACGAAACCCACCAGCATCAACAGGCTGAAGGGCAGCAACAACATGCCGGCAATCGCCGCCATCGCCCCCGGCAAGCCCCGGAAGTAGGCACCGATATAAACAGCCATGTTGATCTGATTGGGCCCCGGAAATAGGCGGGCCACGGTGAGGCCGGTGAGGAACGATTCGTTGCTCATCCAGCGCCGCTGTTCCACCACAATCCGCTGGCTCCAGGCGGAGAGGCCACCGCCAAAGGCGGAGAGGGCCACCTGCAGCATCCCAAAAAACAACTGGCGGCGGCTAGGGGCTGGCCCCTGGGGTGCAGCGGTCATCAATCGTGGATGAAGTGGGGGTCGGGGGGGAGCTCGCCCTCCTCGTGGAGAGTGGGATCCAAGGGATCTGGGGCGTGATATTTAGCGGCCTGCTGCCAGTCGTAGCTGAATAGCTCCACACAGCGGGCCACCACTTCGGGGGCATCGGTTTCAATGCCCAATTCCCGACGTAAATCGAAGGCGCTGCGGTCGATATTCATAGAACCAATCTGGGCTGCTCTGCCATCCACAATGATCAGCTTGGCGTGCAACTTGAGGTGCTTCTGACGGCGCACCTTTACACCGAAGCGTTCCAGCACCCGCAGGCTGGAGAAGGTGTCGTAGATGTCCCAATCGGAGATGCCGTGCTTACCGCCACAGAGCACCCGCACCTTCACCCCCCGCTCCCGGGCCGCAATCAAACGTTCAAGGATCACCGCATCTACAAATTTGGGGTGCTGCACCCAGAGGGTGCGCTCTGCGTTATCCATAATCCGCGCCATCTGGCCGCGGCTGTGGGCGCTACTCCATACCAAACCCACCGTGAGGTCTGGGGCAAAAAATGAGCGCTGCCAATCGGCTTCAAAGCCGGCGATCACCTGATCCACCGCCGCCTGGGCATAGGTCACCACCCCGTAATCCCGGGTTTCAGTGAAGTACTTATCGGAGAGGTTAAAAGTGGCAATTAGGGCGGCGTTGTTGTCGATCACGATCGACTTCTCGTGGGTCACTGGGAAGGATTCACTGGTCCAGGCCACCTCCATGCCCCAGCCCTGGAGCCGGCCATAGGCCTCATCGTTCCAACGGTCGCCCCCGGAGGTGTGGGGGTTGAGCATCACCCGCACCCGCACCCCCCGCTCCTTGGCCCGTAGCAGGGCTGCCTCGATCGCTTCGGACTGCAGCTTGAATTGCTTCAAGCGCAGTTCATTGCTGGCTTGGTCGATCAATGCGACCACCGCCTCAGCGCCGTCATCGGGCATCACCAGCAGGCGCTGGTGGTGGCCAAGGCTGGTTACACCGGTGGTCATTGGGACTTCGATTCGTTGCGCTAATACCCAGAATGCCCTGGCGAAGGCGGCGGCGCTGTAACTTTCCGACACCGATCCCATCGGCCGTACCCGCCGATGTTCCTGTTTCCGTGACCGCTTCCCCCCCGCGCACGATCCTGATCTGTTCCGGCAAGGGGGGCGTGGGTAAAACCACCCTCACCGCCAACCTCGGCATTGCCCTGGCCTCCCAGGGGGTGCGCACGGCCGTGCTCGATGCCGACTTCGGCCTGCGCAACCTCGATCTGCTGCTGGGCCTGGAAAATCGGATCGTTTACACCGCCCAGGAGGTGCTGGCCGGCAGCTGCCGCCTGGAGCAGGCGATGGTGAAGCACAAGCAGGAGCCAAACCTGGCCCTGTTGCCCGCGGGCAACCCCCGCATGCTCGAGTGGCTCAAGCCCGAGGACATGCAAAAAATTGTGGAGCTGATCAAACCCCACTTCGATGTGGTGTTGATCGATGCTCCCGCCGGCATCGAAGACGGCTTCAAGAACGCCGCCGCCGCCGCCGAAGAGGCGATTGTGGTTACCACCCCGGAGGTGTCGGCGGTGCGGGATGCCGACCGGGTGATCGGCCTGCTCAATACCCGCAACATCGAACCAATTCAATTGGTGCTTAACCGGGTGCGGCCCAAGATGATGGCCAACCAGGAAATGCTGGGGGTGTCTGACGTAACCGACATCCTTGCCTTGCCCCTGCTGGGCTTGGTGCTGGAGGACGAGCAGGTGATTGTGAGCACCAACCGCGGTGAACCACTCACCCTCAATGGCGGCAAATCCCCGGCGGCGGTGGCCTATCGAAATATCGCCAGGCGCTTGCAAGGGGAAACGATTCCCCTGCCAGACCCCACCCAGCTCAACAGGGGGCTGCGGGCGAAGGTGCGCCAGCTGATGCAAACAAAAATCTTCTGAGCCGATGACTTTGCGTGACCTGATTGATCGTTTGCTGGGCCGCCAGCAGGCCAGCGCCACCACCGCAAAACACCGGCTCCAGCTGGTGCTTGCCCATGACCGCAGTGACCTAAACCCTGAATTACTGCAGAGAATGCGCAAGGAAATTCTCGAAGTGGTGAGCAAATACGTGGAGCTCGACCTGGAGGGTGGAGACGTGAGCCTGGAAACCGAGGAACGCACCACAGCATTGGTGGCCAACCTGCCGATCCGGCGGGTTAAAGACACGGCGCTACAAACCTTGGCCAGCGGGGAATCCTGAGGGTCTGTTTGGTGGGGGCCCTAGGCCCCGCTGCCCTTGGAACCAGAGCGCTTCACCAACGCCCAGCGGGGCGTACTTGATTACCTGCTGCTGGGCTGGAGCAACCGAGAAGTGGCCCACCAGCTGCAACTCTCGGTACGCACGGTGGAAACCCACGTGGAGGCCCTGTTAAGGCGTAGCCGCACCAGAAATAGAACTGCCCTGGTGGCCTGGTGGCTGCAGTCGCAGCAGTAAAGTAATGCGGTGCCGGCTTAGCTCAGCGGTAGAGCAGCGCTTTTGTAAAGCGAAGGTCATCGGTTCAAATCCGTTAGCCGGCTTCCCCACCTTTAGCCAAGCCCACCGACCACCCGCAAGGATGTAAGTGCGCATTGCTGTGTCTGGATCCCATTCCCTCGGCAAATCAACAGTGGTTAACCAATGGGTTGAAACCCATCCTGACTACACAAGAGAGGAGGAACCCTATCGAGCCCTGAGCCTCCACGGACCCTATGAAATAAAATTCCGGGAGTTGTCAACTCGGCTGCACAATGGCATACAACTTTATTACAACATAAGCAGAATCAATCGCTACTCAGAGCCCACGGATCAAGTTATCTTTGATCGCTGCCCAGTGGATTACATAGCCTATTCTCAATACACAGCCAACCAAGCCAGCACAGACATTGACGCTGCCTTTATTGAGTCTATGGTTCCTGCGGCAAAGGAATCCCTAGACCACCTAGACATTCTCGCCTTCGTACCCAAATCAGAGCAATGGCCCGTGGCCATGGAAGAGGATGGCATCAGACCCTTAGACCATAGCTACCGCGACGAGGTAGACACGATCTTCAAGCAGATTTACCGCCATGGACGTTTTAATTTACTGGAAGAGCACCATGGCCCAAAACTAATAGAACTAATTGGCTCGCCGGAGCAAAGAATAAAACAACTGGAAGAAAGCATTGCAGAAATAAACCCAGAAAAATATAATCAATAGACAAACAAATAAAAGACTAGTAATTAAAAGTGCACCAAAGCGAACCAAGCCTTCCAAAAATCAATGAGTTAGATTTAGTGCGGCTAATCCTTGCGGCCTCTGTTGTATGCCAACACGCTTCAACCCTGGCCGGGGCCCCAAGCCTGGGGCCATTGGGCTCAATCCCAGCGGTGCCAATCTTTATTTACCTAAGCGGATTATTGGTAAGTGAGAGCCTAAAAAGATCAAAAAATACCTTAAATTATCTAAATAAGCGGATCAGGAGAATATTTCCAGCCTATGTAACTGTTGTGGTTATTGGCGGCCTACTGGCATGGGGGAAAGCCCTAATAGCCCCAAGCCCGGGGGTATCAATTAAATCACTAATAAGCTATCTCGCCAACAATTTAAGCTTTCTCAACTTCCGATACCCCTGCGCCTATCCAATACCCCAGGGCCACAATCCAAATTATTGCGCAGTAAACGGAAGCCTCTGGAGCATCAAGTATGAACTAATATTTTACCTACTTCTACCATTGCTGTTTGCCCTCTGCTCCCATTCAAACAGAAATCTAAGTCTAAAAATCCTCGGCCTTGGAGCGCTACTTGCCCTAAGCATCAACAATAATCTGCCAATACATACAACAATTACCCTTTGCTTTTTGGCGGGGGTTGGAGCATCCCATTGGAAAACAACTATTCTAAATAATCTTAAGAAATTACCCGCAATTCGCCCCTGGGCCCGCAGCCTAGCCACAATAACTATTACATGCCTAAGCGGAGCTGGCATACCATTAGCAATTACGCTATGCCTAATTACCATTGCCGCGTTCTACCCGATAAAACCCAGCAAACTGGCCTTGAATATCCTCAGATTCGGAGACCTCTCCTATGGCATCTACTTAATACATTTTCCATTAATACAGTTATTCATCTCAAGCTTGTCGGCGGATTTCCGAGAAAGCCTCTGGTGCCAAATCCTTAGCCTAGGCGCCAGTGGAATATTAGCCTTCCTGCTTTACCAAACTGTGGAGAAAAGATTCCTAGGCAAATCAAGCCACTACATAACCGCCAGCACTTAATCTAACCACACCCAAGTCCCAAGGCCCCATGGAGGTTCTCAGCCTATTTCCCCGGCACCTTCTCAAGGGCAAACTGGAGCAAGGGCAATTAGGGCAACTGCAAGCCATGGCCGAGCAGGTGATGCAGGCCCCAGAGAAAACTGCCGATGCCTCGGCCAAATTGGCTGGCCAATTGAGTTGGCAAAGGGAACTGGGGCCTGAATTCCCCGGGGTAGACGACCTGTGTCGTTCGGTGCTGCTGCCGGCCTGTGAACGCTGGATCCGCCATGTGATTGATCAACAGCCCCCCCAGGGGCGAGGGCCCTGGACGCCGGGCCGCTATGGGCTACAAATGATAGATATTTGGTTAAACGTGCAAAAAGCGGGGGACTACAACCCCACCCATACCCACGGGGGAAGCTTCTCTGGGGTTTTATTTTTAAAGGTGCCGCCACAGATCAATGGCCAAAGCTTTGATGGTCAACTGTGTTTCCATGGACCGGAAGAATGGCATATCCAAAGTTTTCGCACAGGCATGACCCAATATGTATTACCCGTGCCCGGTGACTTCTACGTGTTCCCCGCCTGGCAACCCCATTCCGTTGCCCCGTTCCGGGGGGACGGGGAACGCTGGTCCCTGGCCTTCAATACCATAGCCATACCCAGCCAAGGTAAAGCGCCTAGCGCCAAAGCCAGTGCCGTAAATTTGTCACTCTCCAATAATCGTCCCCGCCCCGGGGGCTTCCTTTAAATTAACCCAGTTTAAATCAACACTGCTTAAATCAACACTGCTAAATAGCCGTGAAAAAACGTACCTGCCTGGCAATTTCCTGCTTTTTCCTGGCGGGCCTAGGTGGATATATCTATTTCACCCCATTGATTAGCCTTTATCAATTGTATCAAGCAACGGCCCAACACAACAGAAAAGAAATAGAGGCTGGGGTTGATTTTGATTCCCTTAGGGACAATATCAAACCCCAGGTCAGAAAAAAAGTTAGCAATGGACTAGAAGAATCCCTGGGAGGCAAAAACTTCATTTCCTCCGGCATTGCTGGCCTGGGCATGGCCTTTGCCAGCCCAGTGGTAGACCACAAAGTAGACGAGGCCATAAGCCCTGAAGGACTACAAAAACTGTTGATAGATATTCAAAAGCAAAACGGCAACAAAGACAACTTTGCTGCCGTTGAACAGCTGAAAACAATCAAATTTGGCTACAAGAATTTAGACCAATTTAATCTTCAACTGCTGGACCCCAGCAGCAAGCGACCCATAGGCATCACCATGAATCGCCATCAACTACTGCATTGGAAGGTTGCGGCCATAAAACTACCATAATCAGTCAAAAATACCGTCGGGAAAATCTATATATTCACGCATAACATGCCAGGGGCAATTAATTAGCGGCAACGGCTAGCGACCACGCAATGGTAACAACTAAAAGCATCTTAAATGCTAAGCCAACCAAAACGACAAACCCAATCTAGGTTGATTTAAAAAACAGCTTTTTGCAGATCAAAATTCTCGCTAAAACCTAAGCATTTTAAAATAACAAGCCTTGTCAAAACATGATGTTTGTGACAACCTGTTGGCTATGCAAACCAAAACCATTCTCAAAACCATGGCCAACTTCAAACCAATGGGCTCCTTCAAAACCCTTACAGCCATTAGCGCCGGCCTCCTGGCCAGCGCTGCCGCCCTTGGCAACGCTGGCCAAGCCCAGGCAAAGATCTATGGGTTTCAATGCCTCAAGGCAGGCCCCGCCAGCGCCCCGGCCTACGTAATCGGCCTTGGTAACATGCCCGCCCCTGAGGGTGGCACCACCTCAAGTTCAGTGAAGGCGGCTCCCCTGGAGGGCTCCAATGCCGTGCCCATTGCCCTGGTTAGCGCTGATGTGAAGGGCTATCCGGTGGAACTACGGTGCTCCACCATTGCCGCCCGCCTCACAAACTTGGCCCTGGCCACCGGCACCGCCACACCCATAGGGATAATCAATCTCACCGATAACCTGATCGGTGGCACGGTGAAATCTCAGCCGGTGATTGCCATCGGCAAACTCACCCCTAGCGATGTGGTGGCCACCCTGGGCAAAGGGGTAGATGCCAAAAAAGCCATAGGAGTGCTTGATGCCCGCATCGAACGGGTGGCAGCCCGCAAGGCGATCGGGAATGCCCTCAAGGATGGGGACATCATCGAGTTCATTATTTACAGCGGTAACTGAGCCACTGGTCGTGTAAACCCTGGGGCGCTGCAAAGCAGGCAGCGCCTGCAGCGCCATACTTAACCCATGGAAAAATTCTCAAATTCAACTGCTGGCTTGGCCATCGGCTCTGCCGTAGGCATGGGCCTCAGTTTATTTATGCTTTTCACTGGGCCAACCCCTGGCCTGGCCCAGGCCTGCGGTTGCGCCTGCGCGCAACCAACCGTGGGCTACCTAGCCAGCAATGGCTCCTGCATTTGCCCTTGCGCCACGGTTACCACCCCAGCTCTAACCGTAGACACCCTCACTGGACCGGCCGGTCCGGCCAAGCACGCAGTTTCGTGGGAAGCACCCGATTGGGGTACAGACCCAGACTTCGATGGCTTTGGCTGGGGCGGCTGGGGTGGTTGGCCCGGTGACTTCTATTAAAAACAGAAACCAAGGCAAGTTGGCCCCATCTCCCCAGGCCCCATGGAAATCAAAGTTCATGGAGATTGACTGTGGATAAGACTTTTAGGTGGGAACTATGCAAAATCTGCAAACCGCATTCACCCCCCCGGAGGGAGGGACATATATGTTATTTTCAGGCAATGAGCTCAGAGGGATGAGAATGTGAAATTACTAACCATTTGAATGCAGAATTACTAAGCATTTTAATGCGGAATTACCAAGCATTTGAATTTGCAAAGTGCCTTGAATCAGCTAGCCGGCTGAATTTTGCCTTCCCATAGTGATTTCACAAACCGCCTTCCCCTATAGCTAACACCAATTCACAGGCTAAATCCATGGAGTTCAAATCACCCAAGCGAATTTCGATAACAATTCCAAGTTCGACCTATGAAATGTTGCTTGCAGCCAGCGAAGATCAGGGTCGTTCGGTAAGCAACCTTGCCGCCTATCTTTTAGAAAGTTCCCTAAAAAATAAAGCACAAACCCCGAAAAAGGCCGAAAAAACTGGCTGGTAGCAAAAATTTCGGCCCCAGGGCTTGCCAGAGGTGGGGGCACTCGGCTAAAAAGGGTGCTTGGGGGTTGCTAGCTCAGCGGTAGAGCAGTCGGCTCTTAACCGATCGGTCCTCAGTTCGAATCTGAGGCAACCCATCCCCATCCCGAACTTGGCCCCAGTAGGACAAGCACTTAGATCAACTTTCAATTGGATCAACTTTCAATTGGATCAGCTGTCGGTTGGATCGGCTTTCAATTGGATCTTCTTGCAATTAGTTGCGCGTGCAAGTAAAAGTAGATGATCCCTCAGTTAGCCCATCAAATAATTTGCGCGACCACAGCAAAAGAGTTCCCTGCCAAGGTGGATTTTGTTGAACAATTAGGGAGATTTGTCTAACCATGACCCTTTTTAGTGGCAAGTGCTGAGCACATAGGCAAGTGCTGAGCACATAAACTAATAAGCACATTAACCAAAAAGTCCCCAGGTGGGCACCCAAGCAACACAAACGCAGATATTCGAACAGACCCCAAAGGGCCTTTGTCTCTTGAATTTGACCCTAGTCATAGGACCCTAGTCATTTTCATTAGAGTCGGTGGCGGCGCTGTCGCCTAGCGGCTTATTCGGTTGCAGCATCCCTGCATGCAGCTTAAATGCATGCAGCTTCAATGCTTGCAGTTTTTACCCCAAATCTGATAGCAAAAGCCATCGTCTCGGCAATCAACGGCCTTCAGGGCAAATTCATAGCGTTCAGCAAATTTTTTCTCAATGATTTCCGAGGGGGCCTCCCCCTTGAATTCCTTGGTGAGCTTGCAAAGCCCTTTCAAGTTTGCCGGCAAGGGCACCACTGGCACTGGGGGAGCCGCCAAAACTGAGGCCATCAATACTGGGGCCATCAAAATCGTTGAGAAAGCAAATGCAAACATTGCGCCACCCTCGCGGGGCTTGGTAGTTAATTCTGCGCTACGGCATTGCCCCAAAACTGCGACCCACCACGGCGGTGAGGCCCATGGCTAGGGACCCCCAAAACAACATGCGCAGGGCGCCGCGTTTAATTGGGGCACCACCGGCATAGGCGGAAAGCCCCCCCAACAGCACCAGGGCCCCAAGGGCGGTGCAGGTAACAACTTGGGTAATGAACCCCTTGGGGGCCAGAGCAATCGTGAGCAGGGGCACCAGGGCCCCCACCAAAAAACAAAGGGCCGAAGTTAAGGCCGCCTGGATCGGCCGGGCCCGCAGGGTTTCGGTGATGCCCAGTTCATCGCGGGCATGGGCCCCAAGGGCATCGTGGGCAGAGAGTTGTTCCGCCACCTGGTGGGCCAGGTGGGGATCCAGGCCCCGCTGGCGATAGATCAGGGCTAATTCCGCCAGTTCGCCTTGGGGATCGGTGGCCAGTTCATGGCGCTCCTTAGCAAGATCCGCCCGCTCGGTATCAACCTGAGACTGCACGGAAACAAATTCCCCCGCAGCCATCGAAACCGCCCCGGCCACGGTGGCCGCTAAGCCAGACAACATGATGTTGTTTACGGAGGCCCCGGAGGCGGCGATGCCCACCACCAGGCTGGCCACGGAGATTGTGCCGTCATTGGCCCCCAACACCGCCGCCCGCAACCAACCAACCCGGTGGCTGTTGTGGCGTTCGCCGTGGTGGCGATCAGCGGGGCGACCGCTTCTGGGTTTATTCATCGGCGTTGCAGCATCACCCCTAGGCCCGTGCAGTTTCCCATTTCTGGCTACAGAGGGATATGCCTCCCCAGGGGAACCAATGAACCGACACCACCAAAAAACCCTGGAGGCTTTGTTTTCCCATCCGCTCCAGCACGGGGTGCGGGCCGCCAAGGTGGAAGCCCTGTTTCGCCAGCTGGGGGCAGAAGTTACAAAACTGAGTGACAGCCGCCTGCGGATCCGCTTAGCCCAGGGTGATGAAACCTGGATTTATAGCGGTGGCGGCCACCATCCAGACCTTGATAGTGAAGCGGTGATACGAGTGCGTCATTTTTTAGAGGAAGCAGGCATTACCCCAGGCCATCCCGACGGGCATCCAGCCTCCGTGCGGGGGGACCAAAGCCATCGACTGGTGCTGCACCTAAACCATCACCAAACCGATGTTTATAGCCTTGATGGCGCAGAGGTAGTTCAAGCAATCTTGCGCCCCCATGGGCTCTGGGGCAGCGGCGAAAACCTCAGCCACCGCCACAACCGCGATATCGCCGGCCAGCGCGCCCCGCGGGACAACGTTTATTTAGCCGAAATCACTGCCGCCATGGCCAAGGCTGATGCGGTGCTGCTGTTGGGCCATGGCAGCGGTGAAAGCGACATGCGCCAGGTGTTACTGCACTACATGGAAAACCACCATCGCGAACTGCTCGATCGCATAGTTGGCATCGAAAGCCTCAATGATGATGGGCTAACCGATGGCGAGCTATTGGCCCTAGCCCGAGAACATTTCGGCAACCTGCCCCATCGCCGTCCAATCAGGGCCGCCGGCCAAGAGGTACAAGCGATCTGAAGGCGGGATCCTCACTGCCAAGTAGCTGATCCCAGAAGGTGAAATACAAACCGAAATTCCGCTGGGGATTGAGGTGATGCAAGGAATGGTGGGCGGGGCCAATGAACCAACGGCCAAACCAATGGTGGGGGAAAGTTGGCGGTAAACACTCCAAACCAAGATGATTGACCACGGCCCACACGGTCATGGTGATGCCGATCGCCAGCAGGGTTACGAAATGCAGGGGGATCACAAAAACGACCACCGCCAGAAATAGGGCCTGGGCAAAGGCTTCTGGCAGGTCGAAGGCAAAGGAGGTCCAGGGGGTGGGCCTCCGGCTGAGGTGATGGCCCCTATGGCAATGGCGATAGAAACGCCGGTGGTGAAACAAGCGATGCAGGAAATAAAAGTAGGTGTCTTGGAGCAGCAACACCACCCCGTAGCTAACCAAGGGATACCAGAGACCGTAGCGTTGTAGATCTGGATAGATGCGGGTGAAACCGTGGTCTAGGGCCAGCAGGATTAAGGCTGCGGCCAAGGCAAACACCGCCGTAGCCCCCACAGACAATGAGATGTCGCGTTTGATCGCAGCACCTGGGGCGCCATGGTTGGGCCTGGCGTAAAGAATCCAGTAGGAGCCCCCAGCCACCAATAGGTATCGGCTCAGCAACAGAGCAAACAAAATCAAAACCGAGAGGAGCAGCCCTGGCAGGGTCATCGCAGGCTTGCAAACGTAGGTTGCTTCATCACTGCGTTCTAAACGGGCTTGTGCGCTTTGCGTTGCAAAGAGGCGCTGTAATTTTGAGACCTCCCCAGGGTTTCAGATGCTGTTGACCTAGACAGCGGGGGATCCAGTGATACATTAAGGCGAATCTTTCTTCCAGAAGCATGCTCACCGGACAAGACCTCCTTGCCAAGGTCAAGGAATTCAGCGACGGTTCCAAGTCTGACTTGGTGAAAGCTTGCGGTTACGTGAGCAGCAAAAAAGACGGCAGCGATCGTCTGAACTTCACCGCCTTCTATGAGGCGCTGTTGGAAGCCAAGGGCGTGGAAATTGGTGGCACCAGCGTTGGCAAAGGTGGCCGCAAGCTGAGCTACACCGCCACCGTGCAGGGCAACGGCAACCTGCTGATCGGCAAGGCCTATACCGCCATGCTGAATCTGCAACCCGGCGATGAGTTTGAAATTAAGCTCGGCCGCAAGCAGATCAGGCTTGTGCCTGTGGGCGGTAGCGACGAAGATGGGGAAGATTGATCCCTGGCTTTTAGCCCCCTGACACCCTTCTCTGCCCCCTACGGTCACGACATCCTTGTGCTCCGTCCCCTGAGCGATCTGGAGACGGAGTTGGCCGTGGTGGCATTGCAGGCCCACAGCGCTGTGGTGGTGGATCTTTCCCAACTGGAACCGGTGCAGGCCCAGCGCTTTGTTGATTTCGTTTCAGGGGCGCTATGTGCCCTCGATGGTGAGGCCCGACGCATCAGCGATCGGGTCTTTCTTTTTGCCCCCAGTGCTATTCACATCAGTTCCTGAACTAACAAGTGCCGGAGTGAGGTGAGGGCCCGCAAAGCTAGCAATGGGCCGCAGGGGAGCAACGGCCATCAAATTGTGGCTCTTCTCGCGGAACAGCAAAAGACAAGCATCCACGGCCCGGGGGTCATAAAGCCTGCCCTTACCCGACTCAATGCAAGCCAGCGCCGCCTCTAAACCCAGGGAGAAGCGATAGGGCCGATCGGTGGCCATGGCCTCCACCGTATCTGCCACCGCCAGAATCCTCCCCCCCAGGCTGATCTGTTCCCCCTTCAGCTGGTTGGGATAGCCACTGCCATCCAACCGTTCGTGGTGATGGAGCAACATTTCCGCCACGGGCCAGGGGAAACTGATTTGCTTGATAACGTCAAAACCCTCCTGCACATGGGTGCGCAGCAGGTCATATTCCTGGGGCTTTAGGGCGGTGGGTTTAGTGAGGATTTCGGCGGGTATCGCAAATTTGCCGATGTCATGGATCAGGGCGGTGATCCTGATCCCTTCAACCTGCTGATCATCTAAACCCATCTCAGTGGCAATGGCAGTTGCTAAATTCGCCACCCGGGCCTGGTGACCGGCGGTATAGGGATCACGGGTTTCACTGAGGGCCACCAGGGATTGCACCATTTCCTGCATGCTCTGCAGCAGCTCAGCCTGCCGTTGCTGGGCCAGGCGCTCGGCCTGCTTGCGGTCGGAGATGTCGCGGATGTTGCACTGGATCACCTTCTGATCACCCACCTGGTACACGTTGCTCACAAACTCAACTTCCTTGAGGCTGCCATCGGCGGCCTGTAGTGGTAGGTCTTCGTAACGGACGTAGCCCTGGGTCTGGAGTTCTGCATAAATATCAATCGCCTTCTGCTTATCAACAAAGGCGCCGATCTCCCAAAGCTGCTTGCCGAGGAGCTCCTCAGGGGCCCAGCCCAGCACCTGGCCAATGTAGGGGTTAGCCATGGTGATTTGACCGCTGCCCCATTCCAGGATCAAGATGCCGTCTTGGGCATTCATGGCCAACATCCGATAGCTCAGTTCTGAATTAACCAGGGCCTGCTCAGCCCGATGCATTGCCGTGAGATCAGCCACGATCAAACAACGCAGCAAACCCTCTGGCGTTTCCAGGGTGCTTACGGTGGCCAGCACTGCTAAACCACTGCCATCAACACGCCTTAGCTGCAAAAGCTCGCTGTGGTTTTCCCCAGGGGGCAATGAAAGCAAGTGTTGCAGCAGCGGTTGCTGGCCAGCATCAACCAGCTCACTGCTGGCAGTGCCCACCAGGGCTTCAATCTGACAATCAAGTAACTGGGCCAGGCGTTTATTTACATACAAAATCAGGCCACTGGCCGAAATCATTGCCGCCCCTTCGCCCATCTCCTCCACAATCAAGCGGTAAGGGCGATCAGCGGTGGCGCTGCTATAGAGCTGGGTTTCTCCGGCGGCACCCACCACCACTGCATCCACATCACCGCTGGTGATCGCCCGCACTAGCTCCTGGAGGTTTGCGACCTCCGCGCGTAACAGCTGCAGTTCTGTGGGCTCTAATTCAGAAGAAACATCATTCATAAATCATCTGTCTGGCTGGCCATGGCCCATGGGCACAAGATCCAGTGCAACCCGCACCCGCTGCTCATTGGCCAGGTCGCCAATAATCTGGCGGAGGGGGGGCGGCAGTCGTTTTATTAGGGTGGGGATTGCAAGAATGCGATCCTCAACTAAGGCTTCAGGGTGGAGCCGAATATCCACCACATTAAGCTCTACTCTACCACTCAATTCCTGATCACAAATTCTCTGGATTGTGACCAAGGCAGCGCTCGAGCGGGGGGAAACACCACTGATATACAGAGTTAGCACATAGCTCTGATTGGCATCGGAGCCTACCTTCACATCAGCAAACTCAGTGCCCTTGCCAGGCCCAATACCTGATTGATCAGTTGTGCTCATTGGATTTCACCTCGATGTTGAGACCGAAGCAAGCCAAGGCTTGCCTCGGTCTCAACGGCACTCTCCTCCTCAAGGGTGATCAGCTCCAGTTCGTCACTATCCTCCTGAAATTGACTACGCAAGAGCTCAATCTGCGACTCAATCTCCAATCTATGCCTTTGCAATGAGCGATGCTTTCGCTTCATTTCATTAAGACTAGAAAGGGCTAAACGTTTTTGCTTGTCTTCGAAGATCAATCGCGAAGAACCAGTTATAACCCCCTCAGGGCCAATCACCACATCCACCAATTCTGGCCCCTGGCTGGTGAGCCGAAACTCACGCACCTGGTTTGAATGATTGCTACCACGGGATTTAACAATATAAAGCAGGCGATTGCGCTCGCCATCGGTCTCCGAATTCTTAACCAACAGCCAAGTATCAATAATTGCCGAAACACCTACCACATCACCCTTTTCCACATCAGCATGGGTAAGTACGGTCAACACGGCGGTGATGCCACGGCTTCTAAGCAGATCAATGGTGCGTACCACCGTGGCATTAACAGCAGGATCTTGCCCCACTTGGCCAAGGCTGCCTATGGTATCTAAACCCACCAGGAGCGGTTGAAACTCTTCGATTAAATTCTCCATGCGCGCCAGCCGTTCCTCCATACCTTGGCTGGTGGTTCTTTCCGCCCAGATCTTCAATAACCCCCCATCGATCCAATGCTGCAGGTCAATGGCCACCGAGGCCATATCCCGCACCAGCTGCTCGGGTGATTCCTCAGAGGAAACAAATAGAGATCGCTCGCCGCGGCGGGCCGCCTCACAGAGAAAATTAGCGATCAAAGTTGTTTTACCGGTGCCGGTATGACCAGAGATCAGCACACTTGAATGACGATATAAACCACCACCTAACATCTGATCAAGCTGGGACAAGCCAGTGGATATTCTTTCCTTGCCAGCGCTGTAAACGAGCTTTACCGCCGTAATCGGCAGCACAATAAAACCCCTGCTGGATATGGTGAATGGAAATTCATTGGTGCCGTGGGCAGAACCACGATATTTAACCAACCGCAACCGCCTGGTGCTGATCTCATTTTCAACCCGTTGATCAAGCATGATCACGCAATCAGATACATATTCCTCCACCCCAAAGCGAGTTAGCTCCCCCTGGCGCCCCCTTTCACCAATTACCACTGAGGTGAGCCCCCGTTCATTCAGCCAGTCAAAAAGGCGGAGCAACTCGCCGCGCATGGTTGGTGTATTGCCATAGGTGGCCAGTAAAGTTTCAATCGGATCTAGCACCACCCGCTTGGCACCCACGGCTTCGATGGCCTGCTCCAGCCTCAGAAATAAGCCTTCCAGGTCAAAGTCGCCAACCGTTACCACCTCAGCCGGGTTGATTCGGCAAGACTCAATCACCAGCTGCTTATTACGCACCAACTCCGGCAGATTAAAACCAAGGCTGCTCACATCTTGGCTAAGATTGAGGCTTGATTCCTCAAAACACATCAACACCCCTGGTTCTGCATAGGTGGTGGCCCCTTGCACCAAAAATTCCAGGCCAAAAATTGTTTTGCCACTACCTGCGGCCCCGCTCACCAGGGTGCAGCGGCCCCGAGGCAGCCCACCACCACTAATTTCATCAAAACCTTTGATTCCAGTGGGGGCCTTCTCCAGCCGATAGCACTCAGGGCCAGGCTGGGGGTTTGATTCACTGAGGCTGGATTGCATTGTCCAGAACCCAGACTTGTATGCTCAAATCTAAACAGCCTTAGCGCAGCCAGGGCGCCACTAAATGATGCTAATAAGCGGCAGATAGCCTCGGCCAATTAGCTTCTGGCGCTAACCCCCAGGTCCCGATAAAAATGCTTCTTCATCGCCTCCGCAGCAGCGATGTAAGCCAGGAGAATCATGGCCAGCAGCAGCAGAAATATTGGCGGCAACGGCACAAAACCAAATAAAGCACCCAGGGGCGTCCAAGGCAGCAGCAGGGTTACTCCTACCACCGCCAGGGTGGCCAGCAGCAACGGCCAGGAGGGAGCACTGCGCAACAAGGGTCCACGGGTGCGCACCACCAGCACAATCGAAGCGGCAGACACCACCGATTCAATGAACCAACCGGTGCGGAAGTGGGCGGCATCACAGTGCAATACCAACAACAACACCGCAAAAGTGAGGTAGTCAAACACCGAACTCACCAGGCCAAACATCAACATAAAGCGCCGAATAAAAGGGATACTCCAGCGACGGGGTTGCTCAATCCAATCGGCGTCCACCCGATCGGTGGCGATCGTCATCTCCGGCAGGTCTGTGAGCAGATTAGTGAGCAAAATCTGCTTAGGTAATAGGGGCAAAAACGGCAGCAACAGCGAGGCGCCTGCCATCGAAAACATATTGCCAAAATTGGCACTACTGGCCATAAATACATACTTGAGCGTATTGGCAAAGGTGCGGCGGCCTTCGCGAATTCCAGCGGCCAAAACCCCCAGATCTGACTCCAACAGCACAATATCGGCCGCCTCCTTAGCCACATCCACAGCCCCCTGCACCGAAATACTCACATCGGCAGCATGCATGGCCGGGGCATCATTGATGCCATCACCGATATAACCCACCACATGGCCCGCCCGCCGCAGGGCCCGGATCAAACGTTCCTTTTG
>Ga0114959_10001620_pt1 | contig 19314 bp, 19 predicted proteins | sample C_130625_EF_Meta_FD_87317 | JGI IMG/M metagenome (GOLD analysis project Ga0114959, IMG submission 87317) | Freshwater microbial communities from Lake Croche, Canada to study carbon cycling - C_130625_EF_MetaG | ecosystem: Environmental > Aquatic > Freshwater > Lake | place: Lake Croche, Canada... | reverse complement strand
TCACTTGTGACGGGAAGGGGATCTCACCTTCAGTTAGTTGGTCAAACGTTCCAGTCAATGCTCAATCACTTGTACTGATCATGGACACAGAACCTGGCCCACTTCGTCCGGGCGAAGTGGATATTGGAAAGCACTTCTATCTAACTATTTTTAATATTCCAAAGACGGTGAATTCGATTGCTTCAGGAGCAACAAATATCGGAACATTGGGTCAAAATTTCCAGGGAAAAGCTCCAGGTTACACACCTCCATGCTCGCAAGGCCCAGGGGCCAAGAAGTATTCAATTTATTTATACGCACTTAGCTCTAAGTTAACTCTTTCGGCCACGGAAGCCACCGAAAGTAGTTTGCTTACAGCTATGACTGGAAAAGTGATTTCTTCGGCCTCATTAGATGTGTTTTATTCCCGCACATAAATAACATTGCGCAATCGAAAGCTATTGAATTATTTGGGGGCAATTCCGGGGGCAAATTATAGATTTATGCGTAGATCCACGCATAACTATGTAGTCTCCGGCTTATAGGGCGACTCTTCTTTAATATTCAAAGTTCCTAGATTTCACCTTGGTCAACGGAACATGGAAACTAAAGGAAATCCCTTTCCCGGTCCATGTGACCTATTGCGGAAACACTCAATACTTGGATAGCACCCACATTTGGCTAGGTGGTGGATGTGGAACATTTGCCGATGGCACATTAGGAGCGATTTTTAAGGTCAGCGCGGGAGCTATGACCCAAGTGGGCGCTGCCAAGATGACAGGGTTTAACTACAGTTATCGGGCTGATTTAGCTTCGTAACACTGAAGTTATTTATATAAGTTTGTTGAGGACTGAAACTATCTGGCTTTAGACTTTCTTCTATGAAATTTCTCATCTCAGTTATAGACAGTGAATCTAATTCGGCTACGTCAGATGAGATGGACAACATTAATAAATTCAATGATGGACTGCGAGCAAAGGGTTACTGGATCTTCGCATGGGGGTTACAAGCACCCGAGACTGCATCAGTAATTGATAATCGTGATGGCGCCAATCTTGAAACCGGAAAGCCACTTTTTGGCGCGAAAGAGAATTTCAGTGGATTCTGGCTGATCGAAGTCCCAGATAAAGAAACTGCTCGCATATTATCTTTTGAAGCATCCCAGGCATGTAATCGAAAAGTAGAACTTCGTCCACTTCACTGACTAGTTAAAGAATGCGATGATTGCGCCAGCGACAGTTAAGTTGATGGCATCGTTTGCAGTCTCAATAATCCAAACTTTCAGGCTATCTCCGCAAAAAACGCGATGTGAAAGCGAAGCAAACATTCCGATACCGACGCCGAGCGAGAGCCCAATAAAAGCACCTTCGCTTGCATGAATATGTAATCCTGCATGCTGCAGCGAGGTAATGATCATGGCGAGAGTAAGTGTTTGTAGCAGAACTCCGATGATGGTTCCACCGAAGAGTACGACTGGCTTATTTTGATTTGAATTGAGCTGGCCAGATTGAATTCCACGTGCCTTCATCCAGATTGGATAAAAAGTTTTAGGCCCGAACCAGATTGCCCCGCTTACGAATGAGAATCCAAAAGCGACGACTACGCCAATGATGTTGAGTCCTGTAAATGTCATGGAGAAAATAATACAGGAAGGGCTTTATTGGGCCATGATGGAATCGTGCACGTATTGAGCAAGGCCATTTACACGCCCGTCGTAGTACTTTTTAAAGCGAGCATCTCCTATGTACATCAACGCTAAATTCTTCTGCATTTGAATTGAGCATTCATAAAACCATTTTGAGATTGCCTCTCGATGGGCCACAACTGCCGCTTGTGCTTTTTCAGATGTGACAGGAAGACTGTTACCAAATGCATAGACAAATAATTCTGTTGCAGCCTCTTGATCTACCTTTGCAGCTGCAAAATCGGCATGAGAATATTTCGAAGTCTTAGCTTGTGATTGCTCATACGCCTCGGTTTTGCCCCAGCGCTCTTCGACTTCGGCATCGTAGTTCTCCACGATTTGAAGTCTAAACCTGAATGCGCATGTGCTTCTTGGAGGGGTGAACAGATGGAATTCTGAAACCTATATCAAGGGTTTCAGGCACGAAAAACGAGACAGACTGGCCAAGCCCATACCGGAGGGTAACTTGCTAGCACGTGCTAAGTAAATATAACGATTCAGTAACGATGTCAGTGCCAATGCTTACATTTGTTTACACCTGTTACTTTCGCCTCACATATTCAGTGGGTTGTTAATCACTACTGTTTAAGGTCTTGGTCAGAGAAATGCTGATCCAGATGGTTACTGAAAGCGGTTTTCGGTAATTTTCAATGATCTATCGAAAGGTCGGAAGAATGAAGAAATCTCGTTCACTAAAAATCGCCGCTGCATTCGCAGTAGCAGCATTGTCACTTACTGGTTTAAGCGCGCCTGCAGCAACTGCTGCAGGTAAAACGATTTATGTTCTCGGTGGCGGCGATGCTTTTTTCGCAATTGTTAAGAACGGCATCAATGCAGCTACACCTGCGGCTAACAAAGCAGGACTCCAAGTTAAATACCTAGGTCTAAAGAATTATGACAATATCGGTCCCGATATGGTGAAGTTGATCCGTACTGCTGTATCTCAAAATCCAGCTGCTATTGCACTTCCAAACTGGGTATCTGCTGCAGAAAACCCAGAAATCAAGAAGGCTGTTGCTGCAAAGATTCCTGTATTCCTATACAACGCTGGACAAGAGCAACTTGAGGCTACTGGCGCAAAGGCGTACATCGGAACAAACGAGTACCAAGCTGGTATTACTCTTGGAAAATACCTTTCTAGCCAAGGCTCCAAGCATGGTCTTTGCATCAACACATCACCAGGTGCTGCAAATATTAAGCAACGCTGCGATGGTATGGCAGAGGGAATGAAGACAGCGGGTGGTAAGGGTGAGACTCTTGAACTTTCAGCAACTGCATTTGCTAACGCAACAGCGATCTCAAATGCTGTTAAGGGTGCATTGACAAAGGACCCATCAATTGATGCAGTCTTCACGATTTCTTCAGTCGATACTGATGCAGCAAATGCTGGCATTGAGGCCGCTGCGAGCAAAGCGCTACTTGGCTCATGGGATGTTTCACCAAACATCTTGACACGTATCCGCGATGGAAAGTCAGCTGCAGCTGTTGATCAGCTTGGATGGCTTCAGGGCTATATGGCTGTGAACTATGCATTCACATGGGTTGCATTCGGAATGCTTCCTGGCACCACTGAGTTCCTTACTGGTCCTTCATTGATCACAAAGGAAAACGCTGGAGTTATCATCGCTGCTGCAAAGACTGGTCAGCGCTAGAAAGAGCAAAAAGTAGGTTAAGGTTTGAATTGCATGGGTCGTGTAAACGGCCCATGCAATTCAAATTTCCATTACATTTTGAGGGAGTTAAACTGTGGCTAGTCCAATCAAGAATAAGTTTGACCTCGGTTCACTTATTCGAAGACCTGAATTTGGTGCCTTTATTGGGCTCGTCTTTGTATATGTTTTCTTTGCAATATTTGGCGGACAAACATTCACGGCCGTTGGAGGATTTGCAAGCTGGATGAATATTGCTGCTGAACTTGGAATTATTGCCTTGCCAGTAGGTCTCATTATGATTGCGGGTGATCTAGATCTTTCGGTAGGTTCAACACTTGCAGCCGGTGGAATTATGACCGCGGTGCTATCCGGTTTCTATTCCTTGCCAACTTGGATAGGTATATTTGCAGGAGTTGCTTTTGGCACTTTGATTGGATTTATAAATGGCATCATCATCGTGCGAACAAATTTGCCTTCCTTTGTTGTTACTTTGGCAACTAATTTCTCAGTATTTGGCTTCATTTTAGGAACATGTAAATTACTGACCGGAACTGTTGCAGTAAGTATGAAGCCAGATCCTGTCTCGAAATCGATTCTTGGCTCTTTGTTGTTTGGCCAGTTTGAAAGTGCGATCATTATTTGGGCCGTTGTAGCAGCGATAGTTTCCTGGATTCTTTATAAAAGCCCGTGGGGCAACTGGATTTATGCAATTGGTGGAGATACAACTTCAGCACGATTAACAGGAATCCCAGTAGACAAAGTTCGAGTAATCCTCTTTGTGTGCTCTGGATTCGCAGCTTCGCTTGTTGGCGTTATGCAAACCGTGCTTTATGAAAGTGCGCAAGTCAACGCCGGTCAGTCCTTTGTCTTCAACTCAATTATTGCTGTGGTGATTGGTGGCGTTTCTCTCACCGGGGGTTATGGCTCAACTGTTGGAGTAATTCTTGGTGCCATGACTTTTGCAATTGTAAATCAAGGCATTTACTACACGGGGTGGGAGTCAGATTGGGCATCGTTAATCCTCGGCGTACTCCTTTTGATTGCAGTACTTACAAATAATACTTTTCGCCGATTAGCCATCTCTGGTCGCAAGAAGAAGAAAGCCTAAGTTAATGACAAATAATTCAAACATTTCTGCAACACCAATCATGCGCATGAAAAATATTTCTAAGAGCTTCTCTGGATACACGGCATTGGAAGAAGTCTCACTTGATGTATTCCCAGGTGAAGTCCTCTGCCTACTTGGCGATAACGGTGCAGGAAAGTCCACTGCAATTAAAGTGCTGTCTGGTTTTCACGAACCGAGTTCTGGAACCATGGAGTGGGAAGGCAATGATGTAACTTTCAATTCGCCCCGTGATGCAAATGAGCGAGGCATAGCAACGGTGCACCAATTCGGTGGAACTTTTCCACTTATGTCTATTGCTCGTTCCTTTTTTGTTGGTTTGGAGCCAACTAAAGGTTGGGGTCCTTTTAAACGGTTTGATAGAAAATATGCGAATGAAGTAGTAGTGCGGGAAATGCAGGCACTAGGTATTACTCGGGTTACGGATGGAGAGAGACTTATAGGATCACTTTCTGGCGGAGAGCGTCAAGTTTCCGCTATTGCGCGTGCTGTTCATTTTGGGGCTAAAGTTTTAATTCTTGATGAGCCCACTGCGGCGCTAGGGGTAAAAGAGTCTTCTCACGTTCTGCGCATCATCATGCAAGCAAAGTTAAAGGGAATTGCAGTTATTTTAATTACGCACAATGTAACTCACGCTTTAACCGTCGGCGATCATTTTGCCGTGTTGATCCATGGCGAGAAAGCTGATGATTTTCGCCGCGGAGAGCGAACTCGTGAGGAAATTATTGATTTGATGGCAGGCGGAGAAGCCATGGCAGAACTCGAAAAGGAGATCGAAAACCTCACAAGTGGCTCTAACTAAACGGTTTATTGAGGAGCAACAGCAGTGAAGTTCAGAAAATTTGGAAGCACGAATTGGCAAGTAAGTGAGATTGCTTTCGGAGGTTGGCAGTTAGGTGGCAGCTGGGGGCATGTGGACGATGACGAGTCCGTTAAGACACTTCTTCACGCATATGAATGTGGAATTAATTTTGTAGATACTGCGGAACTCTATGGTGCAGGAAGAAGCGAATCCGTCGTTGGAAGATCCTTACGCCAATGGACCGGAAATAAGATATATGTCGCGACAAAAATTCAACCCCTCAAGTGGCCAGATGCAGATGACGACTATCCAGTTATGCGAGGCAGATACCCAAGTTGGCATCTCCGAGAGGGAGTCGAAAAGGCACTATCTCGACTAGGGGTTGAACAGTTGGATTTGCTGCAATTGCATTGCTGGGCGCCTGACTTATTGAATTCTCTTGACTGGCTTGAGACATTGAATCAATTGCGGTTGGGAGGAAAAGTAAACAAGATTGGAGTCTCAATAAGAGATTACCGGCCTGATGAAGGAATAGATCTCGCTAAACTCAATTTGGTATCTTCTATCCAGGTAATCTTTAATATTTTCGAGCAACGTCCGGCGACAGAAGGATTATTTCAAGAGTGTGGCCAAACTGGTACGGCGGCAATCGCTCGGGTGCCCTTAGATTCGGGATCTTTATCTGGACTATGGACTGAAGATACGCCTTCAACCTGGGTTAAAGATTCTGTGCAAGACCAACTTTTCGGCGGAGATCGATTCAAGCAGACTTTTAAGAAAATTGAAGAATTAAAGAAGATCACCGAACCATACTTCTCATCATTGGGTGAAGCAGCTATGCGATATTCATTAAGCTCACCTTATGTTTCAACAACAATTCCAGGTATGAGCAACAATAGGAGCGTTGATCGAAATGTTTCATATTCAGATGGTCAACTATTCCCTCCAGATTTAATTACAAAATTTGCGGAATTTAATTGGCCAAGAAATTACTACAAAATTAGTAGTCCCGCGTGATAATTTGAGAGAATGCGAGTGAAGTTGATGCCAAATTTTGATCACGTTCGCGCAGAATTAATGCGACCAGAACAAATTCGAGATGCTCTCGCAAAGAAATCTGTTGCCTATATTCCCATCGGTGCAACCGAGTTTCACCAAGAACATTTACCGATAGGCCTTGATACATTGAACGCACAAGGTTTGACATGCATGACAGCATCTCGAACTGGAGGGGTAGTTTTACCGCCTCTCTATGTGGGAACGGGTGGAGGTCATAAGTCCTACCCATGGACAATTATGATGGAGAGCTCGAAAGAAATTCGAGCAATCTTAGAAAATACACTCAAGCGACTTGAGGAATTTGAAATAGAGCTGGCAGTGATTTTTTCTGGACATTTTGCACCTGAGCAACTTGATTTAATTGATTCGATAACTAAAGATTGGAACTCTTCAGGAAATAGAATGAAGACGATAGCGCTCGGAATAAATATGGAGATTAAAGATTCTATATCTCCTGATCATGCGGGAATTTTTGAAACAACTGTACTTTCGTATTTTCATCCAGAATGTATTGATATTTCTGCTCTTCCTGATATTCAAGAATTTCCAGTTGAGGATTTTGATGAAGATGTATTCGGATTACAAAGACACGATCCAGAACACATCTTGTGGGGCATATTTGGACCAGATCCCCGCAATTACGATCCAGAACTAGCTGAAGCATTGGTCACCAAACTTAGTCATGCGATAGAGCAGGCAGTACTAAAAGAACTTAATTAATTAAAGTTAGTCCCAGTTGGAACAAACTTAATTGGCAATTTGGAGAAACCTCTCACTAGCTGCTTCACCCATCTTTCTGGAAAGCCGACTATTCGAATTTCATCAGGCTGCTCGAGTAGGACTTCAATGGTTATTCTCGTCATAAGTCGTGCTAGGGGAGCACCCATACAGGCATGAATTCCATCGCCAAATGAAGCGATCTTGTTATTCTTAGAAAAATCACGCGTGACGATAAAGTCATCAGGATTTTCAAAAACTCTTTCATCACGATTTGCTGATCCTTGAAGAAGCATCACTCGGGAATTAGCGGGAATAGTTATGCCCGAAAATGTTAAATCGACTGTGGTTTGACGTGAAACATTTTGCCCTGGCGTGTCATACCTCAGTACTTCTTCTATAAAATTAGGAATCATTGAAGTGTTTTCTCGCAGAAAAACTTGCAATTGAGGATATTTATCTAGGACTGCCACACAGTTCGTTAACAAGGCCGAAGGCGCATCGGTGGATGCCGAATAGACTAAGTGGGTTAAGCCAACCATTTCATCAGAATCAACTTTCCCCTTCTCCATGGCAGCAGAGACTTGGGTAATTACGTCAGAAACATTTGGATCACTTCCTGCAGCCAATTCTGATAGTCGTTTTTCAACAATTTGGTGAATGTAGTCCTCAGCTTCGATATTAGATTGAGAGGCGTCTTGCGGAACCCCATTCTCTCCAACAGTGCGCTGCATAGAACGTGTTAGATGATCGACAAGCCATGCGATGTCATGCTTGCCACCGGGTAATCCAATTAAACGGGTTGAAATCGCAAAAGCAAAAGGCAACGCATACTCAGTCGCAAAATCTCCTCCACCGTTGGCTCGCATATCTGCCAGGAGTTTTCGTGCTACTTCACGGATCCCGTCTTCCTTTGCAAGAATTTCGCGTAAGGCAAAAACCCGACGAACTGATTGGCGTAATGCTGTATGTCGAGGCGGGTCCTGTGCGACTAGGTTTCCTTTTCCGTAGGAGTCATGTGTGCCATCAATGTCATTACCAAAAGCGTTAATCATCTGCTCATGGTTTTTGAATGCCGCTTGGACATCTGCATAACGAGATAGGACATAAACGCCTAATCGGGGGCTGAAATAGACAGGCGCTTTATCTCGCAACTGTTTATAGATATCGTATGGGTGGTCATAAACAGCAAACTCGAGTGGGTCATAAAAAACATTGGCCCCGACTGGTGGCTCGATCATGGGTTGCTTTGCAGTGGATTCGTCACTCTCATTTTCTAGATTCAATCCAAAACTTCCCTTCAACGATATCTAATACTAAACTAGCACGTGCTAGTCTATCGGGGTTTCTCACACCTCTCTATTCATTTTAAAGGAGAAAAATTATGGCCCAGGATTTGACTCCGTCGGTTGCCATAATTGGAGGGGGCCCCTCGGGCTGCTATCTAGCCCAATTTCTTCGCAAAGAATTTAACGAATCCCGCATAACGATTTTCGACTGCTTACCGGTACCTTATGGATTAGTCAGATTTGGAGTTGCACCGGATCATGTTGGCACCAAGGCGGTAGCAGCACAATTCGATCGCTTGTTTGAACGCGAAGGCGTGGAATTCATTGGTAGCACTGAGATTGGAAGAGATAAGCCATTAGATGAAGTGATGAACGAATATGACATTGTTGTCCTGGCTACGGGCCTTGGTGGCGATCGAAAGCTGGGCATCCCAGGAGAAAAGCTAAGAGGAATATATGGTGCTGGGCGAATTACCCGCCTCATCAATTCGCACCCATTCGAGTCGCTTGATGAACTAAAGGTTGGTTCAACTCTTGCAATTATTGGACACGGAAACGTGGCAATTGATCTGATTCGCTTGAGTTTATTGACACCACAAGAGTTGACTCTGCATGGCGTCAGTAAGGATGTAGCGCTTTTGGTTGCATCAAATAACTTGCGTCAAATCCACGTGGTTGGTCGCTCCGGAATCGAAAGTGCAAAATTTGATCCTGCAATGATTAGAGAATTAGAAAAAATTCCAGACGTCAGATTCATTTCAGATTCAAAAATTACTAACTACGAAAATGTAGAGGCTAAAAAACGCATTGAAGCTATAAATTCATTAGTGAGCTCATCACCAGCAAATGCAACTCGAACAGTACATTTCCATTTTGGGTGGCAGCCCCTCGAAATATGTGGCACCTCTAAAGTTGAAGAAATCAGATTCAAATCTCATTCCGACGAGATTCTCCAGTTGCCGGGAGATACCATCTACTCAGCAATTGGATTTGAACAAGCCGAAAATGCCGCGATTAAAATTGAGAATCTCATCACAAAAGAATCAGATTTAGAGCATGGATTTATCTTTGATCGGCTTTATTGTGTTGGTTGGCTCCGCAGGGGGCCGCAGGGAACCATTCCCGTGAATCGTGCAGATGCAAAAAAAATTAGTGAGAGAATTGTTCAAGATTTTAAGAATAAAAAACTAGAGAAAGCACGAGAGCGATAGTGAGCAAATCAGTAGTAATTCTTTTTGGGACTGAGTCTGGGAACGCCGAATTTGCGGCCGAAGACATGGCTGCAGAAGTGTTGGATCGACCAGTTGAAGTAATTGACATGTCTGACTTCGATGTGGCGTCCTTTTCAAACAAAAATCTTTATTTGATTATTTGTTCCACACATGGAGAAGGCGATTTACCTAGCGGTGCATTGCCATTGCACCAATCTCTTGATTCAATTAATCCAGACTTAACTGGAATCCAGTATGCAATGTTCGGCCTGGGAGATAGTTCATATGAAAATTACAGCAAAGGCAGTGAACACATCGACCACAAACTTTCGGCTCTAGGAGCGACTAGAGTTGGTGAATACGGGCGCCACGACGCTGATACCGGCACGCTGCCCAGTGCCCGTGCTGTCGAGTGGGCGAAGGCAATTTTAGAGGCTTATTAGGCCCAATAAATGGCTTAGCACGTGCTAGTAAATTGTGAAGTTTTTACTATTATTTTTCGGTTACGAGTGATAACCTCACTCAACGCAAGTTCGTTTCAGTTGGAGTGGAGCTAGAACTTGAATTTTTAAGGAAAACCAAAGGTTGGTTCTTCAAAAATGCGAGAGGAAAACGAATTATGTCTGATCTGAGAGTTGCCGTTGTAGGAGCAGGAATGATGGGCTCTGATCACGTGGTTCGCATCGAGAATCGAATTGTAGGAGCCACATTAACAGCAGTAGTTGAGCCAGATGAATCTCGAGGCAAAGCCGCACTCGTCAACGCTTCAAGCGCCAAGTGGTTTCCGGACATCAACGCAGCCATAAGTGCAAATGCGATGGATGCGGTGCTCATCGCGACGCCGGGTGAATATCATGAAGAGGTATTAATTCCGGCTTTAAAGGCTGGACTACCAATATTGTGCGAAAAGCCTCTGACTCCAGATCCTCAATCTTCTTTACGCGTAATCAATGCTGAAGTTTCAGGGGGGAAACAGTTAATTCAAGTTGGCTTCATGCGTCGATTCGATGCTGGATATAAGAATTTGCGGGCTCTCATCGAAAGTGGCGACCAGGGAAACTTACTGGGCTTGCATTGTGCCCATCGAAATCCAACTGTTCCAGATTCTTATCACAATGACATGCTGATTTATGACTCAGTAGTACATGAAATTGACGTTGTTAGGTTTTTAACAAATTCTCCAATTAAATCGGTACAAGTACGTAACATGAAGCGCAATACGCTTGGACCTGAAAAGCTCAATGATCCAATCTTGGTTTTGCTTGAAACTGATTCTGGGGTATTGGCGAGTGTTGAAATGAATGTGTCTGTTCAATTTGGTTACCAAGTTAAGACTGAGGCTGTTTTTGAGAAAGGAATAGCAGAGATTGGCAGAACTTCTGGAATGACCAGATTCTCAGATTCAAAAATTTCCGTAGATGAGCACACCAGTTTTAAGACCCGTTTCGCGGACGCATTTGACTCGCAAGTGCAGCGGTGGGTTTTAGCGGCTAAGAAAGGGACCATTGATGGCCCTAGTGCCTGGGATGGATACCTTGCAGCTGCAGCAGTTGAGGCTGGATTAGAGGCACTTCGCACGGGCAATCAGGTTAAATGTGCCTATGAGAGCAAGCCAGGATTCTACAGCTAGGCTCACGTTTCCATGATGGCGCCAAAGCCCAAGCCAAAACCTAAGCGCGAGCTAGATCGGCCTGTAACCATGGCCGATGTCGCGAAGAAGGTTGGAGTATCTCGGCAACTTGTAGGGTTTGTTTTCAATGGGCAACCTGGAGTTGGCGCAGACGCTGAAGCAAAAATTCGAAAAGCGGCAAAAGATTTGGGTTACCGACCCAACTTAGCCGCACAATCGCTTAGACGTGATGACACCAAAAATATTGGCTTGATTTTCTATGCTTCGGAAGCCGTAATGTCCGAGTTGCTTCCTGCACTTCAACGAGAAGCACATGAAAACAATTTCAATCTTCTTTCCAGTGCGGTCACAAATGCTGAGGAAGAAGTTTTGGCTATCGAGTGGCTTCGTGGTCATCGTTGCAATGGATTAATTTTTATTGCTTCTCACTTGAGTGCTAGTAGACTTCAAAAACTGGCACGTGAAATACCCATGGTGAGTATCGGACGCAGATTAGAGAAGGTACGCTGTGGAATTGTCTCTTCACATGCCGAACTTGGAGTTGAATCAGCGGTACAACATCTTATCGATTTGGGACATTCTGAAATAGTTTATGTACAAGGTCCGGATATGCTTGATTCAGAGTTCAGACTTGCAGGTTACAAAAAAGCGCTTCGCCGGGCCAAAATTAAATCTGATGTAATTTCTTTACCGGGTGATTTTGCAGCTAGAGGCGGATCCAAAGCTGCAGAAGTTCTTCTGGAGCGCAGGAGTCTTCCGACGGCCATAGTGTGCAATAACGATGAAAGCGCTATGGGACTGTGGCATCGATTGCTTCAAGCTGGAGTCAAAATCCCTCAAGATATTTCAGTAGTTGGGTACGACGATTCAGTTGCCAGCTATCCGTATTTAGATATGACAACCGTGAGACAAGACCCCAATGAACTTGCCGCTGTCGCAATGTCAGATATTTCGGCGCGAATACTTGGGAGCAAATATCTAGCTCAGACCTACTTGACATCATCGAAACTAGTTGTTAGGTCAAGTACGGTTAAGCCAAGACGAACCAAATAATATTCCTACAGTTGTACCTTGACGGCTTTGCCAGTGCGTGCTGATTCCAGCGCAGCATCAGCCAAGATAAGAGCTGCGCGACCATCATCATAAGTTGAGCCAAGATTCTTGCCTTCTTGGATGCCTTGGATAAAGACCTTCAATTCGTTGCGGTATGAGGCTGCATAGCGCTCGAGGAAGAAATCAAGGTATGGCTCACCAGCAGCGGTTGTTTCTTTATTAAATAACTTCACTGTTGATGGAGTGAAGTTTTGAATCTGCAACATTCCCTTATCACCAAATACTTCAATTCTTTGGTCGTAGCCATAAGAAGAGTGACGTGAGTTAATGATTGTCACAATTTCGTTCTTTGAGCCTTTAAGTAGAACGCTCACGCTATCGAAATCGCCTTCTTCCTTGATGTAGTCACAGAAGGCATTTGCACCGAAGGCAGTTACTTCAACAATTTCAGGAATGAAGTTACGCGCCATATCAAAATCATGAATTGTCATATCACGGAAGATTCCACCAGAGACTGCGATGTAGGCCTGAGGTGCTGGTCCTGGGTCGCGACTAGTAATAACTACTTGCTCAACATTGCCAATTTCACCTGCAACCACGCGCTTCTTAACGGCCTTAAATTCAGGATCTTGGCGGCGGTTAAAGCCAATTGTCACATTTGTCTTTGCAGCGTTAATTGCTGCGCGATTTGCATCGACATTCTTAATATCTAAATCAATCGGCTTTTCGCAGAGCACGTGCACTCCAGCTTTGATTGCGGCGTTAATAAGTGGAATATGTGTTGGTGTGGGAGATCCGATGATGACCGCATCGATTTCACCAGATGCAATGACAGCTTCTGGATCGCTAGAAACTTTTCCGCCAAAGGCTGCAGCTACCTTTTCGGCTGCTTCCTTAAATGGGTCCACGATATAAACGATTTCAGTGTTGGGAGTATCAAAGACACTTCCTGCGTGAACATATCCGATACGGCCAGCACCAATAATTGCGAATCTCAGTTTCGAAGTCATGTGCGAAATCTTAAGCCCGAATTACTTAAAGCGGGTCCCAATCTGAGCACCAATTTTTAGGGCGGTATCAATATTGGCTATTGATTCCTTGTGGGTATAAAGCGGTGCCTCTAAGAGCCCTTGGTCTACATATTGGGCAAAGGCGTTGAGTTGATGGACCAGACCAAGATGTTCAAAGAGACCTGTTTCATCAGTCCAGGTTTCAATCGCCGCAGTTAATCCGTTGCCATGAATCGTGATGGATGATGGAGTAAACCAAGGAGAGCCAAAGCTAATGCTTCCCTTTGGTCCAGAGACTCCAGCCCAACCGGCAAGTGATGTGCGAGCAGAAAGTACAAAGTTAGAGCGAGCACCATTAGCAAAGCGCATGAAGGTATGTGTCTCTTCATCAATATCGTTGGGGTGCAACTTTCCAAAGGCGTGAATCTCAGTTGGATCACCTAAGAATTGTTGAGAAAGTGCAAGTGGATAGATTCCCATATCAATGATGGGATTTCCGCCACCGATTGTGTAAAGACGTGGAACGCCTAAGTTTGCTTGGCAGAAATTAGAAACGACGAGTTCGACTTCACCAAGATCGCCATTTGCAATCACTTGGCGAGCGATATCCATTTGAGGCAAGAAGCGAGTCCACATTGCCTCAACAGCCAGGACTTTCTGTGCCTTAGCTGCAGCATAAATTTGCTCAACTTCAGAGACATCCATCGTGATTGGTTTCTCAATCAATACATGTTTTCCCGCATTGATTGCAATCAGCGCAACTTCTAAGCGATCTGAAGGCAGGGTTGCAATATAAATAGCATCAATATCATCGCGAGCCGCGAGTTCTTCATATGAATTATGTGATGAGGCGAGGTTCCACTTCTGAGCAAATGCCTCAGCTTTTCCTGGGGTGCGTGATGCAATTGCAACAAAATCTTGTTGCGAATTTAATTGCGCAGTCTTGACCATCGCTTCGGCAATCCACCCAGCACCAAAGATTCCCCATCGGAGCTTCTTTGACTCTTCAGATTTGAAATAGTGTGGCTTTGGAAGTGGGCTCATTGTGGTTGCTACTTTCTACTTATCCGGATTTGGAACAGTGATATCTCTGACTAGGGATTCAAGATCATTGACTGATTGCAAGAAACCCCGCAGGGTACGCAGTGTTGCACCAAAGTTTGTGAATTCCTCGACTTTGAGTCCATCGGCATCATACATTTTTCTAAATTCTGGAATCTGCTCCAGCATCGGATTTAGAATTCGAGGGTCGACCGGTTCATTGACGCTATTGAGATTGGGTTTAATCCCTGACTTATTAATGCGAACCTGCCATGCATATGGGGGAGAAATGACGGAATCGCCACCCAGGATTTCACTCCAGTGCATGTGGTTGCGAAATGCTGCAGATAGCAATCGTGTGCGATACCCGCGTTCGGTGTAAATCTTGTGAGCATTTCTAAAGACAGCAACGCCTGCCCATTCCATGACACCAGGGTCAATTGAGATACCAGATTTTTCAGCTGAAACTTTTACCCAATCATCGACGCGACCAACCATGATTGTGCAGACAGGTCCCATCTGTGAAATATCAAGTCCCTCAGCTTCGCGACGCTTAAGTCCACGTTCTACAGCCTCGGCAACTGCAATTGTTTGCGCAACTGAGAAAGATACTGTCGCGTTGATACTGACGCCTTTGTAGGTGGCCTCTTCAAAGGCAGCGATTGCTTCACTTGTAACTGGAATCTTTACAATCATATTCTTTGCAAGCTTAGAGAATTCAATTGCTTGTTCTGCAAGAAGCGTGGCATTGCGGAAGTTGCGAGGGTCGGTCTGAATCGAAAGTCGACCATTGCGCCCGTTGTACTTTTCAAATTCAGGCTCAAGAATCTTGGCAGCGTTGATTGAAAGTTCTTTGACCATTTCCCAGCCGATTTCATCTTCAGTAGCTATGGGATGAGACTTTGCATATTCCTTAATACGCCCATTCCAGTGATCCTTATCAGCCTTTAACGCACTGAGCGCAATCACTGGGTTGCAAGTTGCTCCAACGATGCCCCAAGTAAGTGCATCCTTTAATTCTTTTGGGTCCGCAGAGTCATTCCATAGAACAGTTTTGGAATTTTCTTTCATATACAGAAATGGTGACTCAGACATTTTTCCTCCGTAATAAAGATTTTCTCTGTTGGACTAGCCTAATGGTTTGTGATTCATAAATGAATTACGTCCCCCGCTTTCATGTCCTTACATTCATAACAATTTGCTTACATTGTATAAATTATTAGGGATAAATAAGGGCGGCCAGTAACCCTCATTACCGGCCGCCTAAAATCTATTTTTTAAATTGATGCAAATGCTGTCTTTAGGACAGTCGCAGCAATCTCAAGACCCTCAATACGGCCATATGCAGTGTCTTCATGTTCGATTGCGATATCTGTGTTTGGCGCTGTTCGAGCGAGAGTTTGTACGAATTGGCTCCAGAATGTTTGGTCATGCCCCTGACCAAGTGCAACAAAGTCCCAAGCAGAATCTTTTGGCCAGGAATTCACTACAAACTGACCATCGTGAGAGAGCGGCAATGGATTATCAGATGCAGGAATACGCGTGAAGCGATCATCTAACACGCCGTGAATCTTTACTCCGGGGTTAATGCGAACATCTTTTGCAGCTGCGCAATAAACCAATTCTCCTAAAACTTCGAGAGCATAAATGGGATCAATCTGTTGCCAGAATAAGTGAGAAGGATCCATTTCGGCACCGATATTCCTCAAATTTCCACGTTCAACAAGTCGGAGCAATGTCGAAGGATTAAATACGATATTTTGGGGGTGCATTTCTAGTCCGACTTTGACGCCATTCTCTCCAGCAATCTGATCAACTTTTTTCCAAAATGGAATTGCAACCTCGTCCCATTGGTAATCCAGAGCATCCATATGTTCTGAACTCCAAGTGTTGACATACCATGCGGCGCGCGTTCCAGTTGGTTCAGCAGCTGGCAAACCTGACATGGTAATGACGCGGTCTACGCCAAGTCGATTCGCAATCTTAACGGCATCAATCACGTCCTGTGCCTGACGGGCTCCAACTGCCTTATTTGGACTAAGAGGATTTCCGTTGCAATTCAGTGCAGTCAGTTTGATGCCGCGAGAAGTGAATTTATCTAAATATTCATCGCGCTTATCATCTGATGACATGATGTCATTTATCGGTAAATGGACAGGTGGCAAAAAACCGCCCGAGTTGATTTCTGCACCATTTAGTCCTAAAGATTGAATCACATCAAGCGCAGAATCTATATCTCGATCATGAAGAATTGCTGTGTAGACGCCTATGCGCATTTTTCCTACTCTCATAAAAATAGTTGACTGGTAGAAGTTACATGAGTGATCTTCCTTATTCAAAGATTGGTAAACGGTTGTAAGCCAATTAGCATCTCCTTTTAAGCGTGATAAAAGATTTATTTTTCACTGGCTTACAAGCTTTTGAAAGTGAAACAGGAAAACGACTCATTTTTTGACTACTGGAAGGCGAGAGTGGATGATTGCTATGTGCCGAAGTCATCAATCTACGAGGTTGCCGCCCTTGCAGGGGTTTCTATTGCAACTGTCAGCCGCACAATGAATCAACCACACAGAGTCTCAGAAACAACTCGATCCCGTGTAATGGAAGCTGTGCATAAACTGGAGTACACCCCAGATTTTGAGGCAGCCGCACGCGCGCGCCACCATAGCGATCGAATCGCAGTCTTGGCGCCACTCAATACCTATCCAGGTTTTATTCAAAGGCTACGAGGCATTTCTCTAGTCCTCGAAGAATCTCAAGCCGAGCTTATTATTTTCCAGGTAGATCCGAAAAAATTGAATAATCCACAAAATATCAAATTTATAGACTCACTTGCCTCTTCAGGTAGATATGACGGCCTCATCATTATGTCCATTTCAATCTCAGATCAAGATGTCACAAGAATTTCCGAGACTCATTTCCCAACAGTTTTGATTGAAACTCAAGACTCCAGATTTCCGTCATTTGGTGTGAATAATCAAGAAGGAGCAGCAAAGGCAGTAACTCATTTAATTGAGAGAGGTTTCAAGAATATTGGCTTTGTTGGATTCAACCCGATTCAGAGTTATTCTATTAATGCATCAAAAATTAGAGAGCAGGGATATATTGACACGTTGCTTCAGAATGGTCGAACCGTAAATCCTGAGCATCTAATATTCTGTGAATACAGTATCGAGGACACATACCAAGCGGCTTTGCAATTGTTGAATAAGCCCAATCGCCCTGACGCGTTATTTTGTGCCTCTGACACAAATGCCCTTGGTGTACTAAAGGCTGCCCGTGAACTGAACTTAGACATCCCCAAAGATCTTGCCGTTGTTGGATTTGATGATATTGAAATTGCAGATTATCTGGAACTCACGACTATTAAACAAGCACTAGAAGGCTCAGGGCGCCAGGCGGCCATGCTGATAAATAAACTCATTAAAGACCCAACTTCAATAAAGGCAACTCAAATAGATTTGCCACTTGAACTGATTATTCGTAGATCTACTTGATTTTAACTTCAATTCCATTGTGGAGCGCCGATTCAACAATTGAATCCAGGATTATTAAATTGCGAAGACCTTCTTCAAAGGTAGCTACTTTAGGTAGTCTGCTTAATCCAGCAACTTGCTCTAGAAAAGCTCGTGCTTGCCAGACAAACAGGTCATTTTGACCGTAATTAACGGTTGGGAAATCCATCGCCATACCTCCAGCTATATATGGGTGATCCGGCCCAATAAATGCTTGACGATATCCTGAAGTTTGATGTGGTGTCGTACTATCGAAGTATCCGAATTCTCCCATGCGACCTAGATCAAAAGTTGCAGCACCTTTTTCGGTGTGAATTTCAAATCCAAGTCCGTTTGCTAGACCGTGGGCCACTCGTGAGGAACTAAAAGTTCCAGTTGCACCACTTTTAAATTTTGCAATAAAGGTAACAAGATCTTCGTTTTCAACATCTTCGTAAACATCTGAGAGTGAAGTCGCTGCATGACCCATAGCAGTACCAGATGGTAGAGCACGCCTTTGAGTAAAAGTGGTTAATACAGCACCAGAGACTGATTCAATCTCCCCAAACATAAATTCCGCTAGATCTACAACGTGTGAGCCAATGTCAGCTAGCGCGCCAGAACCAGGACCGCCTTTATACCTCCATGACATTGGCCGAGACGAATCAGCAGCATAATCACACCAATAATGACCGTTAAAAAAGTACGGTTTCCCAAGGTTGCCATTTTCTAATTCGTTTTTGATTGCGCCTATCGCAGGGGATCTTCGGAAAGTGAATCCAGTCCCTGCATGCAAATCTTTTGCCTTTTTAGCGGTCTCAACCATCGCTCGGGCATCCGCAGTTGATGGAGCTAATGGTTTTTCACAAAGAACATGTTTTCCTGCTTTCAGAAGTGCTTCTGATATTTCCCGATGTAGCGAGTTGGCAACAGCAACACTCACCACTTGAATGCTGGAATCGGAAAGTATTGTCCTCCAATCAGTTTCAGAGTTGCGATAACCAAATCGTCTCGCAGAATCTTGCGCAAACTCAGCATTGAGGTCTGCGATTGTGACCAAATCAATTTCTGGTAAACCGGGACCGTATACTGTGCTTGCGGCACGAAATCCAGCAGCATGGGCCCTCCCAACCATTCCAGCCCCAATTACTGCTACTCCAATCTTTGACATAACTAATTCACCTAAATCATTTCTTGAATTTTTGCGAGTTGGTATTTTGCAGTTTCTTTATTTTTTTCATTTTCAGCAAAAACAGAGGAACACATGACAGTATTTGGATTATCTAAGAACCCAATCTCTTTAAGCCCACTGAAGAATTCACCCCAATTGACATCGCCGTCACCAATTTTGAGGTGTTGATGAATCCGCACAGCATTTCCTGGAGGATTGGTAATGTAGCGAAGACCGTTGGAGCGATTGTGATCCATAGTGTCAGAGACGTGAACTAGCCTAAGCATATCGCCAGCGGCACGCATGATTTCTAAAGGTGGTTGATTCATATGAAAAGTATGAGAAGCCACGTAAACAAGTCCGAAGTTCTTAGAATTTATTCCACGAATAGTACG
>Ga0114959_10001619_pt1 | contig 19314 bp, 10 predicted proteins | sample C_130625_EF_Meta_FD_87317 | JGI IMG/M metagenome (GOLD analysis project Ga0114959, IMG submission 87317) | Freshwater microbial communities from Lake Croche, Canada to study carbon cycling - C_130625_EF_MetaG | ecosystem: Environmental > Aquatic > Freshwater > Lake | place: Lake Croche, Canada... | reverse complement strand
GTGTCTAATACGCCTTTTAAAAAGTATAAAAAATTCTTACACGAAGGCGGCATGATTACACCATGCATTATTCAATGGCCAGCAAAAATCAAACCTAAAGCGGGTTTTAACGAAGGTATTGGTCATGTGATGGATTTATTACCCACTAGTTTAGAATTGGCAGGACTGCCCGCTAAATCTCTTCCAGGAGAAAGTTTAAGTTATTTATGGACTGGCAAAAAGCCCTCTGCCAAAACTTATTTCTGGGAGCACGAAGGAAATAAAGCCATGCGTAAAGGAAATTGGAAATTGGTAAAAGATTTTGAAGATCCTTCCTGGGAATTATATGATTTGTCTACAGATATCTGCGAAACAAAAAACCTAGCCACCACACAAGTAAAAGTATTAAATGAAATGCTTGCTGAATATACAGTTTGGTCAAATAAAGTAGGGGTTAAAGAATTTACAAAATCTCAAAACAAATCTGAATAATTGCACACAATGAAAATGAAAAAAATATTTTTGGGTATCGTTTTTTTGGGATTGGCTATTCTTGCTAATGCCCAAGTGTTAGACAATGAAATTTCAAAAGATAGAATTTACTTAGATTCTAAAGAAGCACATGGTGGTGGATTTAATTGGAAGATGAAAAAAGCAAGTAGCATAACCGTTACTGCTGAAGAATTGTCTGATCCAAATTTTTCTACACAAGACTGGATGCCAGCGATTGTTCCAGGAACTGTTTTGAATTCATTGGTATTTAATAAAGTTTATCCAGAGCCTTATTTTGGTATCAATAATAAATTGACTACGAATTTAATTCCAGACATTGCAAAAGTAGGTCGTGATTTTTATACCTATTGGTTTAGAACAGAATTCAATGTGCCAAAAGAGTATAAAGACAAAAATGTTTGGCTACAAATTGATGGGATTAATTACCGTGCAGAAATTTGGGTAAATGGAAACCTGGTAAATTCTATTACCGGCATGTTTCAGCAAGACTATATAGACATTACCGACTTTGCAAAAATTGGCGAGAAGAATGCATTGGCCATAAAAGTTATTCCAGTAGATATTCCAGGAACCAATAAGCCAAAGCCTTGGCGCGCAAGAGGAGAGAATAGAAATGGGGGAGATGGAAATATTGGATTAAATACCACCATGCTAATGTCGGTTGGTTGGGATTTTACATTTAAAGATGGGATTCGTGATAGAAACACGGGAATTTGGAAATCAGTTTCTTTATATACTACCAATAAATTAGCACTTAGGCATCCATTTGTAAAATCGAATTTGTCTAAACCAAATTATGATAAAGCAGCTGAAACAATTTCTGTTGAAGTGTTTAATGCTGCTATGCGTTCGGTAAGATGTGTTGTAAAAGGAGAAATTTTAGGCACCAATATTCAGTTTCACAAAACAGTGGATATGTTAAGGGGAGAAGACAAAACTGTTGAATTTTCTCCAAAAGATTTTCCGCAATTAAATATCAACAATCCTAGGTTATGGTGGCCAAGATTTAAAGGAGATCAAGCATTGTATGATTTAAAACTAACTGTTTATTTAGACAATGTATTGGCCGATTCAATTCATTCAAAATTTGGTATTCGCGAAATTACTGTTGATAGAAATACACCCGATAGTTCTAAAACATTTTATGTGAATGGACGCAAAATATTTATTCGTGGATCAAACTGGATTCCAGAAGCAATGCTCAGAAATTCCAACGAAAGAATGTATGCCGAAATGCGTTATACCAAACAGTCTGGTATTAATTTACTTCGCATATGGGGTGGTGGTATTGCAGAGTCGGATTATTTCTACCAACTCTGCGACGAAATGGGCATATTAATTTGGCAAGAATTTTGGTTAACCGGAGACACCAAACATCCACAAAGCAAAGATGTTTATTTTAATAATTTAACATCGGCAATTAAGCGCATTAGAAATCATCCATCGGTTGCTTTTTATGTTGGTTCAAATGAAAGCACAGAAGTGTCTGGTACAAAACCATTGCTTAGTGTATTAGATGGCACTAGACCTTATCAAATGCAATCAGAAACAGATGGGGTACATGATGGAAGTCCTTATCAGCAAATGAATCCAATGCAACATTATGAGAACACTGCTTCTGATAGAGGTAGTAGGGTTGATGGATTTAATCCTGAGTATGGCGCGCCAACACTTCCAACGGTTGAAGCCTTGCGTGAAATGATGGCAGAAAAAGATTTATGGCCTATCAACAAAGAAGTATGGGACTACCTTGATGGTGCTGGTTTTCATGGTATGACTGGCAAATACACCGACTTGGTTAATAAATATGGCGCTTCTAATTCTATAGATGAGTTTGCATCAAAAGCTCAATTGGTGGGTGCCATGAATTCAAAATCAATTTGGGAAGTATGGAACGAAAATAAATTTGGTTATGGTGATCGTTATTGTTCAGGTTTACTTTTCTGGTACCATAATTCACCAACAAGACAAGTATGTGGTAGAATGTGGGATTGGTCTTTAGAGCCAACGGCTTCTTTATACCATACACAAAATTCACTAGAGCCATTACATGCACAGTATGATTATTTAAAAAGTACCGTATCTATTTATAACGACTATTTTAAATCGTTTAACAATTATACCATAGTAGCAGAAGTATATGATTTGAATAGTAAAAAACTATTCTCTCAATCGATACTTGTGCCCTTAATTAAAGAAGATGCTGTTTTAAATAATATCATTCATATAGATTCTCTTAAACTTCAGTTGCCAGTACAGTTTATTAAATTAACCATACTAGATGCCGATAAAAAAGAAGTATCAAGTAATTTTTATTGGCGTTCGAATGATAAATATTTAGGCAAGCAAACAATGACAGGGCCTGCTACTGCTGGTTTTGAATCACTAGCTACTATGAAGAAATCGGTATTGAATACAAGTTATACAGTAGTGGCTAATGGTAATTTTACAGACATTGAATTAACTATTAAAAACACTAGTAAGCAAATTGCGTTTTTTACACAGGTTCAATTTTTAGATAAAGCGCATAATCCTGTTCGGCCTTCTTTTTATTCCGATAATTTCTGTTCTATCATGCCAGGCGAAACAAAGCATATTCAAATTGAAACAGCTACTAAGTTGTTAGAAAAGGATGGATACAGCATTGTAACAAAAGGGTATAATGTATTGCCAACTATTATTCAGCTGCCTAAAATAAATTAATATGCTCAAGCGATACGGTTTTGTTTTATTGTTATTGGTGAATGTTACTGCATTCGCCCAAATAAAAGACCAAGTCATTACAAGCGCTGGAGCAGTAGCCGATGGAATCACCAATAATGCAACAATCATTCAACAACTAATTGATAAAGTTGCAGCAGCTGGTGGGGGAAGGGTTATTATTCCTGCAGGAAATTTTATGTCGAGCAGTGTATTTTTGAAATCAAATGTTGAACTGCATTTAAATTTAGGCGCAAGATTATTGGGGCCTACCAATGTAAATGATTATCCCAAAATAAAAGGTCGACTAGCTGTTGTAATGGCTAAAAACCAACACCATGTAGCCTTAACAGGTCCTGGCATTATTGACGGACAAGGTTCAGAATTAATGTTAGATGTTTTTCAGAAATTAAGGTCGGGAGCAATAATAGAAAAAGACTCAGCTTGGTTAGTAAAAAGACCAGGCACTCGAGCAATGGTTTTAAGTTTTGAATCTTGTACTGGTGTAACAGTTTCTGGTGTTACTTTAAAAAACGCATCTGGCTGGGTACAAGATTATGTTGCATGCGATACTGTTTTAATTAAAGGGATTACAGTGCAAAGCACTACTTATTGGAATAATGATGGTTTAGATATTACAGATAGTAAAAACGTACACATTACTAAATGTTTTGTCAATGCAGCAGATGATGGGATTTGTATTAAATCAAGCAATCCTAATTCTATTAGCGAAAATATTTTAATAGATAGTTGTACTGTTCGCTCTAGTGCCAGTGGATTGAAATTTGGAACAGCCTCTGCAGGCATCTATAAAAAAGTGAAGGTGAGAGATTTATTAATCTTTGATACCTATCGTTCAGCAATTGCTATAGAGTCGGTTGATGGTGGTTCAATGGAGCAATTTGATATTCAAAATATTGTTGCAAAAAATACAGGCAATGCTATTTTTATTCGACTAGGTCATAGAAATATTAACGGTAAAGTTGGCTCGCTGAAAGATATCTACATCTCCAATGTAAAGGCAGAAATACCACTATTAAAACCAGACCAAGGTTATCCTATTGAAGGACCTCCAGACCATTTGCGTCCTGGATTTGATAAAATGCCAGTACGCCCTTCGCACTATCATATATATGGACATCCTTATTTGCCCTATAACCTTATTCCATCTTCGATTGTAGGCATTCCTGGTTATCCAGTACAAAATATTACACTTAATAATATTGACATTATTTATGGTGGTAGATCTAGTAAGGAAATTGCTTATATCCCCTTACAAAATATTGCTACAATTCCTGAAAATGAAGCACAGTATCCAGAGTTTTCAATGTTTGGCGAATTACCAGCTTGGGGTTTTTACATAAGACATGCAGAAGGCATTAAAATGACGAATATAAAACTAAGTTACAAAGAAGCCGACTATCGGCCAGCAATGGTAATGGATGATGTAAAAAATATTCAACTCAATCAATTAGCCATTCCAACTGTGAAAGAATTACCGGTTTTCTATTTTCAAAATGCCATTGGGATAGACTTGAAAAAAATTACCATGCCAGTACCTGAAGAGAAAGCAATCATCATTAATAATAAAAACTAATTTTTTGCATGAAACAAATGACATACAATAGCGCAATAAATTTTTCTAAAATTATTTGCATCATACCAAGTGTATTGTTGTTTCAATTATTTGCGCATGCACAAACAAAGCAAAATCAAAAATTACCCGCAGCTTATGTGAATCCATTTATAGGTGCAAGTACTGCATGCAAGCCTTTGTATGATTGGGGTAAAACATTTCCTGGAGCAGCAACGCCTTTTGGAATGGTGCAATTAAGTCCTAATACAATTACCGGTGGCGATAATGGATCTGGTTATAGTAAAGAGCATACGAGCATTGAAGGTTTTGCATTTACACAAATGAGTGGGGTTGGTTGGTATGGAGACTTGGGTAATTTTTTAGTGATGCCAACAACTGGTCCATTAAAAACAATTGCCGGAAAACTAGATTTTTCTAATAAAGGATATCGATCGCATTTTAATAAAAAAACCGAGAAAGCAAGCGCTGGCTATTATGAAGTAGTATTAAGTGATACTAAAATTAAAACCGCACTCACTGCAGCACCCCATAGTGGTATTTTAAAATTTAATTTCCCTGCAAATAAGCAATCGCGCATACAAATAGATTTAGCACGTAGGGTAGGCGGCACATCAACACTGCAGCATATTACAGTGGTTAATAAAAATACTATTTCGGGATGGATGAAATGTACACCCGAAGGTGGTGGATGGGGAGATGGTAGCGGGCATCCAGATTATACCGTTTATTTTTATGCGCAATTTTCTAAGCCATTGGTTAATTATGGTATTTGGGAGGCCAATATTGCTGATTCACTCAAACGTAAAAGAAAAAATATTGAATCTGATGCGTATCAAGCATTAATAGCTGATTCAAAAATCATCCCATTAATAAAAGAATACGAAGGCAAGCATATTGGATTTTATACAGAATTTGCCACACAAGAAAACGAGCAAGTATTAGTTAAGTCAGGCATTTCATTTGTTAGTATTGCAGGTGCCGAAAAAAATCTTCAAGCAGAAATTGCTGATTGGGATTTTAATAAAGTCCACCAAAATGCTACCAATTTATGGAACCAAGCACTAAGTAAAATAACTATTCAAACAAAAAGCGAATCACAAAAAGAAGTTTTTTATACGGCCTTGTATCATACACTAATTGACCCAAGAAATTTTACTGATGTAGATGGGAATTATATGGGTGGAGACAAGCAAGTGCATAACACCACTGCGTTTACCAAACGCACTATTTTTAGTGGATGGGATGTATTTAGGAGTCAAATGCCATTGCAAACCATTATTAATCCTACCGTAGTAAATGATGTAGTGAATTCATTGGTGAGTTTGGCAGATGAATCGGGTAAAAGGTATTTAGAAAGATGGGAATTTTTAAATGCATACAGCGGCTGCATGGTAGGCAATCCGGCAGTCTCGGTATTGGCAGATGCTTATGCAAAAGGAATACGTCAATATGATATTAATAAAGCCTACGATTTTGCTGTAAACACCTGCGCCAAATTTGGTAATAATGCTCTGGGTTACGCACCAAATTCAGTTTCTAAAACTTTAGAATATGCTTATAGCGAATGGTGTGTAGCCGAATTAGCAAAGCAACTTGGCAAGACTGTCGACGAAAAGAAATTTCGATTATTAGCCCAATCGTATAAAAATATTTATAGTTCAGAACACAAAAGTTTTTGCCCAAGATTACCCACTGGTTTTTTTAGGCCTTGGCCCGAAGAAGGTAGGTTAAAATTTAGTTTTGGAACAGATGAATCTAACTTATACCAGCAAGGTTGGTTTGTGCCACACGACCTGCCAGGACTAATGGAACTGATGGGCGGCAAAGACAGTACGCTTGCCGATTTGAATAATTTTTTCAATAAAACACCAGTAAATTTCGAGTGGAATCCCTACTATAACCATTCTAACGAACCGGTGCATGTAGTGCCTTATTTGTTTAACAGATTTGGAGAACCTTGGCAAACACAAAAATGGGTTCGATTTATTTGTAATAAAGCCTATGCACCGCAAGGTTTAGTTGGTGATGAAGATGTAGGTCAAATGTCGGCTTGGTATATTTTATCGGCTTGTGGTATTCATCCGGTTTGTCCGGGAGATACTCGATTTGAAATTACCAGCCCAAGCCTAGACAAGGCTGAAATTAAAGTATCGAATAATAAGTTGTTTAAAATTGTTGCCATACACAATACCCCCGAAAATGTATATATACAATCAGCAAAACTCAATGGTAAAAATTACCAAAAGTGTTATATAGATTATCAAGATATTATGAAGGGTGGCGTGTTAGAATTAACGCTAACAAATCAACCAAATAAAAACTGGGGACTTGAAAAATAAAGTACAAATATTGGTTTTTAAAAGCAGCAGTTTTTTATTGCTGCTTTGTTATGTAATGTTGGTAGCTAATCCATTAAAAATTATTGGCCAAACACCTGCTTTCCGCAACCCAAATATTACAACAGATCTACGTATAAAAGATTTATTAAGCCGTTTATCAACCGAAGAAAAAATAAGTTTATTAATTGCTAGCTCTCCTGGAATTCCTCGATTAGATATTGATAAATATTATCACGGTAACGAAGCGCTACATGGTGTTGTTAGGCCAGGAAAGTTTACTGTTTTTCCACAAGCAATTGCTATGGCATCTATGTGGAATCCTAATTTATTACATGAAGTAGCAACAGCAATTTCAGATGAAGCAAGAGCTCGTTGGAACGAATTAGACCAAGGAAAAAAACAGACCTTAAAATTTAATGACCTACTTAGTTTTTGGTCGCCAACCATTAATATGGCCCGCGATCCAAGATGGGGGCGTACTACAGAAACTTATGGAGAAGATCCTTATTTATCGGGGGTGTTAGGCGTACAATTTGTAAAAGGCTTACAAGGCAATGATAATAGGTATTTGAAAGTGGTTGCAACACCCAAACATTTTGCCGTATATAACCAAGAAGTAAATCGTTATTCCAATGATCCGCAAGTATCTATGCGAGTGTTAAGAGAGTATTATTTACCTGCATTTGAAGCCTGTATTAAAGATGGAAAAGCAGCGTCTATAATGACGTCTTATAATGCCATTAATGGCGTGCCCAATACAGCCAATAGTTGGTTGCTAACAAAAGTCTTGCGACAAGAATGGGGTTTTCAAGGATATGTGGTTTCAGATTGTGGGGCTGCAGTTCATTTGGTGGATGCACACAAATATGTAAAAACAAAAGAGCTCGCTGCCATGGTGAGTATTCAAGCCGGATTAGACTTAGAATGTGGCGATGATGTATTTGCACAACCCTTAATTAATGCCTATAAATTAGGAATGGTTTCTATTCAACAAATAGATTCTGCCGCTTACCATGTATTACGCGCACGCATGCAACTAGGTTTGTTTGATGACCCCGCAAATAACCCTTACAATAAAATTTTGCCAGCTGTTATTGGTTCTGAAGCGCACAAAGCATTGAATATTCAAGCGGCAAAAGAAACTATGATTTTGCTAAAAAATCAAAACAATATTTTACCCATTGATGTAAATAAAATCAAGTCAATTGCTGTTGTAGGAATTTACGCCAATTACAATGAATACGGCGATTACAGTGGTGTGCCAATTGGTGAGCCTGTAACCATCTTGCAAGGCATTAAAAATAAAGTTGGAAACAAAATAAAAATCATAGAAGCTCCTTGGCGAGCTGTAAATGGACTAGAAGGATATGGTTTGATTTCAAAAGATTTTTTTCCTGGTGGATTAAAAGCCGAGTATTTTTCGAATATTAATTTAGAAGGCGTTTCAAAAAATAGGGTAGACGAAAATATTAATTTCATGCCTGCAAGTCAAGCCCCAGATGCTTTTCCGCCAAGCACGCCTGTTTCAATTAGATGGAAAGGGAAACTACAACCAACTGTTTCAGGAAAATATAGTATTGGTTTTTTAGCCAAAGATGGTTCTCGTTTATATATTGATGGAAAATTAGTAATTGATTCATGGAGAAGAAAATCAATGATTTCAGATTTTATTGATATGGATTTAATTGCTGGAAAAGAGTACAACATTCAAGCAGAATATTTTAATTACAGAGCGCCTATTGCCGCTAAATTATTTTGGAAAACACCCAATGAATCTAAAAATTATACCGATATTTTTTCACCTGCCATTCAAGCTGCAAACCAAGCAGATATAGCCATTACGGTGATTGGGGTAAATAAATTATTTGCCAGAGAAGGGCAAGATGGAGAGAGTATTAAATTGTCTAAAGACCAAGAAGTTTTTGTACAAGAAATTTATAAAGCCAATCCCAAAACAGTAGTTGTATTAGTAGATGGTGGCGCATTAGCCATTGGTTGGATAAATGAACATATTCCGGGTATTATAGACGCTTGGTATGCTGGTCAAGAAGGCGGTACCGCTGTTGCAGAAGTATTGTTTGGTGGATATAATCCTGCAGGCAGATTGCCTTTAACTTTTTATAATGGACTAGACGAGCTGCCACCATTTGGTGATTATGATATTACCAAAGGTAGAACCTATCAATATTTTAAAGGGAAACCGCTTTATCCATTTGGATATGGTTTAAGCTATACTAGTTTCGACTACCAGCATTTACAAGTAAAGGAATTGAATGATAAATTATCCATCAACTTTTCAATAAAAAATACTGGAAAATTTGACGGAGACGAAGTGGCACAAGTGTATGTTAAGCTTCCAGATCAAGCAATACCAATGCCCATCAAACAACTAAAAGGATTCAAAAGAATCAATATTAAAAAAGGAAATACAGCAACGGTAGAAATTGAAATAGAAAAAGCACAATTGCGCTATTACAATGAAACGGAATCAAAATTCATTACCCCAAAAGGATCTTATCAAATTATGGTAGGAACTTCTTCGGCAGATATTCGATTAACACAAACTATTCAATTATAAAAAATAACAAATGAAAAGAAGAGATTTTATAAAAACAAGTAGCCTTACAATGGCAGGTGTTGCAGGCGTTTCTATTTTACCCTCATCGGTATTTGGAAAAGCATTCGGAAGATTCGCACCAAGTGATAAAGTAAACCTTGCCTGTTGTGGAATAGGAAATAGGGGAGCAGATATCATTAAAAAATTACACGGAACCGGCATGGCTAATATTGTTGCCTTATGTGATGTAGAAATGGGCGGACCAAATACGCTCGAGATTATGAAGATGTTTCCGAATGTTCCGCGCTTTAGAGATTTTAGAGAAATGTTTGATAAAATGGGTAATCAATTCGACGCTATTACTGCTGGTGTTCCAGACTTCTCGCATTTTCCTATCAGTATGTTAGCCATGTCTCAAGGCAAACACGTATATGTTGAAAAGCCTATGGCACATACCTTTCAAGAGATTGAATTGATGATGGCTGCAGAAAAAAAATACAAAGTGGCTTGTCAAATGGGTAACCAAGGGCATTCCGAAGAAAACTACTTTCAATTCAAATCTTGGACAGAAGCGGGCATCATTAAAGACGTTACAAAAATTACCGCATTCATGAACAATGGACGTCGTTGGCATGGTATGAAAGTCTCTGATTTTTTACCAGCACAACCCATTCCTGAAACACTTGATTGGGATAAATGGTTAACCACTAGTCAATTTAAAGAATACAATAAAGGATATATAAATGGAGATTGGCGCTCATGGTTTGAATATGGAAATGGCGCATTAGGAGATTGGGGCGCACATATAATTGATACGGCTCACCAATTTTTACATTTAGGATTACCAACAGAAGTTGACCCAATTTATATGGAAGGTCATAGCCCTTTAATTTTTCCACAAGGATCAACTTTGGTATTTAAATTTCCAAAAAGAAAAAATATGCCAGCACTTGAATTATCTTGGTATGATGGATATAATAATATACCAGTACTTCCAGAATTTTATGGAGAGCCAGTAAGGGCCAAAGACATACCACCGCCAACATCTGGTCCAATCAGTAGCAAAAGGTATCCTGGTAAAGTCATCTATTCTAAAGACTTAATTTTTAAAGGAGGTTCACATAGTTCTCAATTAGAAATTATTCCTGCCGAAAAAGCAAAAGACATGCAGTCGAGTTTGCCATTTGTTCCAACTAGCCCTTCTAGTCATTTTGCTAATTTTTTGAAAGCATGTAAGGGCGAAGAAACCTGTCGTTCTGCTTTTGAAATTGCAGGGCCATTGTGTCAAGTAATGGCATTGGGTGTTTTAGCGCAACGATTAAATACAAAATTGTTGTTTGATAGTCATACAAAACAAATCACCAATAATAAGGTAGGGAATGAATTGTTAGTAGGACCACCACCAAGAAAAGGTTGGGAGCAGTATTACAAAATATAATGGGTGAAATTGTAAATAAATAGGCGTATATTTTTAATTGATGTATACACCATAAAAAAAGGTCAATGAAAAGTTCAAAACGATTGCTGCTTTTGTTAGTACTTGGTTTTATGGGGCACCTACAGTTAATTGCACAAAATGCAAAACAAAAAACAGCTGTTGATTCAAGGCCAAATATTATTTTAATATTAGCAGATGATATTGGATTTGAAACACTCAGCGCCTATGGAAGTGCTAGTTATAAAACACCTCGATTAGATAAATTAGCACAAAAAGGAATGCGTTTCGATCAGTGTTATGCGCAGCCATTGTGTTCGCCCTCTCGTTTGCAAATAATGACAGGCAAATCTAATTTTAGAAATTATGAACGTTGGGGTTATTTAAATCAAAACGAAACCACTTTTGCGGGCATCTTAAAATCAAAAGGCTATGCTACTTGTATTGCAGGAAAATGGCAATTGAAAGGAGATGAGTTTGCGCCTTACAAATCTGGCTTCGACGAATATCTATTATGGAATATTGTAGACACCAGTTCTACTTATAATGAACGCTACAAAAACCCAAGGGTTGTACAAAATGGAAAATCCATCAAATACAATAATGGCGAGTATGGCCCACAAATATTTAGCAATTTTATTAAAAATTTTATGGAGCGAAAAAAGGACGGACCATTTTTCGTGTATTATCCAATGGTGCTTTCGCACCGTCCATTTGTGCCAAGTCCTTTAAATGAAAAAGCCTATAAAAACTTTAATGTGGTTAGAAAAGGCGAGTCAGGTGGATCTCCTTCAGACACATCGCATTTTAAAGACATGATGGCTTATTTAGATAAAAATGTAGGGGAAATATTAGACAAAGTGAATGAACTAGGCCTGAGCAAAAACACCCTGATTTTATTTACTGGCGATAACGGCACAGGAGTGGGCATCAATTCACTGATGAAAGACGGGAAAATAATTCCTGGACAAAAAGGCTATACCAATGAATACGGTACACATGTGCCAATGATTGCTTATTGGGATGGTAAAATTTTACCCAATCAAGTGAATGATAATTTGGTAGACTTTACAGATTTTTTACCCACTATTTGTGATGCTGCAAACATTAAATTACCAAGTACATTTATTACAGATGGCGTGAGTTTAATGCCCCAGTTATTGGGTAAAAAATACCAGCCAAGGGAATGGTTGTTTGCTCATTATGATCCGCACAAAGAACCTTTTCAAAAAGCACGTTTTGTGCATAACAAAGAATGGAAGTTATACGAAACAGGAGAGATCTATCATGTAAGTGTTGATCCGCTAGAAAAAAATAAAATTTCAGAAAACGACTTAACGCCCGAATTGAAAAATATGATAGCAGGTTTTAAAGCAGTTTTTCCGAAAATGACAAATGTAGTAGAAGACAAAGCGCCTAAAGTTAAAAAAGTAAAAAAGAAATCAGCAGACGACGAAGACGAATAGTCAAGTTGCATTTGCAAAATATGCAACTGAAAAATAATCAACAACTAAAATTTATCATAAATAATAAAATAAAAAATGAAAAGACGTAAATTTTTACAACAAACAATAACAACTGCAGCAGGAGCTATATTCATGCCTACCATAGTTCCTTCATCGGTTTTTGGTAAATCTGCTCCAAGTAATAAAATTAATATCGCACAAATTGGTTGTGGTAGAATAGGTCGTAAACACGATATGCCTTTTGTTATTAAAAATCCTGATGTAAGGATAATGGCAGTTTGTGATTTGGATAGAAATCGTTTAGAATCTGCCAAGAAAAGGGTGATTGAAATGTACAAAAAACAAACAGGTCAAGACAATTATGTAGACCCTAAAATGTACGACGATTATAGAGAACTGTTATTGAATAAAGATATTGATGCTGTAGTGATTAGTACCCCAGACCATTGGCATGCAAGAGCCGCAATGGATGCAGCATTAGCACGCAAACATATCTATTTACAAAAACCAACTTCATTAACCATTGCAGAAGGACGTGCGCTAAGTAATTTGGTGCAAAAGTCTGGTGTGATTTTACAAGTTGGTACACAACAAAGAGGCTATCCACAATTTAGAGTTGCTGCAGAATTAGTGCGCAATGGTAGAATTGGAAAATTACATACTGTTAAAATTGGTATCTCAGCAGATCCGTCAGGCCCAGTAGTTGGTGCAATGCCTGTGCCTAAAGGATTTAATTACGATATGTGGTTAGGATCTACACCGCTTGTGCCATACAACGAAATTGGGGTGCATTCTCAAGAAAAATTTGATCGACCAGGTTGGATGCGTCGCGAACAATTTGGTGCAGGCATGATTACAGGATGGGGTCAACACCATTACGATTCTGCCGCATGGGGAATGGACACAGAATATACAGGTCCTATTTCAGTGCAAGCCACTGCAGAATTTCCAAAATCAGGTATTTACGATGTTCATGGAGATTTTATGGCCAAAGCAGAATATGCAAATGGCATCACCATGTACACCAGTGCAGTATATCCAAATGGTATTCGTTACGAAGGAACGGATGGTTGGATTTTTGTTTCACGTGGCAACGAAAGAGTAACAGATTCTGATCCAATTGTTACAGACGATAGAAGCAAACCATTAGATGCAAGTGATCCTAAAATACTTACTTCGGTAATCGGAGAAAAAGAAATTCATTTATATAAAATTGATGAGCAACATACTAATTGGGTGGATTGTATTAAATCTGGTAAAGAGCCAATTTCTCCTATTGAAAAAGGACATAGAGCTTGTACTGTTTGTTTAATTACCCATATTGCTATGAAGGTTCCAGGAAAATTAAAATGGGATCCTAAAACAGAAAAATTCACTAATAGCGAATTAGCAAATTCTATGTTGAGTAGGCCACAACGTGCACCTTATGGTACCAATTCTGTTGCAAAACACAAAGCTTGATTTTAATTATAGTATGAAATATATATTGCTTTCAACCATTGCTTTTTTCTATGTGCTCAATCATGCAGATAGTCAAGTGTTGGCTAGTGATTTTGTAAAAGATCAATTGATTTATCAAAATACATTGGGCACACAAGAGGCAGTTAAAGACTGGAAAATGGAAGGCCCCGGTGTTACAGAATTTTCAGATGGTTGGATGCGGATGTATTCGCCTAAAGAAAAATTCCACCATGTGTTTTGGTGTCCGAATGATTTTCCTGAAAGTTTTGTAGCAGAATGGGAAGCACAAAATCTAAAAACAGACGTAGGCTTGTGTATTATTTTTTTTGCAACTAAAGGCGCAAAAGGCGAGTCGATTTTTGACCCATCATTCCCTAAAAGAGACGGCACTTTTACGCAATACACCAAGAGTAATTTCTTTAACTGCTACCATATTTCATATTATGCCAATGGCAGAGACAATCCCGGTAGAGAAATTTCGCATCTAAGAAAAAACAAAGGATTTAATATGGTGCAAGAGATTGAGCCAGGTATTCCATTGGCTTCTACTGCTGTTCATAAATTGACCTTAATAAAAGACCAGGCGCATATTGTAATGTTTGTAGACGAAAGAAAAATAATCGACTGGACAGATGATGGAAAAAAATATGGTCCGGTATTGCAAGATGGAAAAATGGGATTTCGTCAAATGGAATGGACCGATTTTAAATATAGAAATTTTAAAGTTTGGTCAATTAAAAAGTAGTTAATGAAAAAGAATCTTATCAAAATAAAATTGGGTACTACTTGCTTATTGGCGGGTGTGCTACTGATTAGTTGTGCAGGCAGAAAAATTGGCGACCCCATTCCCAAAGGAAATATAGCCATACCTACCACTCGATCTATTCATTTTAATAATCAATCAAAACTTCAAAAAGATATTATTTCTTTTTGGGCAAAAGGAAAAGTAGCCAACTGGAAAGACGGTGAAAAAATTGATTTAAAAAATCCAAGAACAGTATTGGGCTGTTTGCTAGCAGGCGAAAGAATTCCAGAAATCAATGCCTATTTAATGAAGCAAAATGCAACTGGAAAAAACGGATCTCGTTGGTTGCTGAATCCTAAGGGAGGATATGATTTTAATGCAATGGCATTTACGCCAGTATTGTATTTGTTTGGCAACAAACCAGCAGTTTTATATCCAGCAACAAAGCAACATTTATTAGATCATATTTTAACGATTGAGGGCGCAGGGTTTACAAAAAAAGTACCCAATTTATGGTTTGATGATTCTGAGAATCATATTCTAATGGCTGAATCTGCTCGTTATTTAAAAAACCAATGGTTATTTGAAAATGGATTTCCATTACCTAAATACGATAATAAAAATAATGGGGTAGAAAAAGGATTGACCGCATTTTTAAAAGAGATTATTGATTATGGTGTGTATGAATTTAATGCAGATCCATACCTAGGATATACCTATGCTTCTTTACTTAATTTGAATGAATTTACTACAGGCCCTATTAAGGAATACGCTACCCAAATACTAGACATGATCAACTGGCAATATGCTTTGAGCAGTTATCAATTCAAACATTTTCCGCCCTATCGTCGCCGATTTAAAGACGCATTTAGCGAAGAATTATATTGCGATTATCATTCTGTGATGTTAATGATGTGGGCTAGTTTTTATAATGATTCTTTGAAAATTGATATCACACGTGGTAAGCACCAAGCACTATGGCCATCGATGTTAAGTTATCGTCCTTCAGATAAAGTAATGGAATGGACACTCAATAAACCCAATGCCTATTTTGTAAAAATGGGGCATGGTTATAACTCTTGTCCAGAAATAGTTTCAGGCGATAAATCTTATTTACTAACTGCAGGCGGCGCCAACCAAGGAAGGCCTTCACTGATTATGCCAAAACCTATTGTATTGTTTTTAAATGATACTGCGCGTGAATTGAGCCAAACATTTCATATGTATGGTCCAGGAAAAGATTTTATGAAATGGAATAACACTGGTGTGTACGAAGATTTTGCATGCACCAAAGGAGCTGTTCGTATTCCTGATAATAAAAAACCAATCTTAACAGCAAACGATTGGCAACTATTTTCTGTTACAGATAGCATTTTTTTAGCAATCTATTCTGAAAAAGAATTGGGTTTAATGGTAATTGTAAGAGCGCCATCAGCAAAAAATGCCTTAGATCATATTCTAAAAAATAATGCGGATAAAAAATTATTACAAACCCAATTCAAACATCCAAATGGAAATTTAATTGCGTATGATTTAGGGGCTTCAAAATATAGATGGGTAATAACAAAAATCAATAATACTGCTGTTGATAGATCCTTTGGTAAATGGCCATTTTTTGAAGGGAATATTGATGCAGTAAAAAAATAAAATGCTATAATGGGGTATGCGCAGAAAATATTTTTTCAATTAGTACTATTTTGCTGTTTACAGCCAATATTACTATGCGCACAAGATTGGAAACCCGTGCCAGGAAATTTGATGACCAAATGGGCCACAGATATTACACCCGAAAATGTTTGGAAAGAATATCCCCGACCACAAATGGTTAGAAAGGACTGGCTCAATTTAAATGGTCTTTGGGATTTTATTATTGCATCAGAAATCACCAATCAGCCAACTAAAATTTACAATAAAAAAATCCTTGTTCCCTTTTGTGTTGAATCGGCGCTTTCTGGTATTAAAGAAACTGTTAGAGGAAATCAGCAATTACATTACAGACGTTTTTTTTCAGTTCCATCTAATTGGACGAGCAAACAACTCTTATTACATTTCGAAGCAGTTGACTACCAAACCAAACTTTGGGTTGACGGAAAATTTGTAGGAGAACACAAAGGCGGATACGATCATTTTCAGTTTAATATAGCGCCTTTTTTAAATAAAAATACTACCCACGAAATTAGCTTGGTTGTTTGGGATCCAACCAATGAAGGGTTTCAGCCAATAGGTAAACAATCACTCCCTGAAATTAGAAATAGAACGAAGTACACCGCTACAAGTGGTATCTGGCAAACAGTTTGGCTAGAGCCAGTAAATAATGAATCTATAGAAAGTATACAAATCACTCCAAATATAGACGAGTCAACCATTTCTTTACATATTCAACAATTTGAAAAAAACGTAAAAAATCAAGTACGCATTCAGGTATTTGAAAAAGGGAAAGAAATGGTATCGTCCATTCATTCTTTAGAAAATACCATCAAAATAAAAATTCTACAAGCAAAATTATGGAGTCCTGAAAATCCTTTATTATACGATGTAAAATTAAGTATCATTAAAGAAGGAAAAATTATAGATGTACTTACTAGTTATTTTGGGATGCGCAAAATTTCTATGGGACGCGATGCTGCTGGTTTCATGCGCATACTTTTAAACAACAAACCAATTTATCAATTAGGTCCTTTAGACCAAGGGTATTGGCCCGATGGAATACTTACACCAGCATCAGATCAAGCATTAAAATACGATATTGAATACCTCAAAAGTATTGGTGCAAATATGGATCGCATGCACATGAAAGTGCAGCCAGAGCGTTGGTATTATCATTGCGACCAACTAGGAATTCTAGTTTGGCAAGACATGGTGAGCCCATCAAAATTTTTAGATTCAATCAATAGCGAAAAACGCTTGCCAGTAGCATTGGAACATGAAAAAATGATAGAACAATTATATAACCATCCTTCTATTATTCAATGGGTATTGTTTAATGAAAATTGGGGGCAATACGATACAGAAAGACTAACATCCGAAATAAAAAAGAAAGATCCTACTAGGCTAATCACCAATGCTAGCGGATGGAATGATATGCAAGTAGGGGATATTCGTGACTTTCATGATTATACCATTTGTCCGGCAATTGCACTGGTGCCTAAAACCTATCAAAGAGCCATGGTGCTGGGCGAAGCGGGTGGAATAGACTTATTAATAAAAGAGCATCTTTGGACGCCTAATTTATCACCCAATTTAAAAACAGATTGGACTATCGATTTTAAAAAAGGATCAGTTAATTCTGTAAGCGAGTTTGAAGAAAAATATAATTATTTATTCAATAATATTTTACTCTTAAAAAATCATGGACTAAACGCAGTAGTATATACACAAATCAGTGATGTAGAAGATGAAATAAGTGGGTGGATGACATATGATAGAAAAATTAGTAAGTTGCCTGCAAGCCAATTTGCCACTATCCATAAAAAATTCTATGAGCCATTATTGGAAGGGAAATATATTATACCACTTTCAATGGATCAGCCACAACAATGGAACTATCGTTTTAAAGAGCCTACTATTGATTGGTATAAGGCCAATGACTTGCAGGATTTCTTACAAGGAGCAGGGCCTTTTGCATTGCCAGTAGTAAATAATACCATTGCAAATACAAAATTGAATCAATCTGTTTTATTTCTTGAGAAAGATTTTCAATTGTCTAATATCCCATTAAAACTATCAGTGCTATCCGCAAATAATGGTATTGCAGAAATTTATATTAATGGAGTGTATGTGATGCAACTAAATAATTTTATAAAGAAAGATGCAGAGGTTAAAATATCTGAAGCATTCATTCCAGAAAAAGCAATGAAACTACTTAGGGTAGGTGAGAATCATGTTGCAATAAAATTTAAATTTAATGTGAATGGTATTCCAATTAATTATGTTGATTTTGGAATGAAAGTATATTAGGGACTGATGTTTTTCGGTAATTGTTTTTAAATGGTCATTGTAGATAATGCAAATAAATAAAGAATATGAAGAAATGTAAACAGATGAATGTCAAAAAAAACAATCAAAATAATACTTTGATGAAGTATACCCTATCAATTTTAATATTGCTAACATGTACACAATTGCAAGCCCAACAAAAGCCTAATATTTTAATTATCATGTCGGATGAATTATCGGCAGAATCAATGAGTGCTAATTTGGGCAGCAAATATTTAAAAACTCCCAATATGGATTATTTGGCAAAAAATGGCGTCAGCTTTACCAATGCGTATTGTGCCAATCCATTGTGTATCCCTTCGCGTAGTTCTTTATTTACAGGACGTTATCCGCATGAAATGGGTATTCAGTCAAATGCAGAAAAAAACAATGATCCAATTGAGTTTCCTACCATGGGCACTATTTTTAAAAATGCAGGATACGAAACAGGTTATGTAGGAAAATGGCATTTGCCCTATAATAGAGTGGAGGCTGAAACACATGGATTTAATTATTTGCCAAATAAAAAAGGAAATGGAGACGATAG